>OGZA01002324.1_pt1 | contig 11869 bp, 13 predicted proteins | sample 1576591 | NCBI WGS metagenome assembly OGZA01 (sample SAMEA3541565, study PRJEB24748) | human gut metagenome | biome: human gut; feature: human-associated habitat; material: faeces | place: China | collected 2012
TGCCGAGATCCAGGCGGCCCAGCCCGCCGCTCTCCAGGCGGAGGGCACCTGCACTCCCGCCGCTCCATATCCGTCCAGATTTCGGTCAATTTCCATAAAAAACATGCAAAGAATTAGGCAAAAGAGAAAAATCTAAAAAAGCTCTTGACTTTGTCAGACAAAGCGCTATACTGTAATTGTCATTTGTCCGACATTAAACAAATCCGAACATTCCGAAAATTTTCAATGAGGTGATTTTTGTGAAAGATATCTCCATGCAAGAGCTGAAAAACACCGCCACGCAGATGCGTATGAAGGTCATCGACATGATCTACAAGGCCCAGTCCGGTCATCCCGGCGGATCCCTGTCTGCGGCAGATTTTGTCACCGCCTGCTACTTCAAATACATGAACCTGGACCCCAAGAACCCCCGCTGGGAGGACCGGGACCGCATGGTGCTCTCCAAGGGCCATGTCTGCCCCATCCAGTATGCCTGCCTGGCTACCGTGGGCTTCTTCCCTGAGTCCGTGCTGGACACCCTGCGCAAGGAGGGCTCCATGCTTCAGGGTCACCCCTCCATGAACCGCTGCCCCGGCATCGACATCTCCACCGGCTCCCTGGGTCAAGGTCTGGCCTGCGCCGCCGGTATGGCTCTGGCCGGTAAGCTGGACCACAAGGACTACAAGGTCTTCTGCGTGGTGGGCGACGGCGAGGCCCAGGAGGGCGAGATCTGGGAGGCTGCCAACACCGCTCACAAGTACGGTCTGGACAACCTGATCGTTTTCGTGGATAACAACAACCTGCAGCTGGACGGCACCTGCGACGAGATCATGCCCAACGGCGACCTGGGCGAGAAGTTCCGTGCCTTCGGCTGGGAGGTCCTGGAGCTCGACGGCCACAGCATGGAGGAGATCACCGCCTCCATCGACAAGTGCTATGCCTCCCAGAACGGCAAGCCCAAGTGCCTGTATGCCCACACCGTCAAGGGCAAGGGCGTTTCCTTCATGGAAAACCAGTGCGGCTGGCACGGCGTTGCCCCCAACGATGAGCAGTATAAGCAGGCCATGGCTGAGCTGGAAGCCCAGCTGATCCACTAAGCAAGGAGGAAAGAGCAATGAGCGAAAAGAAAAAGATCGCTACCCGCGAAGGCTTCGGCAAGGAGATTGTGGCCCTGGGCAAGGAAAACCCCGACATTCTGGTGGTGGATATTGATATCGGCAAGAGCTGCAAGACCGGCGACTTCCGCAAGGAGCTGCCCCAGCAGTATCTGAACGTGGGCATCGCCGAGCAGAACGGCGCTGGCCTGGCCGCGGGTCTTGCCACCTGCGGCAAGGTCCCCTTCGTGGTCACCTACGCCGTGTTCGGCTCCCTGCGTATGTGCGAAATGATCCGCCAGGAGGTCTGCTATCCCAACCTGAACGTGAAGATCGCCTGCTCCCACGGCGGCGTGACCCCCGCCAACGACGGCGCCTCCCACCAGTCCATCGAGGACATGGGCGTGCTGCGCACCATCCCCAACATGACCGTGATCATGCCGGCGGACTATAACGCCGCCCGCAAGCTGGTCCGCCAGGCCGCCGAGACCTACGGCCCCATGTATCTGCGCTTCACCCGTGACGCCGTGCCCCAGATCTATGACGAGGACGTGGAGTTCACCATCGGCAAGGCCCACCAGATCCAGGACGGCAAGGACGTGGCCATCATCGCCAACGGCGACACCGTGTGCCTGGCCATCGAGGCCGCCAAGGTCCTGGCCGGTAAGGGCATCTCCGCCCGCGTGCTGGATATGCACACCATCAAGCCCCTGGACGTGGAGGCCGTCACCGCCGCCATCAACGACATCGGCAAGGTCATCACCGTGGAAGACCACAACATCATCAACGGCCTGGGCTCCGCCGTGTGCGAGGTAGCCGCCGAGATGGGCAAGGGCCTTGTCAAGCGCGTTGGTATCCGGGATCAGTTCGGTCAGTCCGCCCCCTATGAGCGCCTGCTGGCCATGAACGGCGTGACCGTTGAGGACATCGTGGCCATCGCCGAGAGCATGAACGCCTAACATCGGAAAAATCAGGAGGTTATCATTATGAGAATCGGTTTTGTTGGCTGCGGCGCCATCGGCAGCTGCTATGCAAGCTATCTGTCCCGGAAGCATGAGGTCTGCGTGCTGGATACCTATGCCCCGGTGATTGAATCCATCAAGAAGAACGGCATTCTCCTGGACGAGTGCGCCCCCGGCAGCGGCACCGGCGAGACCGTGTCCTTCCGCCCGGCCATGGCCACCACCGCCCCCAAGGAGATCGGCGTGGTGGACCTGCTGATCGTGTTCGTGCACTATCAGTATCTGGAGGCCGCCGTGCGCAACGCTCTGCCCATGATCGACCGGCACACCATGATCCTGTGCCTGCAGAACGGCCTGGGCAACTATGACGAGATTGCCAAGGTGGTTCCCGAGGAGCAGATCATCATCGGCAACACCGCCTTCGGCGCCACCCCCATGGAGCCCGGCCATGTGAAGCACACCGGCACCGGCGTGACCAACATGGGCTCCCTGAAGGCCCCCAAGGAGAACGTGGAGCGCATGGCCGAGGCCCTGCGCGAGGCCGGCCTGGAGGTCTGCGTCCACGAGAACGTCATGAACGCCATCTGGCACAAGCTGCTGGCCAACGTGGCCATCAACGGCATGAGCGCCCTGCTGGAGACCAAGAACGGCTTTGTGGACGGCAACCAGTATGCCCACGAGGCCGCCCGGATGCTGGTGGAGGAGGCCATCACCGTGGCCAACGCCTGCGGCTGCACCCTGGACCACGACGCCGAGCTGGAGCACGCCTATGAGGTCTCCCGCATGACCGACGAGACCATCAGCTCCATGGTGCAGGACGTGACCCATCACCGGGAGACCGAGATCCGCATCATCACCGGCGCTGTGTGCCGCCTGGGCCGGGAGCACGGCATCGCCACCCCCTGCAACGACCTGATGCTGCAGCTGGTGCTGGCCAAGCAGTCCATCTATCTGGGCCGCTGACAAAAATTACACAGTCAAACACATCTTCTTTTACCCTTTTCCCCTCCGAAAGCAGCGGACGGCAGCTTTTGTCTGCCGTCCGCTGCGCATTTTGATGTCTTGGTGAAACTTTTACTTGACGGTATTCAAACTTTGTACTATGTTATACATATGTTATAGAGTTAACAGTCCCATAAAGGAGCGATTTATATGAGTGATACCCCCGGCTATGTGAAAAATCTGAAGAAGGAGTCGGTGGTGCAGAGCGTTATCAACTGCCTGACCGATGCCATGCGCAATAAGCAGCTCAAGCCCGGAGACCGCATTCCGCCGGAGCCGGAGCTGGCCGCCTCCATGGGCGTGGCCCGCAGCTCCGTGCGGGAGGCCATCAAAATTCTCACCTATCTGGGTGTGCTGGAGAGCAAGCGCTCCGAGGGGACCTTCGTTTGCAGCGGCTTTCAGGAGAGCATGATCGACCCCATGATCTATGGCATGATCCTGAACCAGGACTCCTTTGACAACCTGATGGAGCTGCGCGAGATGGTAGAGGCCGGCATCATGCGCCTGGCCAGCGCCAAGTATAATGAGGAGGACGGCCGGGTGCTGGAGCAGCTCCTGGACCAGATGCGCGGCATCGTCCGCGGCGATGGCCAGGACAAGGTGGAGCGCTTTTTCGCCGTGGACAACCAGTTCCACGACATGGTGTCCCAGATGGGAAAGAACCCCCTGGCCGACAAGATCAGCCGGGTGGTGCGCACCCTGACCCACGCCGTCCGGTATGAAACGGTCAGCACCATGATCAACACCGGCCGGGGCGAGGAGCTGCTGGAGGCCCACAGCGACCTGTTCGAGACCCTGCGCAGCCGCCGCCAGGACAACGTGGAGGAGATCGTCCGGGCCACCTATTTCAAAGCGGCCCTGTATGGCCAGGAGAAGAACTGAATTCCATAAAAAAATCTCAAAGGGCTTTGGCCCTTTGAGATTTTTTTCTTATTCCGGCAGGCCCTGCCGCATTTCCCGGCAGGCGGCGTTGGTGATGAACACCGAGCCCGGGCGCAGGGGATCCAGGAAGGAGCCGTCCAGCCGGACGGCGACACCTCCGGCCTCCTGAGCGATCAAAGACCCGGCGGCATAGTCCCAGGGGGACAGGCGGCACTCGAAGAAGATCTCCGCCCGGCCGCAGGCCACCATGCAGCAGTCCAAAGCCGCCGAAGCAAACCGCCGGTAGTCCAGGCACCGGTCATACAGGTGCCGCAGGATGGCAAAGTGCCGGTCGGTATAGCTGCGGTCATAGATGGTGGAGCCGCAGGCCACAATGGCGTGGGCGGCGTCCCGGGAGCTGGCGCGGATGGGCGCGCCGTTGAGGGTGGCCCCGCAGCCCCTTTGAGCGGCGAACAGCTCGCCCACAAAGGGGTTATACACCACGCCGTACTCCGTCTGCCCGTTGTGGACCAGGGCCACGGACACGCTGCTGCAATTCATGCGGCGGGTGAAATTGGTGGTGCCGTCGATGGGGTCCACCACAAAAATCCAGGGGTGGGTCAGAGCGGGCTGCTCCCCCTCCTCGCCGAAAAACTCCGCCTCCGGCAGCAGCTTCAGCAGCTCCTGCCGCAGAAATGCCTGCACGGCCTCGTCATATTGGGTCACCAGGTCCGCCGGGCCGTGCTTCTCCCGGGTGACGTTCTGAATGTCGTGGGCGGAGAGGACCATGTCCCCCGCCCGGCGCACAATGTCGATGATCTGCTCCAGCATACTTAGCTCCTTCTGACGATCTGCCCGGCCATGACGCCGGTGTATTGGCCGCCGTCGATGACCGGCTGTCCGGCCACCAGCACGGTGTCCAGCCCCTCCGCCATGCGGCAGGGGTCCTGATACGTCCCCGGCTCCCGCAGGTCCTCCGGGGCGAACACGTTGATATCCGCCTGGGCCCCGGGGGTCAGCACGCCCCGGTCCTTCATGCCCAGCACCGCCGCCGGACGGCCCGTCATCTTGTGGATGGCCGCCTCCGGCGTCAGGTCCCCCCGCTCCCGGACGAACCGGGTCAGCAGGTGGACAAAGGTGCCGTATACCCGGGGATGGGGCTGGCCCTCCGTGGGATAGGTGGAGTCGGAGATCAGGTTGGAGAAGGGGTCCCGCAGAATGGCGGCGATGTCCTCCTCGTGGGCCATGAAGTCAATCATGGTGATCTCCCCCTGCTCTCGCACCAGCAGGTCGCAGCAGCAGGTCAGAGGGTCCTGGCCGGTCAGCTCCGCGATCTGCTGCAGGCTCATGCCCTGATAGGGGTGATCCTCCGGGCAGTGGAGACTGGTGAGAAAAATGCCGTCCCAGCCCGCCAGTTTGGCGATGTCGTCAAAGCCATCGCCGCTTTCGATGCGCCGGGCCAGCAGCTTCCGCTGGTCCGGGTCCTGCAGGCGGCGGACAATGGCCTCCATGCCCCCGGCCAGAAACTCCGGCGGCAGGATGTGCAGCAGCTGGGTGGACCCGGCGGTGTAGGGATACACGTCGCAGGACAGGTCCAGCCCCTCCTGACGGGCCCGGTCCAGCAGAGCCAGCACCTGGGGCACCTTACTGCGCCAGTTGTCCCGGCCCATGGCCTTCAGGTGGGAGATATGCACCGGGGCCTTCAGGGCCCGGGCCACCTCCACCATCTCCCGGGCGGCCTCCACCACGCCGCCGCCCTCCTGGCGCATGTGCACGGTGATGGGGATGCTCTGCCCCGCCAGCGGGGCCAGGGCCCGGATCAGCTCGTCGGTGGTATAGAAGCACTCCGGCGCATAGCCCAGGCCCAGGGACACGCCCAGGGCCCCGTCGGCCAAAGCCCCCTCCAGCCGCCGGTGAATGGCGGCGTAGTGCGCCGGCTCCAGGCGCTGCACCTGATACCCGGCCACGCTGGCCCGGATGGTACCGGCTCCCGCCAGCATCCCCGTGTGCAGGGGAGCGGCAGGCTGGGCGGCAAAATACCCCGCCAGAGTCTCCTGTGCCGCCTCCGGCGGCACCCGGCCGCAGATGGGCTCCAGATACGACAGGATAGCCAGCAGGTTCTCCGGCCCCACCGGGGCGCAGGACAGGCCGCAGTTGCCGTTGACGATGGTGGTGAGCCCCTGCCGCAGCTCCAGCTCCCCGAAGCCCGGCCGGAAGGCCGCGGCGTCGGCGTGGCGGTGGATGTCGATAAAGCCGGGAGTTACCCATTTGCCCCGGGCGTCGATGACCCGGGCGGCCTGGGCCTGGGGCAGCGGCTCCACGGCGGCGATTTTGCCGCCGGACACCGCCACGTCGGCCCAACGGGCGGGACGGCCTGTGCCGTCGTACACGGCGCCGCCCCGGATGATGAGATCAAACATGGTATTTCCTTCTTCTGACAGACAGTTATTTCCTCCCGCCCAGCGGGAGAGTGACAATGAAACGGGTGGAGCGGGCGTCGCTTTCGCAGCGGATGGTCCCCTGATGCTCCCGGACGATGGCCTGGGCGATGGACAGCCCCAGGCCGAAGCCCCCCTGGGTGCGGCTGCCGTCCGCCCGATAAAACCGGTCGAACAGATGGGGCAGCACCTCCGGCGGAATCGGCGGCCCGCCGTTTTCCACCGTCAGCACGGCCTTTCGCTCCGCCTGGGTCAGGGTCATGTGCACCCCGGCCCCCTGGGGGGCGTATTTGATGGCGTTGTCCAGCAGGACCCCCGCCACCTGCTGCAGCTGGTCCCGGCTGCCGGTAACGGTGATGCCCTCGTCGATGTCATAGCTCAGCTGCCGCCCGGCCTCGAAGGCCACCGGCTCGAACCGCAGCGCCGTGTCCACCACGGCGTCGGACAGGTCCACCGGGACCATGGCGGCCTTCAGCCGCCCGTCGTCGGCCCGGGACAGGGTCAGCATATCCTCCACCAGCCGCTTCATCCGCCGTCCGGACCAGCGGATGTTGTCCACATAGGGCTGCTGGTCCGGCTGGACCGCCGTCTGCTGCATCAGGTCCGCCGAGGACAGGATCACCGTCAGGGGCGTTTTCAGCTCGTGGGACGCATCGGACAGGAACCGGCGCTGCTGGTCCAGGGACCGGGCCACTGGCCGGGCGGCCAGACCTGCCAGCAGCCAGCTGCACCCCAGCAGCACCGCCAGGGCCGCCACGCCTACGATCAGGCACATTTTCACCACCGCCCGGAGGGTGGCGTCCTCCTGGGCGGCGTCGGTAAAGGCGATGCGGGTATACAGCGGCCCGTCGGCCCGGAGATACCGCAGATGATAGCTTCGCAGGATGCCGGAGGAATCCCCCTGCTCCAGGCAGGCGGTGACGATCTCCGCCATGGCGTCCTGGTCATCCAGCTGGTAATAGCTGCTGCCGGACAGGCGCACGGTGCCGCTGGGGTAGATGTCCGCCACAAAGCAGGGGGCGGACCCCTGGCCGGGCAGGGACGCGTCATACCGCCCCGTCTGGATCACCTGAAGCAGCCGCTGGTTCACGCTGCGCTCCACGGCGGCCCGGCTGGACAGCAGCACCCCGGCGAACACCGCCAGCAGCACCGCCGTCACCATGGCCATGTTGATGGCCACGATCTTCCAGCGAAGGCGGCGGATCATGCCTCCACCTCCAGATAGTACCCCACCATCCGGCGGGTACGGATGGACACGGCGGAGTGCAGATGGGTCAGCTTCCGCCGCAGGAAGGAGATGTATACCTCCACGTTGTTGTCCTCGGCGTCGGAATCATAGCCCCACACCTTCAGCAGCAGCTGCTCCTTGGGCACCACCCGGCCCTGGCTGCGCAGCAGCAGCTCCAGCATGTCGTATTCCCGGCGGCTCAGCCGCAGGGACCGCTCCCCGCAGGACAGCTGAAAGGTCCCCGGCTCCAGCCGCAGATCCCCGAAGGTGATGGCGTCGTCGGTCCGGGCGTCGCCGCCGCCCCGCCGCAGCAGGGAACGGATGCAGGCCAGCAGCTCATCGGGCTCGAAGGGCTTGGTCAGATAGTAGTCCGCCCCGCAGTCCAGGCCCTGGACCCGGTCGGCTACGTCGCTGCGGGCCGTCAGCATCAGCACCGGCACGGCGTGGCCCCCGGCGCGCAGCTTCCGCAGCAGGCTGAACCCGTCCATCCCCGGCAGCATGGCGTCCAGCAGGATCAGGTCATACAGGTCCGTGGAGGCATTGTCGTAGCCGGAGACACCGTCGCTGCTGACATCCACGGTGTAGCCCTGCCGCCGCAGCAGCTCCGCCAGGTTCCGGGCCAGGCGCTTTTCATCCTCGATCACAAGCAGCCGCATGGGGCGCCTCCTTCTTTATGCCAGGCCCGTCTGGGCCAGGGTCAGCAGCGGGGCCAGGGCCTCCGCGCTCATCAGATAAATGGTGTCGTCATCGGAAACGGTGACGCAGTAGCCTGCGCCCCGCTGACCGCCTACCGTCAGGGTGAAGCTGTGCTGCACCCCGTTATGGGTATACTCCGCCGTCAGAACTGCACCCGGCTGGTCCAGCCCGCACAGGGCCGCTGCCCCGGCGCTGGGCCGCCAGTCCACACAGGCCGCCAGGTGCATATCCCCCAGCCAGGCAGTCAGGTCTGCCAGCTGATCCGTTACATCCCGGCCATCGGCGGTCCAGGCCCCCTCCGCAGGAGTCAGGGTCAGGGTGCTCTCTCCGGCGGTGACGGTCAGGGACTGCACGTTCTCCACCGTCAGCTGCGGAAGCTCCGGCAGGGCCATCATGTCATAGATGCTGCGGCCGATCTGGCCCAGCAGGTCCGGCACGGCGTACACCGTGGCCTCGGCCCCCTCCCGATAGACGTACACGCTGCCGTCGGACTCGCTGCCCAGACGATAGGTGACGGATGCACCCTGGCTGTCGGTGAGGGTGACGTACTTGGCGCTGCTCTCCAGGCCGTAATCCGCCAGCTGGGCGGCGGTGGTGACAGGCGGCAGGCTCTCAATGCCCTGCACCGTCTCCAGCAGGGTCAGGGCATAGCTCTCGTCCAGAGGGAAGGTCTTGTCGTCGGCCCACAGCCAGTGTCCGTCCTCCTCCCGGCTGAAGCGCAGGGTGGTGGAGCCGTTGCTGCACACCAGGTGCACCGGCACCGCTTCCTCCTGGATGACGTTGGGGTCCTCCGGCTGGGGATGATCCTCCTTTTTGCCGCAGCCCGCCAGGGCCAGCAGCATCAGCGCCAGCAGCAGGGCGCATACGCTTCGTGTTTTCATGGCAGTTCTCCTTTTTCTTACCGTTCCAGGCCCAGCAGGGCCATGATGGCCTCCTCCCGGCCTCGCATCTGCTCCTTCATGGGTCCCTCGTCCAGGTGGTCGTAGCCCAGCAGGTGCAGCACCGAGTGGGTCACCAGGTACGCCAGCTCCCGCCGCTTAGAGTGGCCAAATTCCTTGGCCTGGGCCGCCACCCGCTCCATGGACAGCACCATGTCCCCCAGGGGGATCAGTCCCGTGCCGGGGTCGGCGTCCTCCGGCCCCGGGTGCTCCCCGGGGGCCAGGTCAAATTCCGGAAAGCTCAGCACGTCCGTGGGCCTGTCCACCTGCCGCATATCCAGGTTGATGCGGTGGATGCCCTCGTCGTCGGTCAGCAGCACGTCCACCTCGCAGGGGGCCGTGACCCCCTCCGCGGAAAGAGCCGTGCGGATGGTGCGGCGGATCAGGGCGCAGTTGGCATCGCCGGCGGCGCCGGGCACGTCGGCGGTAACGGGGATATAGTGGGTCTTTCTCATTTCTTTTTCTCCTCAAACCGGGCATAGGCCTCGATGATGCGCTGGACCATCACATGCCGCACCACGTCGGCCTTGCCCAGCTGGCAGATGGACACGCCCTCCACCCCCTTCAGGACCTTCATGGCCTCCTTCAGGCCGCTGGGCTTGTCCCCGGGCAGGTCGATCTGGGTGATGTCACCGGTGATGACCACCTTGGAGCCAAAGCCCATCCGGGTCAGGAACATCTTCATCTGCTCCCGGCTGGTGTTCTGGGCCTCGTCCAGGATGATGAAGCTGTCGTCCAGGGTCCGGCCCCGCATATAGGCCAGAGGGGCCACCTCGATGTTGCCCCGCTCCAGGTATTTCTGGTACGTCTCCGCCCCCAGCATATCGAACAGGGCGTCGTACAGGGGCCGCAGATAGGGGTCCACCTTGCTCTGCAGGTCGCCGGGCAGGAAGCCCAGCCGCTCCCCGGCCTCCACGGCGGGGCGGGTCAGGATGATGCGGTTGACCTGCTTGTCCCGGAAGGCGGCCACCGCCGCCGCCACCGCCAGATAGGTCTTGCCGGTTCCGGCGGGGCCCACGCCGATGGTGACGGTGTCCTGCATGATGGCGTCCACATACTGCTTCTGGCCGATGGTCTTGGGCTTCACAGGGCGGCCCTTGGACGTGATGCAGATCACGTCCTGGGTCAGCTCGCCGATGCGCTCGGACTGGCCGCTGCGGCACAGGCCGACGACATAGCGGACGTGCTGCTCGCTGATGCTCTCCCCCTTGGCGGAAAGGGTCAGCAGGGCCTGCACGGCCTTTTCCGCCAGCATGACGTTCTCCGGCTCGCCGGAGATCACCAGCTCGCCGCCCCGGTTTACCACCGTTACCTGGAATTCCGATTCCAGCAGGCGAATATTTTCGTCAAAGGAGCCAAACAGATTGATGGCCTCCTCCATGCGCTCGATACCGATGCGCTGTTCCATTGGGCATTCCTCCCCTTGTATCTTGAAAAATTTATTCCTTGGTCAGCGGGACCTCCCGGCCGATCTCCTCCAGGCACTCCGCCCGCAGGGTCACCAGCAGCCACGAGCCCTGCTCCACGGCGTCGATGCGGACGTTCTCCGCCGTGCCGGTATCTCCCAGCAGCTCCTCCAGCTGTCGGCGCAGCAGGGACTCCCCCTCGTCCCGGGCCTCCCGGGTGCTGCGGGGAACGTCCGTGGACGGGCCATAGGCCGTCACCGTCTCCGCCGCCAACGTGATGGGCAGGCGCAGGCCCCAGGGCAGGCACACGGGCCTATACTGGGTTATTTTATCACAGTCGCCCCCCAATGTGCTACCCTTTCCGTATAATTTTATCCGCTTTTTGCCGATATCCAGGGCATACCGGGTCCGGGAGGACAGGGGGACCCCCCTCTGCCGCACCGTCAGGGGCACCTGGGCCGTCAGCTCGTACCAGGTCCGGGCCCACACCCGGCCCATGCCGTGCTGCCACCGCAGCCCCCCGTTGCCGGCGACGTGCCGACCCCGATTGATCCGCCGAGCGGCTGCCGCTTCCGCGCGCGCTGCCCGTATGCGACCGAACAATGCGCTCGGAAGCGCCCGGAGCTGCGCGAGGTTGCGCCGGATCACTTCGTCGCCTGCCACCGCGTCAAATAATCGCAAACACTTCTTCTCCTGTCCGTGCCGCAAGGCGTTGGACGGGGGATGGAATAACCGCTATGGAAATCAGAGAAATTCGCGAAAATAAAAAGCAATTCCTTTCCCTGCTTTTGCTGGCAGATGAACAGGAAGACATGATTGACCGCTACCTCGAAAAAGGTACGATGTATGTGCTGGATGACCACGGCGTCAAGGCGGAATGTGTCGTTACCGACGAAGGAAACGGTTGTCTTGAAATCAAGAATATCGCAACCAGCCCGGAAAGTCAGAGAAAAGGTTACGGAAGAGCGCTCATCCATTATATCGTTCAGAAATACGCCGGCCTTTATTCAATCTTGCAGGTCGGAACAGGAGACAGCCCGCTTACCATCCCCTTCTACGAAAAATGCGGTTTTGTCCGTTCCCATCTGATCCAAAATTTCTTTATCGACCATTATCACCATCCCATTTATGAATGTGGCGTTCAACTGGTCGATATGGTCTATTTGCAAAGGCCCTTATAACGGCTTTCTTTTTCCAATCATTGAGCAAAAAGCGAATGTTGCACAAAATGCGCGCCCCTACGGGCACGGCGGCGTAATGCGCAG
>OGZA01002325.1_pt1 | contig 11868 bp, 10 predicted proteins | sample 1576591 | NCBI WGS metagenome assembly OGZA01 (sample SAMEA3541565, study PRJEB24748) | human gut metagenome | biome: human gut; feature: human-associated habitat; material: faeces | place: China | collected 2012
GACAGGTATTTAAAATACCTGTCCCGATGCCGTTTCTTAAGCAAACCTTAAAAACTTAGCCGCTTGGCTTTTAATAATTTATCGGTTATGATATAGGCATACTGAACGAGGTGATGTGCATGAACACTGTGCTTGTCTGCGACGACGAAAAGGATATCGTCTCCGCGCTGAAAATTTATCTCGAGAGCGAGGGCTACGCCGTCGAGTGCGCATATGACGGCGCGCAGGCGCTCGCGCTGCTGGAGAGCCGCGATATCAGCCTTGTGCTCATGGACATTATGATGCCGGTCATGGACGGCATCAGCGCCATGGTGAAAATACGCGAGCGCTCGAACGTCCCCGTGATCCTGCTCACGGCCAAGGGTGAGGACACGGACAAGATACTCGGCCTGAACGTCGGCGCGGACGATTACATCACCAAGCCCTTCAATCCCCTTGAGGTGCTTGCGCGCGTGCGCTCACAGCTGCGGCGCTATACGATGCTCGGCGCGGCGCAGATACGGCAGAGCTGTCTCACCGTCGGCGGCATAAGCATGGACGATTCCAGCAAGACCGTCACCGTGGACGGCGAGCCCGCCGCCCTCACGCCGACCGAGTACGACATCCTCAGGCTCCTCATGGAAAACCCCGGTCAGGTCTTTCACCCGCGCGATATCTATAAGCGCGTCTGGAAGGATGAGCCCTACGGAGCCGAGAGCACCGTCGCCGTACACATCCGCCACCTCAGAGAAAAGCTTGAGATCAACCCCGCCGAGCCGCGGTACATCAAGGCCGTATGGGGGCAGGGCTATAAAATGGAAAGAGTGAACTGACATGAACAAACTTAAAAGCAGCCTTGCAGCAAAGCTGATAGCCGTGACGCTCTTTGTACTGCTGCTGATGTCCCTCGCCGCGTCCGTGCTGGACATCGCATATATCGACAGCATCGACGGCTACAATTACGATTATCAGACCCTGCTGCATAAATTCAAATACGATAACTCCAACGATCTGAACGCCGTCATGTACGCCCTGGGCAACGGCGAAGCTCCCGAAGCGCTCAACGGCAGGAACGGCTTCTATTTTGTAATAAGAGACGGCTATACAAATAAGGTCGTTTTTGACGGACTCGGCAAGCGCGACTATGTCTGGGCAACGGGCACAACGCTCTTTGACCTCCCCGCCGGGTACGACCTCTCCGCGCAGGATGATGCCGACGACGTCACGCCCGAACCGAGCGTTTCACCCGCGCCGTCTGCGTCCCCCGAACCGAGTGTATCGCCCGAACCGACCGCGTCCCCCGAACCAACCTCAACGCCCGCTGTCTCTGAAAGCCCCATGTCCGGCAGCAGGACGGACATCACGCTCCCTATCTACGATGCGCCCGCCGCGGAGGACAATTACCGCGTCTATGCCATCACCGGGTACTATACCTCAGTCAGCGTCGCCAGCGGCAATGCCGATAAATATCAGGAGCTTTTCACCTACGCCTACGAGCTGCGCTATGTCTCCATCGTCGTGCTGGTCGTCTCCCTGATCCTTGAGGTCTTCGTCTTTGTGTTCCTTCTCTCCGCCGCCGGGCACCACGGCGAGACCGGCGAGCTCCGCCCCAGCTTTATCGATAAGATCCCCTTTGATCTCTACACCGCGCTGACCGTCTTTGCCGGCATCTTCCTTATCGCCGCAATGGCAGAGGTGTCATACAGCAACACCGCAATGCTCATCGTTATCCTCATCGCCGCACTCGGCGTTATCGCGGCGCTGATAAGCCTGCTGTGGTGCATGAGCCTTGCCGTGCGCATAAAGCTCGGCACGACGATAAAGAGCTGCATCATCTACCGCGTGGGCGCGTGGTGCCTGCGTTTAATAAAAAAGGTATTCTATACCTTTAAGGACGGGCTGAAAGCCATCCCCATGTTCCCCCGCGCAGTGCTCATCATCGCGGCGATCCTCTTTGTCGAGTTTCTATGGATCGCCATCGCCGGTACAAGTCCCGGAAAGCAGCTTTTCGGCTGGTTCATCGAGCGCGCGGTTCTGGTGCTGGCCACGCTGTATGCGCTGCTGTCGATGAAGCAGCTGCTCGAAGCCGGGCAGCGCATCGCCAAGGGCGAGCTTGACTGCAAGGTCGATACCTCCAAGCTGCGCGGCCCGTTCAAGGAGCACGGCGAGGACCTCAACTCCATCACCGACGGCATGAACCGCGCCGTGGGCGAGCGCATGAAATCCGAGCGCTTCCGCACTGAGCTTATCACCAACGTCTCGCACGATATCAAGACCCCTCTCACCTCTATCATCAACTACGTCGACCTGCTCGAAAAGGAGCAGCCGGAGAATGAAAAGATGCGCGAGTACCTCGAGGTGCTCGACCGGCAGTCGGCAAAGCTCAAGAAGCTCATTGACGATCTGCTTGAAGCGTCCAAGGCGTCGAGCGGCAGCCTGAGCGTGAACCTCACCGAGTGCGAGCTCGGCATCCTGCTCGACCAGATGGCGGGCGAATACAGTGAAAAGCTCTCCGCCGCAGGGCTGGAGCTTATCCTCACAAAGCCCGAGGAGTCCGTGAAAATCATGGCCGACGGGCGGCACATGTGGCGCATCTTTGATAACCTGCTGAACAACATCTGCAAATACGCCCAGCGCGGGACTCGCGTGTACCTCGACCTCACCGCCGACGCGCTCAAGGCGACCGTCACCTTCCGCAACATCTCCGCCACACGTCTGAACATCAGCGGCGACGAGCTTACCGAGCGCTTCGTCCGCGGCGACAGCTCGCGCAACACCGAGGGCAGCGGCCTCGGTCTGAGCATTGCCCAGAGCCTTGCGCAGCTCCAGAAGGGCGCGCTCGACATCACCGTCGACGGCGATCTGTTCAAGGTCGTGCTCCGCTTCGACAGAATAAAGTAAGAATATATCCATGAATAAATTCCTCATCCAAGGTAAAAACTGGTAACGCATCAATTATCTTGGAATGAGGAATTTTTTATGGATATCCGTATCAGGCGTATACTCAGCATCACGGCTGCTGCCGCTGTACTCCTGCTTGTCTCAGGCCGCCATGACCCCGGCCGGCTGTTCATCGTCATGTGTGCCGCGGCCGTCGTCACCCTCTGCGGCCTCTGGAAGCTCAGGGACAACTGGTAAAAGCACTATCCCCCGGACACTGTCCGGGGGATAAAACTTATCTCTGTTCTCTTATTCTCTGCTTCCAGCATTTGTGGCACATGGCGATGTAGCTGTCGTTTCCGCCGAGGAGGACCTGGTCTCCCGTCGTCACGACTCTGCCCTGCCCGTCGAGCCTTGCATTGACCGTCGCCTTGCGCCCGCATGCGCAGACGGTCTTTATCTCCGTCAGCGAATCGCTCAGCTCCATGAGCCGCTGCGAGCCGGGGAACATGTGCGTCTGGAAATCCGTGCGCAGGCCGAAGCACAGCACCGGCAGATCCTCGTCATCCACAAGGTCGCGCAGCTGCTCTATCTGCGCGGGGGTGAGGAACTGCGCCTCGTCGGCAATTATCACGTCGTGTTTTCCCGCCTTGTGGTACTCCTCGGTAATGTCCTGCTCTGGCGTGATGATCTGCGCGCGTGCCTCAAGCCCTATGCGGCTGCGGACTATGTCCGCCCCGTCGCGCGTGTCGATGCTCGGCTTTATGAGCCATACCGACATGCCGAGCTCCTCATAATTGAACTTTGTTATGAGCGCCTGAGCCGACTTTGACGAGCCCATCGCCCCGAATTTGAAATACAGCTTTGCCATTATTTTCTCCGTTTTATATTTTTTCAGGTGCGCTGAAGATGCGCCCTGACGCGCTCCATCACCATTTCCATCGCGACAAGGTTGTGCCCGCCCTCGGGGATGATGATGTCCGCGTTGCGCTTGCTCGGCTCAACAAACTGCTCGTGCATCGGCTTTACCGTGCTCAGATACTGGTTCACGACGCTGTCAAGGCTGCGTCCCCTGTCGCGCACATCGCGCATGATCCTCCTGAGTATGCGCACGTCGGCGTCGGTGTCGACGTTTATCTTTATATCCATCTGCCGGCACAGCTCCTTGCAGGAGAAAATGAGTATGCCCTCGACGATCACGACCTTCGCCGGGTTCACGGTCACGGTCTTGTCCGAGCGGTCATGCACCGTGTAGTCATATACCGGGCAGACAACGCTGCGCCCGCGCTTGAGCTCCTTCACCGCTTCGACGAGCATATCCGTGTCGAAGGAATCCGGATGGTCGTAATTGAGCTTTGAGCGCTCCTCATAGCTCATGTCATGGTGCGCCTTGTAGTAGTTATCGTGATGGATGACGGATACATCCTCACCGAAATGCTGGATCAGCTTCTTCGTTATTGTGGTCTTTCCGCTTCCTGTGCCCCCGGCGATACCGATGACCATAACCTTATCCACAGGCATAGCCCTCCCCGTATTTCTTTATCTGCTTTATAATAGCATATATCTTTCCGCGTTTCAATTTGACTTTTGCATTTTTTACTGTATAATTGTGTCAAAGCCAAAACGAGATTTTCTAACGGAGGTAATATTATGTCTGTTCCCACCCCGCATATCGCGTCCGAAAAAGGCCAGATCGCAAAGACCGTCCTCATGCCCGGCGATCCGCTGCGCGCGAAGTTCATCGCCGATACCTTCCTTACCGATCCCGTGCTCATCAATAATGTCCGCGGTGTGCAGGGGCACACCGGCACATGGAAGGGCGTCCCCGTCACGGTCATGGCCTCCGGCATGGGCATCCCCGCCATCGGTATCTACAGCTGGGAGCTGTTCAATTTCTATGATGTCGACAACATCATCCGCATCGGCTCCGCCGGCGCTCTGCAGGACGATATAAAGGTCATGGACATCGTCGCCGCGCAGGGCGCATGCACAAACTCCAACTATATAAACCAGTTCAACTGCCCCGGCACCTTCGCCCCCATCGCGGACTATACTCTTCTGAGCAAGGCCGTCGAGGCCGCGCACGAGCACGGAGTTGATATCAAGGTCGGCAACATCGTCTCGAACGACACCTTCTATGCCGCCGAGGGCACGAACAATGCTGACAGCTGGCGGCGCATGGGCGCTCTCGCCGTCGAGATGGAGGCCGCCGGGCTCTACGCCAACGCCGCCTACGCCCACAAGCGTGCGCTGTGCATCTGCACGATCTCCGACCATATCTACCGCGCCGAGGCTCTCTCCTCCGAGCAGCGCCAGACCTCCTTCACCCAGATGATGGAGATCGCCCTTGACACCGCCGTCAAGATGGCGCAGCTCTAAAAAGTTCCTAAAAGGCCATCGTTAACAATTATTTAGCAATTTTATCATTATAATCCTTGATTTGTTGCACCGGTTTGTGTTATACTGCCGAGTGTACGGATGACAATTACATAAGTTGTCAATCAAATTTTAATGGAGGAAAAATCATGAAAAAGATTCTCGCACTGGTTCTTGCTCTGTGCATGGTCTTTGCTCTGGCTGCCTGCGGTGAATCCGCTGCTCCCGCAGCTACCGAAGCTCCCGCTGCCGAGCCCGCAACCGAGGCTCCTGCCGCAGAGGCTACCGAAGCCCCCGCAACCGAGGCTCCCGCTGCTCTCTCCGCTGACGATATCGACGACAACATGACTTCCGAAGACGGCAAGTATGAGCTCGCTTTCGTCACCGACGTCGGCCAGCTGAAGGACAAGTCCTTCAACCAGGGCACTTTCGACGGCGTTAAGCTCTACGCTGCCGAGAACGGCCTGAGCTACAAGTACTATCAGCCCGCAAACGGCGATCAGGCAACTGATGACGACCGTTACGACGCAATGAAGGCAGCTGTTGACGGCGGCGCAAAGGTCGTTGTCTGCGCAGGCTTCATGCAGGGCAACGCTCTTGCAAAGGCTGCTGCTGAGTTCACCGATGTTGACTTCATCTTCATCGACGGCTGGGCATTCGACGGTCTTGACAACATCGCAGGCATCGCCTTCAAGGAAGAGCAGTGCGGCTACTTCGCCGGCTACGCTGTTGTTAAGGAAGGCTACACCAAGCTCGGCTTCACCGGCGGCGGCGGCGGCACCAACCCGGCATGCTGCCGTTACGGCTATGGCTTCGTCGAGGGCGCAAATGCAGCAGCTGCTGAGATGGGCGTCAATGTCGAAGTCAACTACTCTTGGGAGTACGGCGCATCCTTCTCCGCTTCTCAGGAACTCCAGGCAATGGCTTCCGGCTGGTATGAGACCGGCACTGAGATCATCTTCGCCTGCGGCGGTTCCATGTTCCAGTCCGTTGCAGCAGCCGCTTCCGCTAACGATGCAGCTGTTGTCGGCGTTGACGTTGACCAGTCCTTCGAGTCTGACACTGTTGTCACCTCCGCTATGAAGGGTCTTGCAGACGCCACCAAGTGGGCTATCGCAAAGGTCTATGACGGCACCTGGTCCGAGATTGGCGGCAAGGCCACCTCTCTGGGCGTCAATGAGAACGCAGTCGGTCTGCCCACCGTAACCTGGAGCATGACCAACTACACTGTTGAAGAGTACGAAGATCTGTTCCAGAAGGTCGTTTCCGGTGAGCTCACCATCGATGCTGACTACGAGGCAAACCTCGAGCAGGATTGGAGCAACCTCACTCTCAACATCATCTGATCACATACTAAGCACTAAAGAAGAGAGCTTCGGCTCTCTTCTTTTTATTAAACTTTTCTGTCAAAACCCGTGCTGCAAAGCTCGATAACCGAGCAGCAGGGGAGCTTGAGGGGGCAAGGCCCGCCTCAAATTGGATAACCGCCGTCGAGAGTCTTGATATATATCAAGACTCTCGGTAATAGCATTTTGAATACTTTCAAAATGCTCGGCGGAAAGCGCGGTCAAAAAGTCCGTTAGCGGACTTTTTTGACAAGCGAAGAGAGCTTCTGCTCTCTTCTTTTTTTGCGCTTTTCTGGGTAATTTCTTGCAATTTGCTTTTATTGACGTTATAATATGTAATAGACGTTTTTTATACGGACGCGATGATAACATGAAAGCAGGTGGCAGAATGGAAAAATCCCCGGAATATGTAATAGAAATGTTGCATATTACCAAGGAATTCCCCGGTATCAAGGCCAATGACGACATTACCCTACAGCTCAAAAAGGGTGAGATCCACGCTCTGCTCGGTGAAAACGGCGCAGGCAAGTCCACTCTTATGAGCGTTCTCTTCGGCCTGTACCAGCCGGAGGCGGGCGAGATACGCAAGAACGGCGTAAAGGTCGAGATAAACGACCCCAACGACGCGACCGCGCTCAAGATCGGTATGGTGCACCAGCACTTCAAGCTGGTCGAGGTGTTCACGGTCCTTGATAACATCATCCTCGGCGCGGAGACGACGAAGCTCGGCTTCATCCAGAAGAAGGAAGCGCGCGCCAAGGTTCAGGCGCTGAGCGAGAAATACGGTCTGCACGTCGACCTCGACGCAAAGGTCGAGGATATCACCGTCGGTATGCAGCAGCGTGTTGAGATCCTCAAGATGCTCTACCGCGATAATGAGATACTTATCTTTGACGAGCCTACCGCCGTCCTCACCCCGCAGGAGATAGACGAGCTTATGGCTACCATGCGCGAGTTTGCCAAGGAGGGCAAAAGCATCCTCTTCATCTCCCACAAGCTCAATGAGATCATGGAGGTCTCCGATCGCGTCACCGTCCTGCGCAAGGGCAAGTACGTCGGCACCGTCAACACCAGCGAGACCAACAAGCAGGAGCTGTCGAACATGATGGTCGGCCGCCCTGTCCAGCTTGAGGTCGTGAAGGACGAAGCCAAGCCCACGGATGAAGTCCTCCGCGTCGAACATTTCAGCGTCCCCTCCCGCGTGCACAAGCGCAACGCCGTGGACGACGTCAGCTTCTCCGTGCGCAAGGGCGAGATCGTCTGCGTCGCCGGTATCGACGGCAACGGCCAGTCCGAGCTTATATACGGCCTTACCGGGCTTGATAAGTCCTCCGGCGGCAAGGTCACGCTCTGCGGCGAGGACATCACCCATGCCTCCATCGCCCACCGCGGCAAGAACATGTCGCACATCCCCGAGGACCGCCATAAATACGGCCTTGTGCTCGACTTCACTCTGGAACAGAATATGGTCCTCCAGCGCTTCCAGGAGCCGCAGTTTGAAAAGGCCGGCTTCATAAACAACGCCGCCGTGCGCGAGTACGCCGATGAGCTTATCGATAAGTTCGACGTCCGCTCCGGTCAGGGCGCGGTCACCGTCGCGCGCAGCATGTCCGGCGGCAACCAGCAGAAGGCCATCATCGCCCGCGAGATCGACCGCGACAAGCCCCTTATCGTCGCCGTTCAGCCGACCCGCGGCCTTGACGTCGGCGCGATAGAGTACATACACAGCCAGCTCGTCTCCGAGCGCGACAAGGGCAAGGCCATCCTGCTCGTCAGCCTTGAGCTTGACGAGGTCATGAGCCTGTCCGACCGCATTCTTGTTATGTTCGAGGGCAAGATCGTCGGGGAATTCGACCCGAAGAAAATCACCGTGCAGGAGCTCGGCCTTTACATGGCCGGCGCCAAGCGCGCAGGCAAGGAGGGTGAAGCGGTATGAAAGAAAAGCTGTCCGCGTTCTACGCGAAGGACTCCACGCAGAAGGTCGTCGCGTCGCTGCTGTCCATTCTTATCGGTCTGGTCGTCGGCAGCCTTGTCATCCTCATCGTCGGTCTCACCAGCAAGAGCATTTCCACCAAGGGCGCATGGGAAGGCATCCGCCTTATCTTCGCCGGTATATTCAGCACCGGCCGTGACGTCTCAGGCGCGCTGAGCTGGGGCTTCAACCCCACGAGCGTCGGCAATATGCTCTTCCGCGCGACCCCGCTCATCATGACCGGTCTCTCCATCGCCGTCGCGTATAAGACTGGTCTGTTCAACATCGGTGCTCCCGGTCAGTACCTCATGGGCACGATGGTCTCCCTGATGCTCGCTCTCAGTCTCCCGACCGAGACAATGGGCGCATTCCTCGTCTGGCTCATCGCTTTCCTCGGCGGCATGCTCGCCGGTGCGCTCTGGGGCGCGATCCCGGGTCTGCTCAAAGCTTTCCTTAATATAAACGAGGTTCTCGCCTGCATTATGACGAACTGGGTCGCGGCAAACCTCGTCACATGGCTTTTCGATATCAGCAATTTCAAGAACATGGTCGAGGGCACGAAGTCCGGCTATATCTATAAGACGACCTATAACGGCGTCGCCACGGCAAAGCTCGGTCTCGACAAGCTCTTCCCCGGCTCTCAGGTAAACGCCGGTATCCTCGTCGCGGTCCTCTTCGCGATAGTCATGTACATCCTCATCAACAAGACCACCCTCGGCTACCAGCTCAAGGCCTGCGGCTCCAATCGTCACGCTGCGCGCTACGCCGGTATCAAGGATAAGCGCAACATCGTCCTCTCTATGGCGATCGCCGGCAGCATGGCCGGCGGCGGCGCTGCGCTCTACTACCTCTCCGGCAACACGGAGTTTTTCTGGAGCACCTATCAGTCCCTGCCCGCGACGGGCTTCAACGGCATCCCCGTTGCGCTGCTCGCGGTCAATAACCCCATCGCCGTCATCTTCACCGCGATCTTCATGTCGATGCTTGATATCATCGGCCTTCAACTCACGAACCTCACCGCGTATAACGAGTACATCACCGACGTTATCATCGCCGCGATAGTTTACCTCAGCGCTTTCGCTCTCGTTATCCGCATGATGATCGCTCCGAAAAAGAAGCGCTCCGCGGAGCCGGAAACGGAAGGAGCGGTCACCGCCGAAAAAGCGGACAACGCAGACACTGAGAAAGGAGGCGACGAAGCATGACATTCCTTATCCAGCAGACCATGCTTTTCGCGGTTCCCCTGATGATCGTCGCGCTCGCAGGTGTGTTCTCCGAGCGAAGCGGTATCATCAACCTCGCCCTTGAAGGTATAATGATCTTCGGCGCGTTCATCGGCGTTCTGGCAGTCCGCCTTCTCCAGTCAAGCGAGGCCGTTCTGGCCGCCAAGGCCGCCAAGAACTGGGCAGCCATGCAGGGCTATGAGCTGCTCGCAATGCTCGCCGCCGCCGTCATGGGCGCGGTGTTCTCGCTGCTGCTGTCCTTCGCGTCCATCAACCTCCGCGCCGACCAGACCATCGGCGGCACGGCGCTGAACCTGCTCGCTCCAGCGCTCGTTCTGTTCTTCGTGCGTATCATCGCAAACCAGAACACTCTCCAAATGCAGGAGGGCGACGCGGCAAGCTGGTTTATGATAAAGAAGACCACCCTCGGCTTTGATAAGACTGCCGACCTCGGCTTCCTCGGCAACACCCTGCTGCACAAGGTCTACCTTGCAACATACATCTGCATCATCCTGTTCATCGTCCTGTCGATCATTCTTTATAAGACGAAGTTCGGTCTGCGTCTGCGCGCCTGCGGCGAAAATCCCCAGGCTGCTGACTCTCTCGGCATCAACGTCTATAAGATGCGCTACGCCGGCGTGACGATCGGCGGCGCTCTGGCCGGTATGGGCGGCTTTGTGTATGCGCTCACTACTGCAAACTGCACCGCGAACGGCGATGTGGCCGGCTTCGGCTTCCTTGCCCTGGCCGTTATGATCTTCGGCAACTGGAAGCCCCTCAACATTGCAGGCGCGTCCATTCTCTTCGGCCTGTTCAAGTGTATCGCCGCCTCCTATGCAAGCCTTGATATCAACGGCGACGGCGTCTATGCCCTTGCAAACATCGGCATCAGCCCGCATTTCTACCGTATGCTGCCCTATCTCATCACCATCATCGTCCTTGCCTTCACCTCCAAATCCTCCCGCGCACCGAAGGCCGAGGGCATCCCCTACGACAAGGGCTCAAGATAAGCGTCCTTATACCCTGCTGCGCCAAGCGCGGCAGGGTATTGCATTCCCCGGTTTTTTTTGCTATGATATGGTTTCACGACATAGGTACACTACCGTCTGTGAGCCGTATAAAAGCAATTACGGCAGCTCAGCTTTTTTATAAAAATCAGCAAAGGAGCAAAATTATGAACAAGTATCTGGACATTTCCCCCGAAGTCAAGGCCGCGCTCGATGAAGGCCGCCCCGTCGTCGCTCTTGAGAGCACCATCATCTCCCACGGCATGCCCTATCCCAAGAACGTCGAGACTGCGCTTCTCGTCGAGCAGACCATCCGCGATAACGGCGCAGTCCCCGCGACCATTGCCGTCATCGGCGGCCGCCTCAAGGCAGGCCTGAGCCATGAGGAGATCGAGTACCTCGGCAAGACCGGCCGCGGCGTCGCCAAGGCCAGCCGCCGCGATTTGCCCGCACTCGTCGCTCGCGGAGCGGACGGCGCTACCACCGTCACCACCACCATGATAATCGCCCACATGGCGGGCATCAATGTTTTTGCCACCGGCGGCATCGGCGGCGTTCACCGCGGCGCTGAGGTCACCATGGACATCTCCGCAGACCTTGAGGAGCTCGCCCAGACCCCCGTCATGGTCGTCTGCGCAGGTGCAAAGTCCATCCTCGACCTCGGCCTGACCCTTGAATATCTTGAGACCAAGGGCGTCCCCGTCATCGGCTACGGCACTGATGAGCTCCCCGCCTTCTATACCCGCAAGAGCGGCTTCGGCGTCGACTACCGCGTTGACTCCCCCGAGGAGCTGGCTGCGATGTTCCGCGCCCAGCGCGAGCTCAACTACAAGGGCGGCATGCTCGTCACCAACCCCATCCCCGAGCAGTACGCAATGGACAAGGAAGTCATCGACAAGGCCATCGAGCAGGCGCTTGCCGAGGCAAAGGAACAGCATGTCCACGGCAAGGAGACCACTCCGTTCCTGCTCGCCCGCGTGGTCGAGCTGACCGGCGGCGACAGCCTCGAGAGCAACATCAAGCTCGTCCTCAATAACGCGACCGTCGCGGCCAAGACCGCGGCAGAGCTTGCAAAGTAACCCGCA
>OGZA01002326.1_pt1 | contig 11860 bp, 4 predicted proteins | sample 1576591 | NCBI WGS metagenome assembly OGZA01 (sample SAMEA3541565, study PRJEB24748) | human gut metagenome | biome: human gut; feature: human-associated habitat; material: faeces | place: China | collected 2012
GCCGACGCCAAGCAGAAATGCGATTTATGACGCGACCATCCGCAGAATGACCGCGAGCGCCCTGGAAGAAACGGAGAACCGCTTCGCCGGGGAACACGCCGGGGACACGGAGCAGCAGCTTGCCGATTATCTCCGCAGGTGCGCCCGGGAGCTGGGACACACGCCCTGGCCGCGGGAAATTCCGGGCGGCATGACCGTGCAGGCGCGCTTCGGAGGCTGGGAGCTGGCCGTGGCAAAGGCGGGACTGCCCCTGCCTGAGCATCCCGACCAACCGGATCAATTCCGGCGCATCCGGGAAGAGACCCGGCGCCAGAGAGATCTTTACCGCCAGAAGAAAGCCCGGAAACGGGAGCGGGCGAAGGAGCGCATGAAGGCACAGGAAGAAAAAAGAAGGAAAAACCGTCCATCCGGTATTACCTGATTCGCGTAACCCCCTTGCGCGAATCTGTAGTAATATAGTGAGCTGTTTTGATTGCCCAAGGAACAGCTTATCCTCCCTTAATACCGCCGTCGGAGCAGAGGCGGCGGTATTAAGAAAGATAGACCATCCGCCGGGTTTCCGGCGGTGCAGATAGAAATCCGGCTTATTTTGTGGCAAATGCGCGACCGACCGAAACGGGAGACACGCATTCTTGTTCAGCTGAACAAGGGAATCCGGTGCAAAACCGGAACACGGCGGGCAGACCCGTCGTGCTGTAAGCACGGAGCCGACTTCCTTTCCGCGAAAGCGGGTCATTGGGGAAACCTGAGAAGGCGGGAAGCGGCGTGGACGATTTCGTCCGAACGTGTTAGTCAGAAGACCTACAAACTGTGCGTTTGAAAAACGTGCAGCATAAGCAGAACGCCCTGGCAGCGGTAAACCCGACGTGCCGGAGCTGGCCGGAATGAATTCCGCTTTACGCCTGCGGGCGTTGCAATACCATATAATGAGGAGGTTTATTTATGAAGAGAAGACTACTGGCATTCCTGCTGGCGTTTGTGATGACGTTCAGCCTTGTGCCGGTAAACGCGTTTGCGTTGGAGAGCAGCGGGGCGGAAGTCACCGCATCGGCTGAGGCCGTTAAGACCGAAGCGGCGAAAACGACGGCCGAACCGGCTGCTCTGCTTGCGGACGACGGGGCACCTGTCGCAGAGCAGGCAGAGGAGAATATCGTCTACACCGCCAGCCTTGCGAAAAATGAGGGTGAAAAGGACAACCTGGCCGTAGGCGATTCCTTCGGTCATGCCTACACCTTCAGCGCCAGCGGCACGGCCGATGTCGAATCGTTCTGGGGAACCTTCCGGTTTAACCCCGAGACGACGGAGTTCTTTTGGATTCAGGATCCGGGAATCGGCGTGGAAGTGGATGCCGAGCAGGGGATTCTGCGCGTCGGCGGCAACAGCGGCACACTTAACGCCGGGGACTATTCCTTTGACGTTCAGTTCAAAACCAAGGCACTTGGTGATGCGACGGTTACCCTGGAGTCTTTTAAGGTAAACGACGTAGATTACCTGAGCAAGCCCATTGCAGTGACCAGAACCGTGGGCTGCAACGTCAGCTGGACGGAGGACGCCGCCTACACCGTCACCGGCGAGAAGCTCACGCCTGTCGGTGAGAGCTACAGCTTTACCGTAGCAGCCAACGAGGGCTACGACGATGCCAACATGGTGGTCAAGGTCAACGGCAATGAGGTTACCGGCACCGACGGCAGCTACACCGTCGAGAAGGTTTCCTCCGACCTGACCATCACCGTCGAGGGCGTGACCGAAGCCGTTCAGGAGACGGCCGGCCTGTCCGTTCTGAAGTTCGGCGACACAAGCACCGAGGCCAAGGCGCAGATGTTCCAGCTGATTCCGGCTTTCGACCCGGCGGTCAAGGAATACACCGTGCTCGTGCCGGACAACTCCAACATGTTCTACGCATGGGCGACCAAGGCTGACGACAGAAGCAGCAGCACGACCATCACGGCCAAGTGGGTAAACCTTAACGTTGATACCGAGAAGACACAGGCTCTGGCCTCCGGCAAAGCCAGCGGCCAGAGTCTGGCAGGCTTCGCACCCACCGGCACGAAGGTCAACACCATGACCGTCACCGTTGTGGACGGCGACTTCAAGGATGAGTACAAGCTCACCTCCGTCCGAGTTGCGCCGAGCCTGACCGCCCTGTCTCTGGACGGCATCCGGTTCGCGGAGAGATTCTCCGCTTCCAAGACGGCTTACACCGCGACCACTGCCGCCGAGAGCGTTACCGTTGCGGCGACTCCCCGTGATGAAAGCTACACCGTCACCGTCAACGGCGGCAGCAATACCACCGTTCCGCTGAATCTTGGTGAGAACAAGATCGACGTGGTCGTCACCAACCCCGGCGGCTATACCAACACCTACACCATCACCGTTACCAGACTGGCAGCCATCGAGGTCGGCTTCACCGTTGACCCCGCCGACGCCAAGGTAACTGTCTGGGATTCCAACAAGGACAGAATTGCTCCCACGGACGGCAAGTATTCCGTCATGGCTGACGCCGAGTACACCTACCTCGTGCAGAGTGACGGCTATGTCAGCCAGAAGAGCACCTTCAAGTTCAGCGAGAGCAGCACCATCGACATTACTCTGGCTGTGGCCACGGAGAACCCGAACCTCGACAGAAGCATCACTGCCGAGTGGGGCAACTTCCGCAACGGCGACAACAACCTTGGCATCACCAACGCCAAGACCCCCTACGCTCCTGAGGACACGGAGCTTCTGTGGGCTGTGAAGCACGGCACCGGCTGGGCGGCTGCCCCCGGTTCTCCCATCATGGTCGATGGCGACATCTACACCTACTCCGGAAGCACCATCCGCCGTCTCAACAGCATGACCGGTGAGGTCGTGACCGAAGGCACCATGGTTGATAAGTCCAGCTACTCCATCGTCCCCATGACTTATGGCGACGGCATGGTCTTCGTTGGCCTGTCCGGCGGCAAAATTCAGGCATTCAATGCCAAGACCCTGGAATCCCTGTGGGTCTACACCGACGAGCTGGGCGGACAGCCCAACTGCCCCATCACCTACAAGGACGGCTACATCTACGCAGGCTTCTGGAACAGCGAGGACAGAAACGCCAACTTTGCCTGCATCAATACCGTTGACGAAGACCATGCCTCCACCACCGAAGCCAAGTACGCCAGCTGGACCTACACCAGACAGGGCGGCTTCTACTGGGCGGGCGCCTACGTCACCGACAAGCTTGCCATCGTCGGCACCGATGACGGCGCAGGCGGTTACGACACCAACGGCGCCGCGCTGCTGGTCTTCGACCGCTACACCGGCGAGAAGCTCGACGCCCACGAGGGTATCCGCGGCGACCTGCGCTCCAACGTTTCCCATGACCCCGAATCCGACCGGGTGTTCTTCACCACCAAGGGCGGCATTCTGGGCAACGCCCAGATCGACTGGGATACCGGTAAGATCCTGGACTACAAGGAAGTCGTTATCAAGGATGCGCAGGGCAATGCCAACGCCATGTCCACCTGCACGCCTTCCGTGTACAACGGCAGAATCTACATCGGCGTCGCCGGCACCAGCCAGTTCGGCGCCAACAGCGGCCATGGCATCGCGGTTTATAACCTGAACGGCGACGGCTCCATGACCCAGGCGTATGTTTACGCCATCGTCGGCTATCCCCAGACCTCTGCCATGGTCTCCACGGCATACTCTGCCGAGGATGGCTCCGTGTACATCTACCTGCCCTACAACTATACCCCCGGCGGCGTTTCCGTACTGAAGGATAAGCCCGGCCAGACTGCGCCTGTGACCACCACCGGCTCCGGCTACAGCGAGGTCTTCACCCCTGTCAGCCCGCTGGCACAGTACTGCATCTGCTCCACCATCGCCGACCAGTACGGCACCATCTACTATAAGAACGACTCCTGCTACATGATGGCGATCACCTCCAAGATCGAATCTCTGGAGATCACCCAGTATCCCACCATCACCGAGAACGAGGACGGCTCCATCACCGTTGACGGCCTGAAAGCTGTCACCAAGCTGAAGAACGGCGAGGAGCGGGACGTTTCCAAGTATGTCTCCGTCACCAAGAACGAGCAGACCGGCGGCTACACCGTGTCCTACACCTACGGCTTCGACAACGCTAACTACGGCCTGAAGACCGTGACCGCTGAGATTGCCGACTACACCGTCACCATCCCCACGGGCGAGGGCTACACCATCACCGGTGAGAAGACCGTTAAGAATGGCGAAGACTACACCTTCACCGTGACCGTGACCGAAGGCTACGACGCGGCCAACATGGTCGTCAAGGTCAACGGCGAGGAAGTTACCGCGGTTGACGGCGTTTACACCGTCGAGAAGGTTTCTGCCAACCTGACCATCACTGTTGAGGGCGTGACGGAGAAGCCCGCTGTATGGACAGCCAGCTTCGATATCCCCGAGGACGAAAAGGCCAACATTGCTATCGGCGGCGAGGATGACTGGTTCAATGACCGCATCACCTTCGGCACCGACAAGGACACCAAGTTTGAGTCCGTTGAAATCCTCATCCGGTTCAACCCTGAGACGACCCAGCTGCATCATGTGATGCCTCAGGGTCTCACGCAGGAGCTGGATAACGAGGCGGGCACTCTGAAGCTTTCCATCGGCGAAAGCGGCAGCGGTGTGTCCAATGACATGATCCTCAGAGAATGCACTTACCTCCTTGCGTTCGCCCCCAAGGCCTTGGGCGACGCCACCGTCACCATGGAATACTTCAAGGTAGACGGCAAGGATCTGCTGACCGCGCCTGTTGCACTTGCGAGAACAATCGGCTACAAGGTCAACTGGACTGAGGATGCCAGCTACACCGTTACCGGCGAAAAGTACGCGGCGGTTGACGGCACCTACACCTTCACCGTAGCGGCCAAGGATGGCTACGACGGCACCAATATGGTCGTCAAGGTCAACGACACCGAAGTTACCGCGGTTGACGGCAAGTACACTGTCGAAAAGGTTTCTTCTGACCTGACCATCACCGTCGAGGGCGTGAAGAAGATTGTCGCCGGCCTTAAGGCTCTGAGCTTTGGCAGCACCGGTACCAGGAGCAGCGCGAAGACCTTCACGCTGTCTCCGGCCTTTGACCCGGCTGTCAAGGAATACACCCTGCTCGTACCGGACAGCACCAACGGGGTTTACGCCTGGGCGACCCGCGGCGCAGACCTGACCACCAAGGCAAAGATCACTGCCGCATGGACGAGCATGAGCACCGGCAAGGCTTCGACCACGACGATCACCTCCGGCAGCTCCAGCGGCAAAAACCTGTCCGGCTTCAACATCGCCAGTGCCGAATCCAACACCCTCACCATTACCGTGACCGAGGGTGATGTCACGGATGTTTACACCGTTAAGACCGTCCGCATTGACCCGTCTCTGACGAAGCTTTCGCTGGATGGCATCAAGATCAATGAGACGTTCGTATCCACTAAGAAGGCTTACACCGCGATCACTACGAAGGACAGCGTTACCGTTCTGGCAACGCCTCGCAGCGAGAGCTACACCGTGACCTACAACGGCGGAACCAGCAATGTCATTCCGCTGTCCGCAGGCGAGAACAAGATCGAGATCGTCGTCACCAATAAGGACGGCTACACCAGTTCCTACACCCTCACCGTCACCAAGGCTGACCACGCAGTCACCATCCCCACCGACGAGAGCTACCTCGTCACCGGTAAGGAAGCCGTTATGGACGGCGCGGACTACACCTTCAAGGTGGAAGTCGATTACCGCTACGAGGCGGGCGAAGACTTTGCCGTGAAGGTCAACGGCGAAACCGTGACCGGCGAGAAGGGCGTTTACACCGTCAAGAACGTCACCACAGATCTGGTCATCACCGTCGAGGGCGCGACGAAGAAGGTTCTGAAGCCCGTAACGGTCTACTTCTCCTTCTCTCACGACGATAAGTTCGAGTCCTGCGAGCAGTCCGGCCAGACCGTGGCGCTGAAGAAGGTCACCGTTCCTTACTTCGATCTGGCACTGTACGGCCTTGAGGACTTCTACTTTGCCTCTGAGGACTACGGCCCCGCCAGCGGCGATCCCACCGGCGGCCCCGGCAGTGCTCTGGACCCCGGCACCAAGGAATTCGCTTACGGCAAGATCACCATGCTGCACCTGTTCCTCTATGCCACCGAGGTTTACTATCTGGGCATTGACCCTGCGGATGCGGGCAAGGGCTATCTGGCAGATAATGGTATGGGCACCGATATCTTCAATTACAGCGGTTCTACTGGCTCCATCTTCCTGCAGAATATCTGGAATTACGACCTGAACCTGAACTACTATCTGAACTACGAGTATCCTCTGGCCTCTGCGGGCTGGGGCAGCACATGCGATCAAATCCTGCTCCGCGAGGGCGACATCGTCACCCTCGGCCACTTCTCCGACTGGAGCTTCTTCAATGATACCACCAGCATCTTTAATTACATCGTAGCCGACAAGACGGATCCCGTTCAGGGCGACAAGATCAAGCTGGAGCTGTACCATGCGGGCGCTGACATGTATGGTACTTACAACACTGCCCACACCCTCATCGACTACAGCCCCAGTGTTTACTGCACGCCTGTCAACGATATCGGTTCCGGCGATGTGACCACATGGCAGTATGTGGGAGCTGCGGAAGCCGACGGCAGCCTGGTCGTGGACACCAGCAAGCTGGCTCCCGGCGAGTATATCTTTGCTCTGGCCGGCCAGCCCGGTAAGGAAAACCCCGGCGCCATCTGCTCCACCCCCGGCGGCGTGCGTGTGACCGTTCACGAGAAGCCCATCGTGAAGGGCGATATCAACGGCGACGGTAAGGTCAATGCACTCGACGTGAGCGCACTGTACAGCGGGATTTTCTCCGGCGAGGAGCTGGACGCCGCTGTAGCCGACATCAACGGCGACGGAAAGATCAATGTGCTTGACGTATCTGCTCTGTATGCGCTTGTTATGAACAATGGCTGATGCGTAGCGTGTTTGCCGGTTGGAATATCCCATTTTGACCGGCAAACACCCCTTTCTAACAGCACTTACTCCAAAGCAAAAAGGACAACTTCTGACAGGAGGATGTTATGAAAATTTTTAAGAAATCCATGAGCCTGCTCCTCGCGGTTCTCCTGATTCTCAGCCTGACGGTCACCGCCTTCGCTGAGGAAACTACGGCGACCCTGGGCGTAACGGCCAGCAAGACCGACCTGACCGTCGGCGACGAGTTCAGCGTTTATCTGAACGCAAGCGACGACATTACCGGAATCTTTACATTCCAGATGGATTTGTGCTACGACAAGGAAATGTTCGAGGTCGTGAGCATTAACACGCAGTTTAACAGTAAAAATAACGTTGAGCAGAGTAAAATTCGCTTTGGCACCCTGGACATGACCAGCAAGACCGTGATGGCCAAAGGGCAGTTCGCCGAAGTGAAGTTCAGGGTTTTGAAGACCGGCAGCTATCGCTTCCAGCTGACGGAATGCATAATCGGCGGCATGGACATGGAGACCTACACGGACTACACGATCATGGACGTTGCCACCGCCCCCGGCATCGTGGACGTGACCGCCGCGGAAGCCCCTGCCTTCACCGGCTACGCGGTCTCCGCCTCCGAGGACAAGACCGTCGCCGTGGGCGAAAACGCCGAGGTCAAGGTCACCGTTTCCAACAGCGACAGCGCTGTCACTGCCTACAATGCCTATGACCTGACCATGACCTACGACACCGACAAGCTGACCTACGTCTCCTGCGCCGCCGCCGACGAAAACGCAGTCGTGAAGGAAGACGTTCCTGGCACCATCCGCGTGATCGGCTTCGGCGGCGACAAGACCCTGGACACCGCCGCCGCTACCCTGACCTTCCAGGCAAAGGGCGTGGGTGATGCGGAGGTGAAGCTCACCGCCGCCAAGGTGGATATCGGCTCTCAGGCCGTCGGTAACGACGCCCCTGCGGCTTTCCTCCTGGACGACACCACCGTGATCAAGGTGACCGGCTACACCGTCACTTTGGGCGAGGGCCTGTCCGGTGAATCCACCGTCGCTCCCGGCGCGGACTACACCTTCACCGCTACCGACGCGGACAACTACGACTACGTTATCTCCGCCACCATGGGCGGCGAGACCACCACTGCCAACGACAACGGCAACGGCACCTATACCATCCCGGGTGTCACCGGCAATCTGGTGATCAATGCCACCATGACGCCCAAGAGCTACAATGTCACCGTGGAAGGCACCGGCGCAGGCGATGTGACCGCTGCCGATAAGGCCACTTACAACACCGACTACACCTTCACCGTGACCGAGGACGGCAACTATACCTATAACACCACCGTGACCGTGGGCGGCAAGACCTATTCTCTGGGCGCTCCCGAGAACGGCAAGTACACCATCCCCGGCACCGACATCAAGGGTGACATTGTGATCAGCGTCACCAAGACCGTGAAGCCCTCCTCCGTGGTTTCCGTCACCAAGCCCGATTACGTAAAGGGCAACGACACCGCCACCAAGGGTCAGGATTACACCTTCACCGTCGATAAGGAAGAAGGCTATGATTACTCCGAGCCTACCGTCAAGGTCGGCGATGTGGATGTGACCGACAAGGTGGTCAAGAACGGCGATGGCAGCTACACCATCCCCGGCTCCACCATCACCGGCAACATCACCATCGAAGTGACCAAGACCGCGGCTGTTGCTGTGGACGTCGTTGAGTATCTCACTCTGGACGGCAAGGTCATGTACCTTGTGACCGCTTCCGGCACTCTCCCTGAGGGTCAGGTTGCCAAGTACGACGGCATGAGCATGTTCTGGTCCGAGAAGTACAACGCATACGCTTATCTGGTTATCTCTGCGGATAATCTGGAGGCTGTGAAGGCGGAAGCCGCTGCGAAGGTCAAGGTCGCGGAAGGCACCTCTGCCGGAACCGTGGATTACGGCGGCGATGTGAACGGCACCGGCCTGACCGACGTCAACGACGCCCAGCTGACCTACGATATGTACAACACCAAGTACAGCAGCTTCGATGTTGTCTCCATGCTGAAGTTCCTGAATGCCGATGTGAGCGGCGACAAGAAGGTCAATACCGCTGACGCTACCGCTATCGTAAACCTCATCAAGTGATTTCCTGAATGACCGGGTCTTCTGACCCGAAACCAAAGTGCCTCCCCCGCCGTGAAAGGCGGGGGAGGCCAGACCGCAGAGATTGGAGGGGCACAGGTGTCCCTATGGAAAGTGGGGACAGCTGTGAATTTCCGACACCTTTGCCGTAGGATGTGATTTTATGAAAAAGAGAGTTTTATCCGGTCTGCTTGCTTTTGTAATGCTTTTGTCCGCCCTGCCCATGGGAGTTTATGCCGCGGAAACGCGCTATTCGGTCGCCGCTTCGCCGGATCAGACTACGGATGTTGGGAAGACCGTCAGCATGAGCGTGTCCGTCTCCGGGGGAAAGTACAATGCCTATGATCTGGCGCTGACCTATGACGCCGCGCGGCTGACCTATGTGTCCGGTCAGGCGGCGGATAAAGGGGCTTCGGTAACCGAAAAGAGCGGAAGCATCCGCGTCATCGGCTACGGCGCGGATAAGTCCGCTTCCACGAAGGTCATAACCCTGACATTCAAGACAAAGGCGGCGGGGACGGCGGAAGTCAGGATTTCCTCGGCGAAAATCGACGCCGGCGCGAACGCCCCGACCAAGGACGCGCCTGCGGCCAAGATCAACAGAAGCACCACTAAGTTTACCATCCAGCCGGGTTACACCGTGACGCTGGAGGATGGTCTGACCGCCGACAGCCTGAGCGCGGCGGCGGGAGAGGATTACACCTTCCGGGCGACAGACCCGCTTCACTATGACTACAAGCCCTCGGCGAAAGTAGGCGGCAAGGACGTCACGGTGAAGGACAACGGCGACGGAACCTACACCATCCCCGGCGACAAAATCACCGGAAATATTACGGTCAAGGCGAACAGAACCCCCAAGAGCTATAAGGTAACATTCAAGGGGGAAGACCTGTCCGGCGAAAATTCCGCGACCTACAACACGCCCTACCATTTCAAGCTGGGTAGGAAGGCCGGATACAGCTATGTTTTGCGCATGACCATCGGCGGGAAAAGCTACACCGGCTACAAGGCGGAGAATGGCGGCTATGTAATCCCGGGCGCGGACATCACGGGCGATATCGTCATCACCGCCCTGAAAAACAAGATCAACTCCGGAAGCGGCGGCAGTAGCGGCGGAAGCTCTGCCAAATATGTGTCGGTGAGCTTCATCGGCTCCGGCGCGGGAGACGCATCGGGGAAGACAAGCACCCGCCGGGGCGCGGAGTACACATTTCGCATAAGCCGCAAGGACGGTACCCCTTATGACGTATCCGCCAGTGTCAACGGTGTTACCGTCAAATGCACCTACGACAGCAAAAAGGACATTTACCGCATTCCCGGCAGCGCGGTCACGGGAGATATCACCGTCACCGTCACAAAGGGCGCTCCGGTGGAGGTCAGCACATACGTCACGCTGGACAATCAGAGCATGTACCTTGTGATTTACACCGGCAATGTGGAGGACGGGCATGTCCCCATGTACGACGGACAGAACATGTACTGGTCGAAGGTATACAACGCCTACGCCTGGCTGGTGATCTCCTCCGCCGACGAAAAAGAGATCGTGGAGACTGCCCGGAACAGTATCACCATCGGAGAAGGGAAGGCGGCCGCCTCCGTCGATTACTCCGGCAACGTGGATCTCAGCGGACGTATTGACGTGGATGACGTGCATCTTGCCCACGACGTGTACAACGCGAGATACACGCTGGTAAGCCTGATGATGCACAAATTCCTGAACGGCGACGTCAACGGTGACCGGAAGGTGGACATTCAGGATTCGGTGTGGATTGTTAACCGCATTCTCCGGGAAAAGTAAGGAGCGTGGCATATGAAGAAGATCATCAGCATTGTTTTGGCTGTCGCGCTGATATTCGTGCTGGCTGTGACGGCGATGGCGGCGGAGATCGCGGAATGCACCGTGTCCGCCGATTCCGTGTCGGCGGGGAAGACCGTGACCGTACCCGTCAGGATCACCGGGAACCGGGGCTTTACCAATTTCGGCATTGCCCTGGATTACGACCGGGCGCAGCTGGAGCTGCTGAGCATTCAGACGGCGGCGGGAGAAACACCCTACCTCTGCGGCGCTGTGGCCGTCGGGAATACCCAGTGGGCAGGCGCGGACGGGAAGACCTGCGGCTATGTGACGGCTGCCCTGGAAGATGCCGTGACGGAGGACGGAATCTTGTTCACGGCCACGTTCCGGGTCAGTGAGGACTTTTCCGGCACTGCGGCGGTGCAGCCGGTGGTGCAGTATATGCGCAGCAACAAGCGGCTGCTGTCCGTGTTTGACGCCATCCCCGTTACGACCGTGAGCGGAACCGTATCGGCGGCGCTGGTGGGCGATTACGACCGAAACGGGAAGGTAAACGTGGCTGACGTCATGGGACTGTTCAGCGCAATCATGAACGGAAAGTCTTTCTCGGCAGACGATTATAGCCAGGTGGATGTCAATCAGGACGGCAGAATCAACGTGGCCGATGTGATGGCGATTTACGCAATTGTAATGAACGGTCGGTGACGACCAACCCCATAAAAAAGGAGCGAACTATGATGAAAAGAGTGCTGGCTGGCTTACTTACCGTGATGCTTTTTCTGACCTGTGTTCCCGCGGCTCTGGCGGTGGACAACTCCCGGGACTTTTTCTTCCAGCTGTCCGTGGACGGCAGTGACAAGAAGGAGGTTCAGCCCGGGGATATCATTCAGGTGGACTTTAACCTGAACAGAACCGACAGCGCGGACGCCTACACCATGTACGGTATGCAGAACGAAATCCGCTACGACAGCAATTTCTT
>OGZA01002327.1_pt1 | contig 11859 bp, 9 predicted proteins | sample 1576591 | NCBI WGS metagenome assembly OGZA01 (sample SAMEA3541565, study PRJEB24748) | human gut metagenome | biome: human gut; feature: human-associated habitat; material: faeces | place: China | collected 2012
CGGAACAATCATCACGGGGCATGTTGAGTGACTGAGTACCGTCTGCGCGGTCGAGCCGAGCAAGACGCCTGCCAAGCCGCCGCGGCCTCGTGTACCGACAACGACCAGATCAACCGCTGTCGAAAACTCAATCAACAGCGAGGCAGGCGACCCGTCCAGCGCATGGCGCGCAACCTCCATGTCGCGACCGTCGAGCGCCTGGTCAATGGCGGCACCCATTGCGGTGCGGACATCTTTCAACAGGTTGGAGTGATCCAAACCAGTCGGCGCCCACGTCATCATGGACGTGCCCGAAGCAATCGGAACAGCCGAAACAGCGGTCAGTCGAGCTCCCCATGTGGATGCTTCATCAATCGCGCGACGCAGAGCCGACGAGGGAACCTCGGTACCATCCACACCGACAACGACACGTTCGATCGGCATGAAGCACTTGCCGGACGTATGGCGAGGAACGATGACAACCGGACACTTCGCGTGTGCCGGCAGCGCGGACGAGACCGTGCCAAGAAGACGATCAGCGAAGGAACCGCCTCCACGCGAGCCGACAACAACTAAATCGACTTCGCGTGACATTTCAACCAGAACGCCCGCCGGGTCGCCCGGCTCAATAGATGACGTGACCTTTCCTAGGCCACGCTCTTTCGCTGCTGCGACCGCTTCTTCAACGACCTGCTGGGCGCCACGTTTCAGGGCCTCATCGTCGAGGACCGCGTAGCCACCATCCAGCGCCGCCGCTGAATAGGATGCCAATGCGTAGGTGCAGAGAACGTGGACACGCCCGCCCGTGCGTAGTGCGCGGTCAGTGGCCCATTTGACGGCCGCGATGGACTCCGTTGAACCATCAACGCCGACTAGGATGACTTCGGTGGATGCCATGATGCCTCCTCGTGACTTACATCACTTACCATTGTGCACCACATCGCGATTTTCCGAAACCGATAATAGAACTTTTACCTGTTCAAGAGGCTTTTAGATAAAAAACTAGAGCGAAAGAACCGAAGTTCTTTCGCTCTAGTTGAAGTATGCGCTCTTAACGAACGTTGAGCTCAGTAACGAACGAACATGCCACCTGCACGAACGGGCGAAACCTTAGAGAGAGAACCCGGGACGGTGGCTTCCACCATCTGGCCGTTACCAATGTAGATGGCAACGTGACCCGAATAAGCAACTAGGTCGCCAGGCTGAGCTTCGCCGGCCGAAACCTGGATACCACCTGCAGCCTGCGCGCCGGAGGAGTGCGGAAGGCTGATGCCCGCAGCTGCGTATGCCAGCATGGTCAGACCCGAGCAGTCAAGACCACCGTAGGAAGCACCACCGTAGACATAGGGAATGCCGGTCAGAGCGAGAGCAGCGGCCACAATAGAAGACCCGGCGGCGTTGTACGCAGCAGCGGTTGCAGCGGTCGAAACGCTGAGGTCTTCACGAGCCTCGGAACGATCCGCGGCGACAGTTTCTTCAGCGATCGGAGTAGCGGCAGCAGGAGCTTCTGCGGTCGCGATTGGAGCTTCTGCTTTCCATTCAATATCCGCAACGGAAACGGTGACACCAGTTGCTTGAGGAGCTGTGGTCGTGGTGGGAGTAGCTTCTTGATTGCCACTAGGAGCAGAAACGGTGACAGCGTTTGTGGCGCCACCAACAACTGCAGTCAGAGCAAGACCGGTCACGGATGCAATTGCCACCGGACGGATCGGGCTGAGCGACGTGATCGTGTCGGTCAGTTCCGCAATCGGCGCCATTGGGCGACGCGCCTTGCGGTGACGTGGCGCAGGTTTGAGGTTCGTCAAGAATGTTCTCCTTTTGCACCTTCGAGGTCAGCTGTCGGATTCGAGCAGGAGAGCCCGGCTTGGTTTCCCAAGCTTCACCCCAAGGCCACAAGGGCCGAATTGGTTCCCCCGAGTTGGATCAAATGAACCGGACCCTTCACGATCCAACTTCGGTAAATGAAGGACGGCTGGTCTATCGACCGTTATGAACTTTATACCTTTGACCCACAAATGTCACGTAAAGGTAACGAAGTGGGGTCAAATCACATTTCGACTACTAGATGTGGTGCCAGCGCCAGAGGAATTCGGAAGCTGGAATCAATGCCAGAGGCATCCTGATCGGCGCGCGCAATCCGCACATAATCACCTTCTCCGCGCAGGATAATGCTGGTTCCAGGACCAATCTTTGCCGCAGCAAAATCAGCGATGATGTCATGTTCAGCCTGGATAGGTTCACCGATACGAACGAGTCTCACAATTTGGTCGTCGTGGGCGCGCACCGCAAGCTCCGCAGACTGCCCACCAACCTCGACACCCATTCCAGGAATCGGGTTACCGTAGGGATCCGTTGTCGGATCCTTCAAGAGCTCAAGCAGACGACCTTCGACCTTGTCGGACATGACGTGTTCCCAACGGCATGCTTCATCGTGGGCACACGCCCAATCCAAACCAATGACATCGATCAGGAGTCGTTCAGCCAAGCGATGCTTACGAACGACCTCTACAGCCTGCTTACGACCTTCTTCAGTCAGCTCCAATCGACGATCACCCAGAACGTGCAAAAGCCCGTCGCGTTCCATGCGAGCAACGGTCTGCGAAACGGTCGGACCTGAGTGATCAAGTCGTTCAACGATACGTGCACGCAGGGGCGTCACCCCGTCCTCTTCCATTTCAAAAATGGTCTTGAGGTACATCTCGGTGGTGTCGATGAGGTCACTCACGATGGTTCCTTTCCTACGATGAACCCCTGCACGATTCGTGCATCGTTCAAAGATTTTCAGCTACTTAAGAGAATATGAGTTATCGAGTATTTTTACCTGACGAATGTCATTTCCGCTGATATCGCGCCAAACGGCGGACAGGCATACGCGGTGAGCACCCAAGGTATTTAGCACCATGCGTGTCATGGAATATGTTCCGCGAGCGCATCTAGTGCGACTAAGTTTGAGCCTATGGAGACATTCCCCCCGATTCCTGCCTCTATCCTTCCTGCTGACGGCCGCTTTGGTTCCGGCCCGTCGCGTGTGCGCCCGGCGCAGATTGATGCGTTGAAGACGCCTAGGTTGATGGGGACCTCGCACCGCAAGTCCCCGGTGAAGAATGTTGTCCATTCAATCCGCGAGGGATTGACGACCTTGTTCAATCTTCCCGATGGCTATGAAGTTGCCCTTGGTAACGGTGGCGCGTCAGCGTTTTGGGACGTGGCGGCGACCTCGCTCATTCGCAAGCAGGTCGCGTTTGCCATCTTCGGAGAGTTCGGCGCAAAGTTCGCCACAGAGGTAGACAAGGCCCCACATCTCGCCGACGCGCTTCGCGTTGAAGGTCAGCTGGGCACCGTTGTCACGCTCACGGGGAACGAGGCCGGGATCGGCGGGGAAGAACCCGATGCTTTTGCTTATCCGCATCATGAGACCTCGACGGGCACACTCAGCCGGGTGAACCGTATCGGTGGCGAAGACGCATTGACGCTGGTAGATGCGACCTCGATCGCCGGCGCCGCGCACGTTGACATTGCCAACACCGACGCCTATTACTTCTCTCCCCAAAAGGCTTTCGCCTCTGACGGTGGCCTGTGGGTGGCGATCCTCTCCCCCGCAACCGTCGAGCGCGCACAAGAATTGCACGGGGCGACCGACCGTTGGATGCCGACCTTCTTCGACCTTTCGGTGGCGATTTCAAACTCGCGTAAGGATCAGACACTGAATACGCCGGCCGTAGCGACGCTGATCATGATGGATCAACAAATCCAGTGGATGAATGCCGGTGGTGGCTTAGAAGCGATGGAAGCGCGCTCTCGCGCCGCTTCCGACCTGATTTACGCCTGGGCTGACGCCTCGTCAGTCGCTCACCCCTTCGTTGAGAATAAGGACTGGCGCTCCCCCGTCGTCGTCACCGTTGAATTCGACGACGTAGTCGATGTGAAGGTCCTGTCTGACGGCCTGAGAGCATCGGGCATCGTCGACATCGACGCCTACCGCGGGGTTGGTCACAACCAGCTCCGCATCGCGACATGGCCCTCGACTCCAACTTCGGACGTCGAAGCACTTCTAGAGTCGATCGATTGGGCGCTCGAACGAGCCCTGTGACCCCAAAGGTCAGCCCAGGCCTCGTTGATCGCGATAATCCACCCAAGCGAACGTGGACGCAAACGAGAACATGATGAGGTCCTGCTAGGCGCAACCTGCACGACACTCAACGCGCAAGCGCTTACGCTACTTTCCGGTCGCGTTCCGTTCAGCTTCAGCGACCAGAGCAGCCACGTATGCGCGCTCCGCGGGGCCCTCGACCTCGATCGGATGCGCTGAAACGTGGAACTTGACGCGGTAATTCCAATGAATCAGACCCCACACGCCCGCGATAACTCCGACCGCTAGGGAAGCCCCACCGCCGACAAGAATCGACCAGCGCGCACCAAACTGCTCACCCACCCAACCGATGAAGGGCGACCCGATCGGCGTCGCACCCAAGAAAATCATCGAATAGAGAGCCATCACGCGACCGCGAACAGTCTCATCCGTGGTGATCTGAATAGTCGCATTCGCTGCCGTCACCATGGTCAGCATCGCAAGGCCCGTCGGGACTGCAAGAACCGCGAACGACTCATACGACGGAGCCAAAGCCAACACAATTTCAAGCAGACCGTAAATCGCCGCACCCGACACGATCAAACGCAGTCGCGGCTGAGCGCGACGCGCAGCAAGAAGTGAACCGCCCAGAGCTCCCACTGCCATAAACGAGCCCAGGATCCCGTACTCGCCCGCAGCCTTGCCGTAGACCTCAGTCGCCATCAGGGCACTGGTGAGCTGGAAGTTCATGCCCAAAGCTGACACGACCGCTACGATCACCAGGATCAGCACAATGTCGGGACGATTCTTCACATAGGAAACGCCCTCGCGAATCTGGCCGGGCGAACGCTTCACAACCTTACGGGGAATCAAATCCGCAGAACGCATCAACGCAAGCGTCAAAACCGGAGCAAAGAACGCAACCGCGGTCACGATCATCACCCAGCCAGTACCGATCGCATCAATCAACAGACCGGAAACAGCCGGGCCAATCAGACGCGCAGCATTAAAGGCCGTCGAGTTCAAACCGACAGCGTTCGACAAAGACACTGGTGGAACCAGCTCAGACACGAATGCCTGGCGCGCAGGTGAATCAATCGCGCCAGCAACGCCACCCAACAACGCCAACACATACACATGCCAAAGCTGGGCTGTATTCGTCAGAATCAGCACGCCCAAAATCAAGCCCAAGAGCGCGTGCGCCAACTGCATCGCCTGTAGCAGAGCGCGACGATTTAGACGATCAGCAAGCAAACCGGCCCACGGGGACAACACCAGAATCGGCAGGAACTGCAAAGCGGTGACAACACCCACTTGCGTGCCAGAGTTCTGAGTCAGAACGGTCAGAACCAGCCAGTCTTGCGCAACCCTCTGCATCCACATGCCCGTCGAGGCAATAATGTTTCCGAAGAACCACAATCGGAAGTTGAAGTAACGCAACGAATGGAAAGTACGTGACACGCGCGGATGCGCCTCCCTAATTTTTCGGAAACCTAAGAAATAACTGTTTCAAGCATACGGAAAGCCCCACGGCAATGCACCGTGGAGCTTTCCATTTGGACGATTGATGATCGGTCAAGCAGAGCATCACGCCTCTGCACATCACACGATCTGTTGCGAGGAGATCAGGCTCCCAGCAGAGCTTGGATCGGCCCAAGCAGGAAGTAGACGACGAAGAGGATCGAAGCCAGCCACATGAGCGGATGAACCTTCTTCGCACGGCCAAGAACAACCTGGATGACGGTGTGAGTAATAAAGCCAACGCCGATACCGACGGAGACGGAGTAACCGAAGGGCATGAAAGCGATGGTCATGAACGACGGAAGAGCGATTTCCGGGGCCTGCCAATCAATCTCGGCAACCTGGGTCATCATCAGGAAGCCAACGAAGACCAGAGCGGTCGAAGCGGCTTCGGTGGGGACGAGCTCCATGAGCGGTGCAAGGAAGGTCGAGAAGAGGAAGAGAATACCGGTGACAACAGATGCAAGACCTGTGCGTGCGCCTTCAGCGACGCCCGCTGCAGACTCAATGTAGGAGGTGTTCGAGGAAACGCCACCGAAACCACCGGCGGCGGCTGCGAGGGAGTCGATCACCAGGATTTCGCGGGTCTTCGGTGGGTTGCCCTGTTTGTCGAGCAGGTTGCCTTCGGCACCGACGGCGACCATGGTGCCCATCGTGTCGAAGAAGTCAGCCAGCATGAGCGAGAAGATCAGCAAGGCGACGGAAACAATGCCTACTTTGCCGAATGCGCCGAACATGTCGACCTTGCCGAGCGTGTTGAACACAGGGACGGCAACAGGTGAACCGTCGAGAGCCGGAACGGTCTGGCCCCAACCGGTAGCGTTCTCATCCGATTTCATACCAAGGTGCAGAACGGCTTCGACGATGACGGCCAGAATCGTCGAAGAGACGATCGAGATGAAGACGGCGCCCTTGACGTTACGGATATAGAGGACGAAGGTCAGGAACAGGCCGAAGACAAAGACCAGGGTCGGCCAGCCCTGCAGGGAACCGTTGATGCCCAGCTGAACCGGGGTGGAGCCTGCACGGACGATACCGGCGTTAACCAGACCGATAAGAGCGATGAAGAGGCCTAGACCAACGGTCAGAGCGGTCTTCAGCTGATGAGGAACAGCCTTGAACACTGCCTCACGGAAGCCGGTGAGAACCAGGATCAGGATGATGATGCCTTCCCAGGCGACAAGGCCCATGGCCTCTGCATAGCTTAGGCCCATACCTATAACCATGGTGAAAGCAACGACGGCATTGAGACCCAGACCGGCAGCAAGTGCCAGCGGGTAGTTGGCGACAACACCCATGAGGATAGTCATGACGCCTGCAACAAGCGCGGTACCTGCCGCAACACCCTGGGCAGTAATAGAGCCATCCTCCGGCAGTGCTGCCCCGAGGATGGCTGGGTTCACGACAAGAATGTAGGCCATGGCGAAGAAGGTGACGACACCGCCACGAATTTCCTGGCCGATCGAAGATCCGCGTTCGCTGATCTTGAAGAACGAATCAATTGAACCTTTGGCCGCTGATTGGGATGAAGCGGCAGTCTTTTGTGTGCTCACGAACTCATCGTGCCAACGCGCGAAACTCACAGGCAAGAATCGTGCTAGGCGCCACAACACAATGTGGACACCGTGCCTACGGGGTCACATTCGCGGGCATTTTCTCGGTCTCCAGCGCACCGTCGTCAATACGCGACGGGCGAACCGACCACTGGGTTCCCTGCTTGGCAACATCAGTTTCCGAGTGCGCACCGCAGGTGTGATCGAGGCTGACCACGCGACCATCATCGGGCGCCCATTCGTTGGCGCATACGCCGAACACCGTGCGCATCGAGCCCGACAGTTTCACCAAGAAACCACAGGTCGAGCACGAGTTACGTGGCGGGCGAGACGACTTCGGGCCCTGCTCAGACTTGTACCAGCGATCAACGGCAGCACTACGGCCTTCTTCGGACAGGACGCGCTTGCGACCCAAGCCGATTTCCTTCAGCTCCGGGTAGTCAATGTCTTCGCCGACATCTTGAAAGGACTGCTCAAGGCGGGCATCTTCTGCCTGGTAGGGCAGGGTATCGTCGCGTGATAGATCGCCTGGACGCAGGCGGTCTTCCCACGGGATCCACTGCGGAGCAAGCAACGCACCATCGCGAGGAATCATGTCGACCTCACACACGGTCACGTGACGCGAACGCGGAATGCGCGTAACCGTCACTGCCCACGCCCAACCGACATAGCCGTCGTCGGTGGAAGCGAAATAGTGGGTTCCGATGCGCTCTGAGTCCATGACGAACCCAAGGTGTTCGCCGATGGGACGCGGGTGGGCAACAGCCTTCGCGGATTCAAGAGCGACCTCGACCGCTTGGGCAAGAACCGTGTCCTTCTTCGGGGTGCGCACCGCCACCTTATGCGTTGAACGCGTGCGCGACGAAGTTTTCACCGTTGTGTCATTGGCGGGCGTCTGCGGTGCAAGCGCAGTATCGCCAGCGTGTGTGTCAGGCATCGAAATCCTCGGCTACTGCTTTAAGAACCTTCGCGATCTGGCGCGCGTTCTCAGGGTACTTTCCGCGACGCAAGCTGGTCGAGGAAGCATCGAGCAGTTTGATGAGGTCCTCAATCACGGGGACCATGGCTTCAGGCTTGCGGTGGCGCGCCGCCGCAAGCGACTTCTTTGGGGCCAGGATACGAACAGTCAATGCCTGTGGACCCTTGCGTCCGTCAGCAACACCGTACTCGACGCGCGTCCCCGGCTTCACCGTTTCAATTCCTTCGGGGAGCGCCGAAACGTGCAGGAATACTTCCACACCGTCGTCACCACCGATAAAGCCGAAGCCACGATCAGCATCGAAGAACTTCACCTTGCCAGTAGGCATGTTGCTCCCCTTCCTCTAGGAATCATTCGTTTTCGTTCGTCCTGCCATTCTAATGTGCCCGCCAGCCTAATGCGCTACATGCTTTCAGCGCCAAATGAATACGGGGCGGGTAACATCGAATTATTGAACGCTTGCAGGTCGGCTCAAAGGTCAGGAGATCCCCATGTCGTTCCGTTCCACTGTTTCGCGTACGTGCGCCAGCTCCGTTGCCGGTATCGCCCTGATTGCAGGCCTTGGTGCGCCAGCACTTGCCACATCCCCGGTCACTATTTCGACGTCGGTGACCGACCCGTCGGGTTGGCTCTCCGACTCTCAAGTTTCGGAAATATCCTCTTCCGCGGACGAGGCCGGCTCTGCCGGTTTGCAGGTTTATTTCGTGACGGTTCCCGATTTTTCGGGTGCTGAGCCAATTGAATGGTGCAAGACTTCGGGTGTGAACTCCGGATTGTCGAATCAGTCGATCGTCTACGTGATTGCCTATAAAGAGCGCATGTTCACATCGTGCGGCAACGCTGATCAGCAAGTTGTCACCAATTCGGATATCACGCGCGCAACGTCGGCTGCAAAGAAAGTTCTTGCCAAATCGAATCCTCTGGACGCTGATACGACGACGGATGCAGCAACAACCTTTATTTCAACGTTGACATCAACCGCGACAGGTCAGGCCTCGTCCTCTTCTTCACACTCTTCGTCAACCGGCGTTCCTTCCTCTGGGAAGTCGGGATTCGGGTGGATCCGCACCGTTGTTGTCTTTGTCGTTGTCGTTATCGGTGGACTGATTGTGTTCTTCGTGAAGCGCAACAAGGTGAAGGGCGCTTCAACCCCCGCTCCGAAGGCAACCGCTGACCACCCTTGGACACCCGGCGATCAGCTTCCGTCATTGACCGAGGATCAGGTACTGGCCCTGACCAACCAATCATCGACTCTGCTCCTTCAGGCAGACGAACTGGTACGTTCGGCCGCTGATGAGCTTGATTTCGCGCGCGCTCAGTTCGGTGAAACGAAGACCGACGCATATGCGAAAGCACTTTCTGCCGCTCAAGCGGGCATCGCGAAGGCATTTACTGCCCAGCAAACGATGAACGAGGCCCCCGATTCTCGTTCGCGTACCGAGGCTGCGCTCACGCTGCAACATGAGTTGAACCAGGTCATGCCAGCTTTGGTTGAGCAGCAGAAGGCATTCAGTCAGCTTCGCGATGAAGAGGCAAGCGTTCCCACGCAGGCCACGGACGTAAAGACGCGCATTTCTGAGGCAATCGCAGCGTTGCCCAGCGTGGAAGCTGAACTCACCGCCCTCCAGACGCTGTACTCGTCCACGACCGTTGCCTCGTTGATGGACAATCCTCAGCAGGCACGCGCCCTCCTTGATTCAGCGTCGGCCGCCGCGAACCAAGCAACCTCCCTCGCAACCTCTGATCCGTCAGCAGCACTGGTGCAACTCGATATTGCTCGCCGAGCACTCGCGATGGCGGGACACCAGACCGAGGCAATCATGAGCGCCAAGCACGACCTCGCTGCCGCGAACGAGGTTCTGACGAAGGCAATTGCTTCGATCACCTCGGATCTTTCCGACGTGACGACCCTGAAGGCAGACTCAGTAGCGTTCGCACCGCTTGTTGCCGAAGCGCAGAAGGCTGTAGCCGAGGCTCAAAGCGCACGCGCCGGAAGTGGTGACCCGCTGGCTGCGCTGGAAAACCTACGTTTGGCCGAATCTCAGCTGGACGCCGCGCTTGAACCACTTCGTTCTCAGGCTGACGCAAGAGAACGCAAGGTCGAGGCGGCACGGAACGCCGTGTCCGACGCTCAAGCCCAGTACGCGCGAGCTAACTCTTACATTCAGGGACGCCGGGGCGTCATTCCGTTGGACGTCCGTTCCAAACTCGCTGAGGCTAAGGCTGAACTCGATCAGGCTGTTGCACTTGTTCAGACTGACCCCGATCAGGCAACGACCCTGGCGAAGAGCGCGCGTAGCGTGGCCCTTACCGTGCTGTCAACCCCGATTAACGATCCCTCGTATGGGCAGGCTGGGCAGCATTTTTCCTTCTTTTACTGCTTTGCTCATATCCCCTTCAGTATAATATTCCCCGTTGATGCGGAAAAACGGTTTTGCCGTAAACGCTCCATCTTCCAAATCGGAATAAATATAGATTTTTTCCGCTTGGTTTTCTGCAAGGGCAATACCTTGCCGGATCATTTCGCTCTGAAACGCAGAAAACAGGTCCTCAAACGGACGCCCCTCCACCGCAGCTTTCTTGCACCGTGCTTTGAGATTATTGTGCAGTTCTTGAAACGTCATGTTAGCTCAACCCTCCCAAAAAATCATTTGTTATATACTTTGTTACGGTTTCTCCATCAATCGTATACTCTATGGAAAAGGCGCTTGGACGCAAATCACTTCCGTTGTACTCAACACGGACATTTACATCCACATTTTTCCCGTCTTGTATTGCTCGTTTCCAATCGTTCTCCAATTTTCTATAAGAACTCAGGTTCACGAGCCAGTACTGCGATACCAGATTGTCCAATCCTCCGGTGCCGCCGAAGCGGTCGCCCGCCAGATGTCCCGCGTGATCGCCCGGCTGTTTTCCCGGCGTGTTCCGCACATACGGCAGACGCCCGGTAATGGTTCGTCCTTTTTCTCATAATCATACTGTACCATGCTTTGCTGAAAAAAACACGGACTTTTCCAGTACGTAAAACGCCGCCGGGGTGTCCCCCGGCGGCGCATGCATTATTCAATTAATCCGTCTCTTCGTGCCTTTTCAAACGCTTCGTGTACTTCGGCGAAAAAGACCTTTATTTTTCGTGACATCTCCTCCGGCTTGTCCAGCAGGAAATACGCATCAATTCCGTTGTGCCTCAGGTTGTGTAAATTCACATTTTCCTTTGCGCCGGAATGAAAAACCAGTTGATTTGCGATTCTTACTGACATCTGTACCGAATAATGAAGTTTCTGATAGGCGATAGCCGTAATCGTTCCGTTGAACCAGCCCAGGCTTGCAAAATCGTTCTCATATGCAAGTGCGCATAGCTCCCCGAAAATCAGTCCGGCCATGGTTGCGCGGTCTATATCGTCATATTCCTCTACCGGTTTTCCGTAGGCCTCAATCGTATTGTCTGCTATAGTAAAAGCCTTCGGCGAGAGTTCGTTCATTTTCGCCTCCACTTCCGGTGATAGTTTCGACGCAGCTTCTTTCTGCTGACCATACACCATATTTTTCTTCTTATCAATTTCCATCATTGAACTCCTCCAATCAATTCAGATGCATTGAGCCGGGCAGTCTCGGAAGCCGGGCGTCTATACTGCTATGTATCTAACCGAAATATACCACACTCTGCCTGGGAAATCACGGATTTTTCCCGTATGCAAACGCCGCCGGGGCTTCCACTCAGACCCGTTATGACGGTCAAACTCCCGCGGGGAATTTCC
>OGZA01002328.1_pt1 | contig 11854 bp, 16 predicted proteins | sample 1576591 | NCBI WGS metagenome assembly OGZA01 (sample SAMEA3541565, study PRJEB24748) | human gut metagenome | biome: human gut; feature: human-associated habitat; material: faeces | place: China | collected 2012
AATGTCATTCTTGCCGCCGCCGACCTTGTTCGTTTTATCTGTCCGGGGTACAGCAGAGCCTGCTTCCAGATCCGCAATGAATGGATGGTCGACCACTCCTCGCTGGTAATTGCTGTGTTTAACGGTCAACCCAGCGGCACCAAGAACACGATTGATTATGCCAATCGGAAAGGCGTTCCTCTCATATACACGTAAAATAAAAAGGCATCTCGTTTTTAAACGAGATGCCTGAATAGTTTTTAACTTTACTTATTGCTTTGCAAAAAGGTAAAGTACTTTTTTGTCGCAGAAGAAAGGGTGTCCATCTGATTTGTTCCTATTGGCAAATCAACAGGCACTTTTATGTCCTGACCACGCCGAGAAATAAGCCTACAAAATTTTGCTCCACCGTCTTTTTCAAATTCACTCTGAAAGGAAAAAGCACAATCGGTGACCTGAAACGCCTTCTCGACACGAGCCGCACGGGAAACGCAATCAGTTATCAGTTTCTTGCTACTGTAGATATGATTGCTGGTAAGCCATTCTTTAAATTCTCCGTTTTTCATTCTATTCCACCTTTATTACCCACGAACTATCGAAATTTAATGCCCGTAGAGTACTTGCTTTATCGAGCTTTTCGGGTTTACGTACTTTTAGGTGAAGCCTATCGGTTGGTATTTCCTCAATTATCGTAAATTGGCTACCATGAGGTTGCCAAGTGAACCTATGTACCCCCGTAGCTTTTTCGTGCCCTTCAAGATTTCCGCGTGCATTCCACGAAAAACGGTACAGTTCTGCGTCATATCGAACAGTCTCGGTTTCAAAAATCAAATACTCGCTATAATCGGGTCCTTTAACTAAGACAACTGTTCTCGCAAATTTGAAATATTGGCGGATACCAGATACACGCTCATTCCATATATCAAGAACCATTCGACCAATCTCATTGGGATCGGCTTCGGTTATTCGGTCTACCCCAAAACTGTATGTTGGCGAATTTCGTCCGCTAATTAGACGCACCGTTTTTTGTTCTCCAATATTTGAACCGGATTTAACTGTTTTTGCACTCCAACAACAATTGTCCAAAACAACATCGTCCAATCCGACATTAGAGGGTCTCCATTGGGCATTGATACAATTCGCAAATATTTGTTCCCATTCGTTACCTTCCAGAGACATTGCTGATTTAGTGGCAAGCATATAAACAACATCTTCGGCAAATTTTTCAATAAACGAATGGGGAAACTCATTCAACCTATAAGGCGGTACAGCTTTGTTAACTGTACGCAATCTCGGTTCAGCCATAGCCAAAGCCTCCACTTCATACCTTTTTAGATATTATAGCACATTCTTCGGGCGAAGTATAGCGCCGTTTAAAAAATTTACACTCTCGTCAAGTTTATTTCCGTCAAGGGGTGGACTTTTTTGAGAAAAAGCGCTATACTAATTGAGAAGTTTACTTCCCACTCGTAGTGAAAGGGAGATTGAAAACAATGATCTCAAATGTTGCCTTATTACGTAATCGTGTTGGCTTAACACAAACAGATTTATCAAAAAAAGTTGGAGTTAGTCGACGGGCACTGTCGTCGATTGAAAAGGGTACAGCAAAACCATCCGTGGATGTAGCACTGAGGCTTGCTGCTGTTTTGAATACATCAGTTGAGGATTTATTTGTATGCGAAGATGTCCCAGCCTCCACTAATTACGATGAAGATTTATTCGCAAGCACGGAAAATCTGAATGGCAAATGGAGTAATTTCCGATTTATTGATTTGTTTGCTGGCATAGGCGGAATCCGCCTGGGATTCGAGTCCGCAGGTGGACACTGTGTCTTCTCGTCTGAATTTGATGAGGATGCTTGTAAGACTTATGAAGCGAACTTTGGCGAGCATCCGTCTGGTGATATAACAAAAATCAATGCAGAGGATATACCTGACTTTGATATACTGCTCGGCGGATTCCCTTGCCAAGCATTCTCGATAATCGGGAAGAAAGAGGGATTTGCAAATGAGACGTGTGGGACATTGTTTTTTGACATAGAGCGTATATTAAAAACTAAACGCCCACCCGCATTTATGCTTGAAAATGTAAGAAATCTCACTGCGCACGATGGGGGTAAAACTTTTAAAGTTATTAACGATCATCTTACAGCTTTGGGATACCATGTTCATGCCAAAGTGTTAAATGCACTCGACTATGGTGTCCCACAAAAAAGAGAGCGAATCATTATTGTTGGCTTTTTAAATGACGTGCCATTCACTTTTCCAGAACCAGTTCCAGTAGATAAAAGGAAAACGCTTTCTGATATACTCGAAAAAAATGTAGATCAGAAGTACTATGTGAAAGAACGTATCCATCAATCTCGGATTATGAGGTTGAATGATAAGGATTATCCGCGCCCTTATATTTCACATGAGAATATGGCGGGCTCAGTAACACCGCATCCGTATTCTTCGGCATTAAGGGCTGGAGCATCAGCAAATTATATTCTGGTCAATGATGAAAGGCGTCCCACAGAACGTGAAATGCTTAGAATACAAGGATTTCCAGACACATTCAAAATAGTACTGCCTTATGGAAAAATAAAGAAGCAGTGTGGCAATTCGGTTGCGGTTCCTGTGATTTCTGCAGTAGCAAAGTCCATGATTGCTGCATTAAAAGCCTACGAACAAGCAAAAGAAACTGTTGACTAATGCGTTGTATGTTTGGCTGCCAACACGGCCGCTGATAATTAAACGAATACTCCCAGCAGTTCAACGATTACCTCGGTAGTTTAACGAATACTCCAGTAATTCAACGATTACCCCAGCTGTTTAACGATTACGGCAGAGCAGAAAGCTGCAATCCTCCTAAAACGCACAAAACCCCGCCGAAGAATTGCCTGCAGCGGGGTTCGCTTATGCGCATAAACAGCCGAAAAGCCTTATATCAAGCGGTTTTCGGGCATAGAAAAAGACCACCGTAATTCTATCAAAATTACGGTGGCATTATGGTGGAGCTGAGGGGAGTCGAACCCCTGTCCGAAAGCACTTTGACAGGACCTTCTCCGGGCGCAGGACAGTTTCAGCATTCCCTCCCTGGGCAGGCACTGGCCAGACTGCACAGTTCAGTAGAGTCATGATGCATGGGCGGGGCAACTCTTACCCGCCGCACGTCCGCCACATCAACGACGCCTTCCCCGGCCTGTGGCCTCTCCGGTTCAGACGGCTGCCTTTAGTTAGGCAGCGACAGCAATACGATTGTTGTCAGTTAATTTTTAAGTTGCCCGTTTTATGGCGGTCAGGCGCCGCCGCCCGCTTATCCAGCCTCCACACCCCCGTCGAAACCGGTGCAGCCCCATATTTGACCCGTGTGGGGGAGGGGGACCCTCCCCCACACAGAAAACTTATCTCCCGAAGGGATCGGCCAGCTTCTCCGGCTCCGGATACGTCACGCCCTGGGTGTCCACGGTGACCTTCGCCATGACCTGGTCCTTCTTGGGCTTGTTGGTCATCATGTTCCGGGGCTGGTTGGCGATGCGATCCACCACGTCCATGCCGTCCATCACGCAGCCGAAGGCGGCATACTGCCCGTCCAGATGGGGCGCGTCCTTGTGCATGATGAAGAACTGGCTGCCGGCGCTGTCCATGGGCTGCGCCCGGGCCATGCTCAGCACACCGCGGGTGTGGCGCAGGTCGTTCTGCACACCGTTGGCGGCGAACTCGCCCTTGATGCAGTACCCCGGGCCGCCCATGCCGGTGCCGTCGGGGCAGCCGCCCTGGATCATAAAGCCGGGGATGACCCGGTGGAAGATCAGCCCGTCGTAGTACCCGGCGTTGGCCAGGGCGATGAAATTGTACACGCTCTGGGGCGCGATGTCGGGATACAACTCGGCAACGATCTTGCCGCCGTCCTGCATTTCAAAAGTCACGATAGGATTTGCCATTCCGTTTCCCTCACTTTGTCATAAGAATATGCGCGCTTCCCGCGCAACGTCATACCATTCAATACCCGCGGTTTTTCTCCCGCATGGCGCGGTCCATCTCCCGCTTGGCGTCCCGCTTGGCCACGGCCTCCCGCTTGTCGTAGGTCTTCTTGCCCTTGCACAGGCCCAGCTCCACCTTCACCCGGGAATTCTTGAAATATACCGACAGCGGTATCAGCGCATAGCCCTCCTGCTTCTGCAGGTCGTGGAGCTTTCGTATTTCCCGCTTGTGCAGCAGCAGCCGCTTGGGCCGGTCCGGATCGCGGTTGAAGATGTTGCCGTGGTCGTAGGGGGAGATGTGAAAGCTGTAGGCGTACACCTCGCCGTCCTTGGCCACGCAGAAGGCGTCCTTCAGGTTCAGGGTGCCGGCGCGGATGGACTTGACCTCCGTGCCGAACAGCTCGATGCCGGCCTCGTAGCGGTCCTCCACGAAGTAGTCGTGGTACGCCTTGCGGTTCTGGGCGATGGTCTTGGTGCCGGACTTGTCCATGGAGACACCTCCTTCCGGTAACGTGAACGATAGTATACCATATTTTCTCGCATCGCGCAAGGGGGATAGAGGGGTGGTAATTTTGAACTTTCTGTGCTATACTGGGGCAAAAAACGAAGGGAGACGCTTCTATGGATATGACTGAGAAAACGCTGGAGAGCCGTGAGGTCTACCGCGGCCGCATCCTGCGGGTGCGAGAGGACAAGGTACGCCTGCCCAACGGGAAAGAGGGTGTCCGCGAGGTGGTGGAGCACCCCGGCGGCGTGGGCATTCTGGCCCTGGACGGTGACGACGTGCTGCTGGTGAAGCAGTACCGCTACGCCTTTTCCCGGGTGCTGACGGAGATACCCGCCGGCAAACGGGAGCCGGGCGAGGACCCCTTCGTCACGGCCCAGCGGGAGCTGAAGGAGGAGATCGGGGCCACGGCGGAGGCGTGGACGGACCTGGGGGCGCTGATCGCTTCTCCCGGCTGCTATGGCGAGACGCTGTACCTGTTCCTGGCCTGTGAGCTGACCTTCGGCGAGACGCACCCGGACGCGGACGAGTTTTTGGAGACGGTGCGCGTGCCCTTCGACGAGGCGGTGGAGCTGTGTATGTCCGGCGAGCTGACCGATGCCAAGACCGTGGCGGCGATCCTCAAGGCGAAAGTGCTGCTGGGGCGGTAAATTGCCCTTGTATTCTGTCCGCTTTTCCGCTACAATCAAACCAGTGGGCGCGCCGCGTCCCAAGGGAGGAGAGAAACGCCAATGTCCATGAATACGAAGAAAAATATATCCATCGTGCTGCTGGTCCTGGCCCTGCTGCTGTGGCTGCTGCGGAAGATGAACGTGCTGTACATCCCCGGCCTGTCCATGGTGCTGCTGGGCCTGTCCATGATCATGGTGGGTATCATGATGTTCCAGGTGAAGCAGAAAAAGAAGCTGGGCGGCACGCTGATCCTGGCCTTCGGCCTGTTCTGCATCGTAACGGCCGTGATGGAGATCAAGGGCTATTTTGCGTGAAAGACACAAAGAGGAGCACCCGTTCGGGTGCTCCTCTTTCGCGCTGTCCCCCGTTCTGCCGCAGCGGGCCCACAATTCCCATTTTTTGCCAAATTCTCCCGTTTTCCATTCCCGGTAACAGAAAAAATATGTAAAATTTCCATAAAAAGGCTGGACAAACGGTGAGACTGTGCTATAATCTGACTATCCGCAGAGGTACCTCTGCATTTACGTTTTAACCTCCATTAAAACGAGTGTGTCTGCGGAAATCTAAAATAACGGGGTAGGAGACATGAAGAAATTGTTGGCAACCATTCTGGCGCTGGTCATGGCGCTGGGCGTCACCACCATTTCGTGGGCGGATGAGGAAGGCGCCGAAGGCGGCGAGGCTGGTTTGAATGAAGTTTATGTCAGCCACAGCAAGGGCGATGACAGCAAGGATGGCACGACGGTCGATAATGCGGTCAAGACGCTGCGCAAGGCTATGGAGTTGGTAAAAGAAAACGGTACGGTGATGATCGTTGATACGAATGATTGCGACAAGTGCCCCAATGATCCTCCTTGCGAGGGCGGCAAAGGCTATTTCTTCCAGGCGGGCAGCGGCACCTATATCACTAAGCCTGTTACATTTAAGGGCGTGGGGGAGCAGCGCGTGGCACTTACTGGTATGGTAAGGATTCCTGCAATCAGCGGCACGGTACGCTTTGAGAACTTGTCTTTTGAATCTAAATGGAATAATGTTGAGAATAATAGTGGGGCTCCTGATTTGACACTGGAGTTTGTTAATTGTGGGTTCCCCAATATGACCGGTGTCAGCACGTTGAACGTTGGCACAGTTGCGAGTCTGACCGTGCAAAGATGTGATTTTACGGTAGGGGTAAACGGTTATTTGGGCAATTACCTTATTTGGGGAACGGCAAGCATCATTACCATTAAAGACAATAACATTGATGGCGGTGACCGTACAAGGGGTGCCATCAATCTTGGAAACGGAACGGCCACGGGCACAACAGCCACTATAACGGGGAATACCATCAAAGGCTTTGAGCGCGGTGTACAGGTGGCATTCAGTAAAGGAACGCAGAATACGGTAAATATCAGCAGCAATGTGTTTGAAAACATTTCGCACAAAGAAGGCAGCAACAAACAGGAACGCGAAGTGGCAGCTGTGTTCCTGCATGATAATCTTGCGGCGGAGGGTGTAAAGACAACGGTGACTGTTGCAGCGGATAACACCATGACCAATGCTCCTCGGACGATTTATGCGGAGGATGGCGTGGCGGTGAAAGAGATCGTCGCAGCGCCTGCTGGAGCTGAGGCGGTCGGTAACGGCGACGGCAGCTACAGCTTTGTGGAAAAGAAGCCGCCCCACTACTACTACCACCCCACCACCGACACCAAGGCGGACGAGGCCAAGGGTTCTCCTAAGACCTTTGACGCGGGCATCGGCATCTACGCCGTGACGGCGGTGCTGTCCGTGACCGGCATGGCCTGGACCGCTAAAAAGCGTCACTGAGAGCAAAAAAAGAAAGCCCGAAAGGGCTTTCTTTTTTGCCCCGGCCAGCGGGCAAAAAGAGAGCACCCTGCCGGGTGCTCCTTTTTTAATCAACGATATCCACAGACACCTTGGCACCGGTGCGCTGGGCGTAGGAACGGATCACAGTGCGTATCTCCTTGGCGATACGGCCCTGACGTCCGATGACCTTGCCCATGTCCTCCGGCGCGACGCGAAGCTGAAGCGTCAGCTCGTCACCGTTTTCCACCTCGGTCACGCTGACCTGCTCCGGGTGCTCCACAAGGTTCTGCGCGATATACAGCAGCAGATCCTTCATGGCGCAGCTCCCGACTTACAGTACGTCGACCTTCTTCAGCAGGGCGCGGACGGTATCGGTGGGCTGAGCGCCGGTCTTGATCCACTCGCGGGCGCGGTCGGCATCGATGCTGATCTTGGCGGGGGAGACGGTGGGATCGTAAGTGCCGATCTCCTCGATGAAGCGGCCGTCACGGGGATAGCGGGAATCAGCGACGACCACGCGGTAGTAGGGAGCCTTCTTCGCGCCCATTCTTCTCAGACGAATCTTGACCATTGTTGTGTTCCTCCATGTAAAATAATTATTTAATATCTGTTAAATGCCCTTGCACATTTGCGTATACATGCAAGTTTATTTCAACCGTTTCTTGCGGCCGAAGCCGTGCATGGCGCCTTTGGCGACCTTGCCGCCCATGCCGCCCATCAGCCCGCCCAGACCGCCGCGCATCTTGCCCTTGGCCATGGCGGAGGTCATCTGCTGGAGCATCTCGAAGGATTTCAGCAGGCGGTTTACGTCCACCACCTCCAGACCGCAGCCGGCGGCGATGCGCTTTTTGCGGCTGGCGTTGAGGATCTGGGGATTCTCCCGCTCCAGCGGCGTCATGGACAGGATGATGGCCTTGTTGTGCGCCATCTGCTTCTCGTCGATCTGGTCGGGGTCGAAGCTCTTGCCCAGATTGCCCGGCAGCATCCCGGCGATCTGGCTCAGGTCGCCCATGTTCTGCAGCTGCTCCATCTGATCCAGATAATCGCTGAGGGTCAGACGGTTCTTGCGGAGCTTTTCCTCCAGCTTCTTGGCCTGCTTTTCATCGTACTGCTGCTCGGCCTTTTCGATGAAGGTGAGCATGTCGCCCATGCCCAGAATGCGGGAGGCCATGCGGTCCGGGTGGAACAGCTCGATCATGTCCAGCTTTTCGCCGGTGCCCACGAACTTGATGGGCTTGCCGGTGGCGGCCCGAATGGACAGGGCCGCGCCGCCTCGGGCGTCGCCGTCCAGCTTGGTGAGCATGACGCCGTCGATGCCCAGGGCCTGGTCAAAGGCGGTGGCGGCGTTGACGGCATCCTGACCGGTCATGGCGTCCACCACCAGGAGAATTTCGTTGGGATGGACCTTGGCCTTGATGTTCTTCAGCTCGTTCATCAGGGCCTCGTCCACATGGAGGCGGCCGGCGGTGTCCAGGAACACCATGTCGTGGCCGTGGTCCCGGGCGTATTTGATGGCCTCCTCGGCGATGCGCACGGGGTTGGCCTGTCCCATCTCGAAAACGGGGATGTCCAGCTGCTTGCCCACCACCTGCAGCTGGGTGATGGCGGCGGGACGGTATACGTCGCAGGCCACCAGCAGGGGGCGCTTGCCGAACTGGCGGCGCATCAGGCCCGCCAGCTTGGCGCCGTTGGTGGTTTTACCGGCGCCCTGAAGGCCCACCATCATCACAACGGTGGGGCCCTTGGAGGCGAAAGTCAGCTTGGCGTTGGTGCCGCCCATCAGCTGCACCAGCTCCTCGTTGACGATCTTCACGATCTGCTGGGCGGGGGTGAGGCTGTCCAGCACGTCGGCGCCGACGCAGCGCTCAGTGACCTGGGCCACAAAGTCCTTGACCACCTTATAGCTGACGTCGGCCTCCAGCAGGGCCAGGCGGACCTCCCGCATGCCCTCCCGGACGTCGGCCTCCGTCAGGCGGCCCTTGCCCCGCAGGCGTTTGAATGTGGCGCTTAATTTTTCGGAAAGTCCTTCAAATGCCATAGGTGTTACTCCTTCAGCGCCTGGGCGCTGCGCGTGATCTCATCGGCCAGACGGGCCAGCTCCGGGTTGTCATACTGCCGGTAGTTGACGGTCTGGATCTTCTCGGCGGCGTCGAGAATGGCCTGCACCTGCTGCTGCATCAGCATAAAGCGCTTCATGAGGCCGGTTTTGTCCTCCAGGTCGGTCATGATGGCCTCGGCCCGGACGATCACGTCCCGGACGCCCTGGCGGGAGATGCCGTAATTCTCCGCGATCTCGGCCAGGGACAGGTCCTCGTTATAGTATAGGTCGAAGAATTCCTTCTGCCGCGGGGTCAGGACCTCGCCGTAAAAATCGAACAGCATCGTCATGCGATAGGTCTGGTTCTTCACGATGGTCCCTCCTATGTAAAGTTATGATGCTTTACAACATGGAGTATCATACAGGATTTTAGCCAAAATGTCAAGGCGAAATTTGGCGTCCGGAACAAAAAATTTGGGCATATAGCGCCGGGGCGGGGGTATACTGACCAGGAAGGGAGGTGCGGCATATGAAATCGGTGCTCATCAAGGACACCACCCGGGCCCAGCGGGAGGAGATCGTCCGGCGGGCTCTGTGCGACGGCGGCTGCGATGGGTGCAGCGGGTGCGGAAATCTCGGCGGCGGCCGGGTGGAGGAGATGTACCGCCCGTATATCGAGGGAAAGCGGGAGCTGCGGGAAATCAACGAGTCCTATCGGGCAAATTTCGTTCGCGGCGGATAACAAGATGCTGGCTAAAGACCTGTTAAGAACCACAATATATGTCACTTACAACAAATTAACATGGTTTTGTCGAAAAGAAATTATGAGTATTCGACAATTACCCCTTGAAAAACCTGTCCAATCCTGGTAAATTATATGCAGGTCAAGCGACAAATGTTGGTTTGCCGTGAAACCGACAGCCTTGGCTGTGTAAATTGTGTGGAAAAGGGTTGGAACAAAATGGAAAACAAGGTAACAGTGGTATTGGCAGACGCCAATGAGGAGTTTCGGACCATGCTGCGACAACGGATGGAGGGCACCGGCGAGTTCCATGTGGCAGGCAGCACGGAAAATGGGGACCAGGCCCTGGACCTGGTGCGGCGGCTGCGGCCGCAGCTGCTGGTGACGGACGTGGTGCTGCCGGGTCTGGACGGGTTCGGGCTGCTGCGGCAGCTGAACCAGCTGGGCCAGGGCGCGCCCCGGACCATCGTGGTGTCCTCCTTCTGCAGCCGCCGGACCGTGGCCCAGGCCATGGAGATGGGCGTGTATTTCTTCCTGCCCAAGCCGGTGAACGAGGAGTCCCTGTTGGAGCTGATGCGGCAGGCCGCCGCACCGGAGCAGGAGGAGGCTCCCTTTGCCCCGGCTCTGGAGGGGATGGTGACCGCCATCATTCACGAGATCGGCGTCCCGGCACACATCAAGGGATACCAGTACCTACGGGAGGCCATCATGATCGCGGTGAATGACATGGATGTGATCAACGCCGTGACAAAGGTACTGTATCCCGAGGTAGCCAAGCGCTTCTGCACCACGCCGTCCCGGGTGGAGCGGGCCATCCGCCACGCCATCGAGGTGGCCTGGGACCGGGGGGACATCGAGACGCTGCAAAAATACTTCGGGTATACGGTGAATTCCGCCAAGGGCAAGCCCACCAACTCCGAGTTTATCGCCATGATCGCCGACCGATTGCAATTGCAGCGGAAGCAGCAGCGGGCGTAGGTCTTGCCAAATCCGGCGCGGTGGGGTATAATGGACTCCTGATTATACAAAAGGAGTTTGAGCGATATGACCTATACTTATACCCCCCGGGGCGTCTGTTCCCGGAAGATGACCGTGGAGCTGGAGAACGGCGTGATCAAGAGCGTCAGCGTGGAGGGCGGCTGCAACGGCAATTTGCAGGGCATCAGCCGCCTGGTGGTGGGCATGAACGCCCAGGACGCCATTGAGCGGATGAAGGGCATCCACTGCGGCCCCAAGCCCACCTCCTGCCCCGACCAGATGGCCCACGCCCTGGAGGAGGCCCTGGCGGCTGAGCGGGCATGACAGGGGAGACCTTCTTCCAGCTGCACTATCACCTGACAGACACGGAGCGGCTGTTTGACCTGGCCCAGGGCATCGCGGCCCGGCGGCGCCGGCTGAAAAAGCATGACGCCCGGTGCCGCAGCTTCACCTGGTATGCCCGGGGACTGCTGCGGCGGGGGGTCGCCTTTCTGATCCTGGCGGCGGTGCTGGGGGCCATGACAGCCCTGCTGGAGCTGGGCGGCATGTCCTGGGCCATGGCCGGGGTGTGCGCGGGCTGCGGCGTGATGGAGCTGGTGCTGCGGGGTATGCTGCGGCGGATCTATCGCCGCAGCTGGCAGCAGTTCCGGCAGCAGAACGGCCCCGACGGCACCGTAAACTTCGACGCCGGCGGCATCCGGGAGGAGAACGAAAAGGGCAAGCCCACCCATTTCGACTGGGCGGACTGGGACGTGTGCGTGGTGACCCCCAAGGTCATCGTGCTGACCTTCAAGACCCCGGTGCTGCTGTTCTTCCCCTATTCCCGGGAGGCGGCCATCACCGTGGCGCATGCCGCCCGGGCCTTCGGAAAAGAGGACAGCCTGGTGTATCGGAAGCGGATATGAAAATGAATCGTGTTGAAGCAGCCGTCGGTCAGACGGCTGTTTCGGCGTTCAGGGGGGCGTTGGGCGCCAGGTGTACCGGGAGATTGCCGGAGATGGGAGGATTCCCGGAAGCCGTCCGTAGGGCCCGCTGCCCTCAGCGGGCCGCTGCGCGAGGAACGGATTGCCGCGTCGCTTCGCTCCTGGCAATGACACGGCAAGGAGATCGGCGGAACGCAAAAGCATCCCGCCCCCGGCGATTGCCGGGGGCGGGATTTGTTATATT
>OGZA01002334.1_pt1 | contig 11832 bp, 9 predicted proteins | sample 1576591 | NCBI WGS metagenome assembly OGZA01 (sample SAMEA3541565, study PRJEB24748) | human gut metagenome | biome: human gut; feature: human-associated habitat; material: faeces | place: China | collected 2012
CGGATGGAGCAGTAGTTCAGGAGTCTAGGAGTTCTTATGGAAACAAGGCTGAAGAGGAAAATTATGGCGCAGGTTCAGGTGGTTCGGTAACTGGAGAGACAGATGTGCAGAATACGATTGCGAATCTGGCTGCGAAGATGAACGGAACGGTTCTGGACAGTGCTCTCACATGGGATAACGCATATCAGCTAGCACCGCTCGATATGTCGAAATTAAAGCGGCGGTTTGCACCGGCGGGACAGAGCACGCAGATGATTATCGGGGCAACCGGCGAGAGCGATTATACGTTGCTGCAGACGACACAGCAGTTGTATCAGGGCTTCGACTTGAAACGGGTCTTTTATTCGGCATATATTCCACTGAATGAGGATAAAGTGTTGCCGCAGATCGGAACACCGCCACCGCTTCGGCGGGAACACCGGTTGTATCAGGCGGACTGGCTGTTACGGTTTTATCAGTTTAAGGTGGAAGAGATAGTAGATGACTCCTACCCTGACCTCGATTTGGAGATTGACCCCAAACTAGGCTGGGCACTCCGGCATCCCGAGCAATTTCCGGTAGACATCAATCGGGCCGACTACGAGATGATACTCCGCGTGCCGGGCATCGGGGTGAAATCAGCAAGATTTATCGTTGCTTCGCGCCGCTTTTCGAAACTGGGATTCTATGAGTTGAAGAAAATAGGAGTAGTAATGAAGAAAGCGCAATATTTTATCACTTGCAATGAGCTACCCACCCGGACAGTAAACGAGCTCACTCCTTTAGGAGTGAGGAAACTATTGGTACCCAAGCCCAAGAAAAAGACAGATGAACGACAACTGATATTGGAATTTAAAGAACCAGAAAACGAATGAACATCTTTATCTACGACTATACCTTCGAAGGCCTGCTGACCTGCATCTTTGACGCCTACTTCCGCAAAACCTTCCCCGACTTGCTTTTAAAGGAAGGCGAGCCGTTACCGCTCTTTTACGATGAAACCTTCCACGTCAGTACTGATGAAAGAAAAGCAATGCGCGTGTGGCGCGGGTTGGAAAAGAAAATATCCCACCATGCCCTGTCCGCCCTCACCTATTGCTGGCTGTCGGAGCTGCCGGAAGTAGACAAGAGGTTGTTCCGCTATATACGAAAGGCTATCGACTCACCCCGTTCCATCGAGACGAACTTTGCAGATGCCGACGTACTCGAATTATCGAAAATCTACAAGAAAGTGGACGGAGAACGGGTACATCTGATGCAGTTTGTCCGCTTTCAGAAAGCTGCGGACGGAACATTTTTTGCTGCTGTCGAGCCACAGTTCAATGCCCTCCCTCTTGCAGTAGAGCATTTCAAAGACCGTTTTGCCGACCAACCGTGGCTTATCTACGACGTGAAACGGCAATACGGATATTATTATGACTTGAAGGAAATGAAGGAAGTTACTTTCGAGAATCCTCAACAAGCCCATCTTGTCACAGGTATGTTGAACGAAAGCCTGATGGCTAACGACGAGAAACTGTTCCGGCAATTATGGAAAACTTATTTCAAGGCCATCTGCATCAAAGAGCGATGGAATCCGAGAAAGCATCGGCAAGACATGCCTGTGCGCTATTGGAAATACCTCACCGAAAAACAATAATCTTTTCCTTACAAGACAAACAATTCTTCAGGATATCCCACATCAACCAAAAACAGGGCGTGTCCCGGCACTGAGCTTCCGGCACTGCATCTATCCTTTTTTTCTATAACCTGCCTGAAACCGTCTATCGAGAGTTTACCACGGCCCACTTCTATCAATGTACCTACCACAGCCCTGACCATATTTCTTAAAAAACGGTCTGCCTGAATGGTAAATACCCATTCTGTTTCACTGACCTGTGTCCACTCGGCATGCATTACCTTGCAATTATTCGTCTTCACATCGGTATGCAACTTGCTGAAACTGGTGAAATCGGTATAATCAAACAAAGTATGGGCCGCCTCATTCATCTTCCCGAAATCCGGCTCACTGAAAAGCCTCCATGCATATTGACGATTGAAAGGTTCTTTCCGAGTAGTTACATAATATTTATAAGTACGATAAGTAGCATCAAAGCGAGCGTGCGCATCATCCCTCACCCGTTTTACTCCATACACGGCAATATCGGGAGGAAGCAGACGGTTCAGCTTATCGGTTATCTGCTCCCCATCCAATTCTTTTTCAAAGTCAAAATGCGCCACCATAAGCCGGGCATGCACACCGGCATCCGTACGTCCTGCTCCCACCACCTCTATCTTTTTTCTCAAGAAAGTAGAAAGCGCACGCATCAACGCTTCCTGCACACTCATACCGTTGGGCTGTATTTGCCAGCCATGATAATTTGTTCCGTCGTAAGCCAGATATATAAAGTATCGCATTTTGAAATCTGAATAAAAAATTTAAGAACAACAGGTTGGGTTAACGGGCAGTGATGTGAAAACATCCTTGCTTTAACTCATACTTAATGTAACATTTATCCGCTTTCCGAAGGTCACGCAACACTTCAGCCAAAACAAGCTTCAACGTATCGGCACGCACAGCATGCCTCGGACGCTCGTCAGGGTCTTCCACCTTCTTAAAACGACGGTAACTCACATCAAATGTAGTTCCGAATGCATGGGCAGAGTTTGCGGAAGCATTTCCATTACGGCGACGCAAACGCTTGACATCATCGGAAGTACGAAGTACAGAAGTAACGATAATTTGATTCGGGTTCAACCCTTTGCAAGTCAGCGAATCAAGAAAATTGGCTCCGATAGTATCCAGTAATGCACCGGCTTTCGGCACCAAAAAAGGAATGGAGTGTGTGAGCGAGTCCATGGCATACCGCTCGCATGGAGCAACCTCCACCAATTTACCACCCAACCCCTCCGCCTCTGTACGAGAAGCCAGGGGACGGATACCAATCCGCTTTGCCGCACTCAGATGAGTATCATTCAAGTCACCGAAACTGCGCTTATAACTGATTACACCTTTTATATTACGAGGCTCATTCATCTTCATCGACATATCCTTTTCCTTACACCCCGAAGATACTGTCAAAGTAAAAAGAAGAGAAAACAGAGTGCAACATGCACATTTGATATAATTCATAACTTTAATTGTCTTTTTCATTATTGCCGGGCAAAGATAACCTAAAATCTTTTTTCAGGGAAAGCTTATGCAAATAAATTGCCCCGGAAAATGAAAACAATGAAAACCTTTCATTAAATTTGCACCCTATAAAATAGTACATCTGTACCTAAACTAGTTAAATGATAGAAAAACATATTGTTTTAGAGGATATTGATCCTGTTATTTTTTATGGCGTAAACAACGCCAATATGCAAATGATTAAAGCCTTGTATCCCAAACTGAGAATAGTGGCACGTGGAAATGTCATTAAAGTAATGGGGGACGAGGAAGAAATGTGTGCTTTCGAAGAGAGCATCCTGGCACTGGAGAAACACTGTGCACAGTATAACTCATTGAAGGAAGAAGTCATTCTGGATATTGTCAAAGGACGCAAACCCCAAGTGGAAAAGACCGGCGACACGATTGTATTCAGTGTGACGGGAAAGCCTATCGTGCCTCGCAGCCCCAATCAGTTGAAACTGGTGCAGGAGTACGAAAAGAACGATATGCTGTTTGCCATCGGTCCGGCCGGTTCCGGCAAGACTTATACCGCCATTGCACTTGCTGTGCGCTCTCTGAAGAACAAAGAAATCAAGAAAATTATTCTAAGCCGCCCGGCAGTGGAAGCCGGTGAAAAGCTCGGATTCCTTCCCGGTGATATGAAAGATAAGATTGATCCTTATCTGCAACCGCTGTATGATGCTCTGCAGGATATGATTCCGGCTGCCAAACTGAAAGAATATATGGAACTGAATGTGATTCAGATTGCTCCGCTGGCATTTATGCGCGGACGTACACTGAACGATGCCGTGGTGATATTGGACGAAGCTCAGAATACCACGACACAGCAAATCAAAATGTTCCTCACCCGCATGGGGATGAACACCAAAATGATTGTTACGGGAGATATGACGCAAATCGATTTGCCGTCATCGCAAACTTCGGGACTGGTGCAGGCCTTGAAGATTCTGAAAGGGGTAAAAGGCATCAGTTTTATCGAACTGAATAAAAAAGATATCGTGCGGCATAAGCTGGTGACAAGAATAGTGGAAGCTTACGAAAAGTTTGAGGATAAGCAGAAAACCGAGCGGATGGAAAAAGCTGCGGCCGACAAATCACAAAAGACTATCTGACCCTGCAAGAAGAAAAACAATTCATTTAATATAAAAAAGACATGAGTAAAGCATTAACAAGAACAGACTTTAACTTTCCGGGACAAAAAAACGTGTACCACGGTAAAGTGCGTGATGTGTACAACATCAATGACGAAAAGTTAGTAATGGTAGCTACAGACCGTATCTCTGCATTCGATGTAGTTCTGCCCGAAGGTATCCCTTACAAAGGACAAATGCTGAATCAGATTGCAGCCAAGTTTTTGGATGCAACCACCGACATCTGCCCCAACTGGAAAATGGCTACTCCCGACCCTATGGTAACTGTAGGTGTTATGTGCCAGGGCTTCCCTGTAGAAATGATCGTCCGCGGTTACCTTTGCGGTAGCGCATGGCGTGCTTATAAAAACGGTGTCCGCGAAATCTGCGGTGTGAAACTTCCCGAAGGAATGAAAGAAAACCAAAAGTTCCCGGAACCGATTGTAACTCCGACTACCAAGGCTGAGATGGGTCTGCACGACGAAGATATTTCCAAGGAAGAAATCCTGAAACAAGGATTGGCTACTCCTGAAGAATATGAAACTTTGGAGAAATATACATTGGCTTTGTTCAAACGCGGTACAGAAATCGCTGCCGAACGCGGATTGATTCTGGTAGATACCAAATACGAATTCGGTAAGCACAACGGCACTATCTACCTGATGGACGAAATCCACACACCGGACTCCAGCCGCTATTTCTACTCCGAAGGCTACGAAGAACGCTTTGCCAAAGGCGAACCGCAAAAGCAGCTTTCAAAGGAATTCGTGCGCGAATGGCTAATGGACAACGGTTTCCAGGGCAAAGAGGGACAGCAGGTTCCGGAAATGACCGACGAAATCGTGACTTCCATCAGCGAACGTTACATCGAGCTGTACGAGCACATCACCGGCGAGAAGTTTGTTAAAGAGGACACAAGCAACATCGCCGAACGTATTGAAAAGAACGTAACGGAGTACTTAAAGTAACGATTGACGGATGGACTACCCCCAAGAACACATCAAGCCTTACGGCAACGACGGCAAGAAGAGCGAACAGGTCGAAGAGATGTTCGACAACATCGCCCCCGCTTACGACAAGCTGAACCATACCCTGTCGATGGGCATAGACCGCAGCTGGCGCAAGAAGGCGATTGACACGCTCCGCCCTTTCAGCCCCCGGCGCATCATGGACGTAGCGACCGGAACCGGAGACTTTGCCATACTTGCCTGCCGCGAATTGCAGCCCGATATGCTCATCGGGACCGACATATCCGAAGGCATGATGAATGTGGGACGTGAAAAAGTAAAACAGGCGCACCTCTCGGACAGGATTTCCTTTGCCCGGGAGGACTGCACCTCTCTCTCGTTTGCCGATGAGAGTTTCGATGCTGTAACCGTAGCGTTCGGCATCCGCAACTTCGAAGGGCTGGATAAAGGACTGTCCGAAATGTACCGCGTACTGACGGCCGGCGGACATCTTGTCATACTGGAACTCTCCACGCCGGACCGCTTCCCGATGAAACAACTCTTTACCGTCTACTCCAAAGCCGTCATCCCGCTGCTCGGCAAGTTCATTTCGAAAGACAACAGCGCCTACACCTATCTGCCCCAAAGCATCCGCGCCTTTCCGCAAGGCGAAATCATGCAGGGAGTAATCCGCAAGGCAGGGTTCAGCGAGGTACGCTTCAAGCGATTGACTTTCGGAATATGCACCTTATACATTGCTAAGAAATAGTCACTTATATTCCCCCTTTAACACATTTTGGATATGCAGAAATACGGTTTAATCGGTTACCCGCTGAAACATTCGTTCTCCATCGGCTACTTCAACGAGAAATTTAAAGCAGAGAACATCGACGCCGAATATGTGAACTTCGAGATTCCCCGCATCGAAGACTTCATGGAAGTGATTGAAGAAAACCCCAATCTCTGTGGACTCAATGTAACCATTCCCTATAAAGAACAGGTTATACCCTACCTCGACGAACTGGATAAGGACACCGCCAAGATTGGTGCGGTCAACGTTATCAAGATTGTCCGCCTTCCCAAAGGCAAAATCAAGCTGATAGGCTGCAACTCGGACATCATCGGATTTACGCAATCCATCGAACCCCTGCTGCAACCCCAGCACAAGAAAGCGCTTATCCTGGGCACAGGCGGTGCATCCAAAGCCGTATATCGCGGCCTGGAGAATTTAGGAATAGAAAGCACTTTCGTGTCACGTACCAAAAAGGACGACAAGTTCCTGACCTACGGGGAGCTGACTCCCGAAATCATGGCCGGACATACGGTCATCGTAAACTGTACGCCCGTGGGCATGTTCCCCAAAGTGGATTTCTGCCCGGACATACCCTACGAACTGCTTACTCCCAACCATTTGCTCTACGATTTGTTGTATAATCCAAATGAAACACTCTTCATGAAGAAAGGCAAAGCGCAGGGAGCCGTCACCAAGAACGGACTTGAAATGTTGCTGCTGCAAGCCTTTGCCGCATGGGAAATTTGGAACAAGTAACATGAAAAAAATACTGAAATATTCATTCATAGGTCTCGCTGCGCTTTGTACCGCCCTGTTGTGCGGCGGATACTATATGCTGGGGCATGCGCTGAACCCGGATGAACTGGTTACACGCTCCCGCAACAGCCAGGCTTCCTACGAATACATGTTCGGGCAATATCCCGAGCTGAAGCCGTGGGTGGACAGCCTGCAGACGGCAGGAGCACTGCGCGACTTCTATATAAAGAACGACCGGGGCGAAACCCTGCATGCGCTGTATGTAGCCGCTGCCGAACCCACCCGTAAAACGGCCGTCATTGTGCACGGCTATACCGACAACTCCATCCGCATGCTCAACATCGGCTACCTGTACAACCGGCAACTGAAGTACAACATCCTTCTGCCCGACCTGCACGGTCATGGTGCAAGCGAGGGTGCCGAGATACAAATGGGCTGGCTCGACCGTCTCGACGTACTGCAATGGACCGCAACCGCCGACGAGCTTTTCGGCAGGAACAATGAAACGGTGACCGCAGGCGACAGCACCCGTATGCGCAGCAGCGGTACGGAAATGGTGGTGCACGGCATCTCGATGGGAGCTGCCACCACCATGATGGTGTCCGGCGAAGTGGAACATGGAATACACCAGCAGCCGTTCATCAAATGTTTCGTTGAGGACTGCGGCTATACCAGCGTATGGGATGAATTCCGGGGCGAACTGAAAGCACAATACGGCTTGCCCGCTTTCCCGCTGCTGCATGTGGCAAGCCGGCTTTGCAAGCAAGAGTACGGATGGGATTTCCGTGAAGCTTCGGCTTTGGAGCAGGTCAGGAAGTGTACCTTGCCCATGCTCTTTATACACGGCGATGCGGATTCCTATGTGCCTACATGGATGGTCTACCCTCTTTACGAAGCCAAGCCGGAACCGAAAGAGCTGTGGATTGTTCCGGGTTCCGCACATGCCATGTCCTACAAGGACTATCCGCAGGAATATACGGAGCATGTAAAGAAATTCGTAGGGAAATACATACGTTGACGTGATTTTTCCTACCTTAGCCCCTACAAATACAATAAGTATGAAACGATTTATCTCCATAGCATTCCTCTTGTGCATGCTTGTTTCCCTGCAGGCACAAGAGATTTACACCACCGGAAACATTCCTAAAGTACATCTTCAGGACAAGACACGCTACGTTTGCAACCCCGCCGGTATCCTTTCCACTTCGGCATGCGACGAAATAGACCGCATGCTCTATGCCCTGGAACAGCAAACCGGCATTGAAACCGTAGTGGCGGTTGTCCCGTCCATCGGCAGTGAGGACTGTTTTGACTTCTCGCACCGGTTGCTCAACGAATGGGGCGTTGGCAAGAAAGGAAAGAATAACGGACTGGTTATCCTGCTGGTAACCGACCAGCGCTGTATTCAGTTCTATACCGGATATGGACTGGAAGGAGACCTGCCCGACGCCATTTGCAAACGCATTCAAACGCGGGACATGATTCCTTACCTGAAAGACGGTAACTGGGATGCCGGTATGGTGGCCGGCGTTCGTGCCGTATGCGCCCGTCTTGACGGAAGTATGGCAAACGACCCGGACGAAAGTGACGGTGGCTCTCCGATAGGATTGATTCTGGCCGTTGCAGGGTTCTTTGCCATCGCCATCGCGGCAGGAATACTGAAAACACGCGCTGCAAGCAAATGCCCGCAATGCGGCCAGCATAAGCTGCAACGGAGCAACAGCGTGCTTATCTCACGCCGCAACGGAGTACGGACGGAAGTGTCCACGCAGATCATTCATAACCTGTTCCTGAGCTTCTGGTTTTATTTCACCTTTTTCATCAATACCATCAAGAAGATACGGTGAACCAATGTTTGAAGTCATGATCAGAATCGTGTTCTTAAAGTCTACCGTTCTGCCCTGTGAATCTGTGATACGTCCATCATCCAGCACCTGCAGAAGTACATTAAATACATCCGGATGAGCTTTCTCAATCTCATCAAACAGTACAACACTGTATGGTTTACGACGAACAGCTTCTGTAAGCTGACCGCCTTCTTCATATCCTACATATCCCGGAGGAGCTCCGACCAGACGTGAGACGGTGAATTTTTCCATAAATTCGCTCATGTCTATACGAATCAGTGCATCGGAAGACCCGAACATATATTTTGCCAATTCTTTGGCTAAATGGGTTTTACCTACACCAGTCGGACCTAAGAACATAAAGGTTCCAATGGGCTTATTGGGATCCTTCAATCCCACACGGCTTCTTAAAATAGCCTTGACCAGTTTCTCTATCGCCGGATCCTGTGCGATTACTTTCGATTGCAGATCCTCCTTCATGCCAGCTAGCTTGATTCCTTCGGCTTGTGCCATACGCTGTACCGGAATGCCGGACATCATAGAAATAACATTGGCAATTTCCTCTGCATCAACAGTCTGTCTATTCTCTTTCAGACTGTTTTCCCATTCTCGTTTCATTTCGTCCAACTGAAGCGTGAGCTCTTTTTCCTTATCTCGGAAACTGGCAGCGAGTTCAAAATTCTGCGATTTCACAGCTTCATTTTTCTTGCTTTTAGCTTCTTCGATGAGTTTTTCCTGCTCTTCGATTTCCTTGGGTACATTGACGTTGGTCAGATGTACACGTGATCCTGCTTCATCCAAAGCGTCAATAGCTTTATCGGGGAAGTTACGGTCCGTAATATAACGGTCTGTCAACTTGACACAAGCTTCCAATGCTTCATCTGTATAGCTCACGTTATGATGATCTTCGTATTTATCCTTGATGTTACGCAGAATCTGAAGAGTTTCGGCAGCAGTAGTGGGTTCCACCATAACTTTTTGGAAACGACGTTCCAAAGCGCCGTCTTTTTCTATATTCTTACGGTATTCATCAAGGGTAGTAGCACCAATACATTGTATTTCGCCGCGTGCCAATGCAGGTTTCAGCATATTGGCTGCATCCATTGAACCGGCTGCAGAACCTGCACCTACAATTGTATGGATCTCATCAATGAACAGGATTACATTCGGATTCCTTTGTAACTCGTTGAGAATGGAACGAATACGCTCTTCAAACTGACCACGATATTTTGTTCCTGCCACAACTGCGGTCATGTCAAGAGCTACTACTCGCTTATCAAACAAGATGCGTGAGACTTTCTTTTGAATAATTCTCAAAGCAAGTCCTTCAACGATTGCTGATTTTCCTACACCAGGTTCACCGATCAGAACCGGATTGTTCTTGGTGCGACGCGAGAGGACCTGCATGACGCGCTCCATCTCGACGCGACGACCAATCACCGGGTCGAGCTTGTTATCGCGAGCAGCCTGGGTCAGGTTGCGGCCGAACTGCTCCAGAACCGCAGAGTTCTGGCGTTCGTGCGTGGAGGACCCGCCAACGCCCGCGCCGACAGATTCGCGTCCTTCACCTTCGCCGCGCTGGTATCCGCTGAGTAGCTGGATCACGTTCTGGCGAACCTGGGAAAGGTCAGCGCCACGCTTGGTCAGGACCTGGGCGGCGACGCCTTCGCCTTCTTTCAGCAGGCCGAGCAAAAGGTGTTCGGTGCCGATGTAGTTGTGGCCGAGCTGCAGTGCCTCACGCAGTGACAGCTCGAAGACTCGCTTTGCGCGCGGTGTGAAGGGGATGTGGCCTTCAACCGTCTTTTCGCCTTCGCCGATGATCTCAATGACGGACGCACGGACGTCGCCATCGTTAATGTCCATCATCGCGAGCGCCTTCGCGGCGACACCTTCACCTTCGGAGATCAGGCCGAGCAAAAGGTGCTCAGTCCCGATGTAGTTGTGCTTGAGCCCGCGCGCTTCATCCTGCGCGAGGACGACGACGCGCCTAGCTCGGTCGGTAAACCGTTCGAACATGTCATTCCCTTTGTGTCCGGGGACCGCGCCAACGCGCGGAGTGATTCTTCAACTGAAACCACACTAAGCGAGCGCACGATTATATGCGCGTTAGTTCGCCATGGGGTGAAAAAGGAATATCGACGAGGCTGATCGGCTCCCGGCTGTTTCAGTTACGCTTCGGATTCCACCAGTACGGTGAACGGGCCATCATTGACCAGCGAGACTTCCATCATCGCGCCGAATTCGCCCGTTGCTACTTCGAGTCCGCGACCTCGTAAATCGGCGACAACCGCATCAACGAGAGGCTGCGCTTCATCGCCCGGGGCGGCATTCAGCCACGAGGGGCGACGCCCCTTGCGCGTATCCCCGTAGAGCGTGAACTGCGAAACCACCAGGATCGGAGCACCGAGTTCCGAGGCGGACTGCTCATCACCGAGAATACGAAGTTCCGCGATCTTACGGGCGACAGTCGCAACCTGCTCCGCGCCGTCTCCCCTTTTCACGCCGAGCAACACCAGCAGGCCCGGGCGATCAATCGCTCCGACAACCTGACCGTCAACAGACACGGAAGCGCTGGTCACGCGCTGAATAACCGCGCGCATCAGCGGGCTCCCAACGCGCCCAGGCCACCGATCGGCGACACGTCATGGCGACGCAGATCAGGATTATTCAAATCAGCGCCCGGGCGCGTTTCGGGGGACATTGCAGACTTGCCATCAACGGGAACAATCAGTTCCTGAGCTGCAGCAATGTCGTCCAAGTCGAACACCATCGACGCCGGAACGTTGCGCGCGAGCACCGCCAAAGCAATCGGACCAAACTCCGCATGGCGAGCAACAGAGGTCACGACACCAACAACTCGACCGTTCGATTCAATGCGAGTACCTACCTCGGGAAGATCGCCTCGTGAACCATCAAGCTGCAGGAACGTCAGGCGACGCGGCGGACGCCCCAAATTGAGCACGCGAGCAATCGACTCCTGCCCGCGATAGCAGCCCTTATTCGTGTGGACCGCAGTGCGCAGCCAGTCGACCTCAGCCGGAATCGACCGCGCGTCCGTGTCGACACCCAAGCGCGGGCGCCACGCAGCAATACGCATCGCTTCCCACGCAAGGAACCCCGCAGGCTTCCGCTTCGCATCAGCGGCCAGCCAGTCGGTAACAAACTGCTTCGCCCCGTCGCGATGCACAACATGCAAACGTATCCGTGAACGCTCGCCCGGATGAGA
>OGZA01002342.1_pt1 | contig 11811 bp, 8 predicted proteins | sample 1576591 | NCBI WGS metagenome assembly OGZA01 (sample SAMEA3541565, study PRJEB24748) | human gut metagenome | biome: human gut; feature: human-associated habitat; material: faeces | place: China | collected 2012
ATCCTTGCGTCCATGCTTGAGATAGAATCGGAGATAGACGAAGGATTGGCATTAATGTCAGAAACCAAATAGCCCTATGAAAGAGACAAATACAATGATTAAGGCCGCGGCGCTGACAGTATACAAGGCATAAGCCCACGAATGACAGCGGACATAACAATTATATCAAATTAAAAATCAATTAATTATGAAAACAATAAACGAACTGGCAGAAAGGGCGTACGCCCTTACCCAGGAGATGCCCCAGGACACGATAAGCGCGATACATATTTTCCGCGAGACGCAGGAGATCGGGGCGTACGTGAAGTATAGCTACGAGGCCTTGAAGGCTATCGAAGAGATCGCAGTACGCCGAGGCATCGGCGTAAGTACGGCCCTCAGGGAAGGCGTGATAACCATCCAAATACAGGAACAGGATTTGCGGATATGGATAAAAATCGAGTAAGGCAGCTACTCGCCCTATGGGCGGTAGTGCTGGCAGGAATGGCCGCCTTTGCGGCGGTAGTCCTCCTGCACCTTCAGAACAACGCATTTTAACACACAGTATACGCCATGAAAAACAACAAGGATTCAAGCCCCGAAGATTTGGAGCGGTGGAGGGAATACAACCGCATCGAAGAGAGACGGCACGACGCCGAATTTGTCGAATATTTAAAAACCAAAAAACAATGAAATGGGTCGAAGCGGCCAAAGAAGGCCAGGATTATGTACTGAGCGCCGAACTGAAAGAAAAGCGCGACACTATCGAAGCGGAAGCAGCGGAGGTGCTGAAGAAATCGGGCGCCACGCCGTGCACACTCTACGGGATCGCCGACGGATCACCCATCGTCTCGTCGGTAGAAATAGGGATCAAGGACGGGGAGGACTATATGTTGTTATATCCATGCGCGAGATGGCGGAAGGTAGCGGAATTCAAACTACTGAATATGTTGCCCGTGTATCCCGAATGCGATGGCTATTCGGACGTATGCAACGATGAACCCGCATGTATTACCAAGGATTCCACGGCGGAGGACGTGGAAGCCTGGCGGGCGTTCAACCAAAGACGCGCCGAAAGATATGAGCAGGCGCGGCAATTGGCGATAGCCAATTATAGGGTATACAACGAAGCGATGGCCCAAGTGCGCCCCGGGTTTAAGGGATCGGGGCCGGGTTACACGCAGACTTCATCGGTAATTCGTTCCGGCATACATTTCACGGCTCGATATTATAAGCATGAAGGGACTACCTTCTGCATGGAGTTGAAGCACGGGACAAAGGCCACCCCGGACGGGTTCAAACTGATTTCCGCAAACTACTACGGCAAGGAGGGGCACGAACGCCTAAGAAAGGATATTGACTTCCTCGACGAGATCGACGCGGCGCTGGAGTACCTTTCCGGTCAGCTGACGGATACCTGCGGGTACATCGCCTACGGGGATGAAAACGCGGAGAGTACGGCGCAGGTCATTCTGGCTCTGTGCGCACTGGGCATTGATCCGGATACGGATACCCGCTTTGTGAAAGACGGGCATACCCTGCTGACCCAGCTTGCCGGATTCCGTCAGGCGGACGGCACCTACAGCCACACGCTGGAGGGGGCAGGTGACGGCATGGCAACGGAGCAATCCGTCCTTGCGCTGGTGGCCGTGCAGCGTGTCCGCGCGGGGCAGCCGTGGGTGCTGCATTTTGACGGCACGTATACCGCCCCAGACGTTCCGGTCAGCCCGGACACCCAGACGGCACAGACGAAGGCGGGTGCCGACAGAACCATTCTCTACGTTGGAATCGGCGCGGCAGTCGTGATCGCGGCCGGCGCGATATGCATCATTGTCAGAAAGAGGAGAAAGGCATGAACAAGCTGACAGAACAAATTCAAGCGGAAGTCAACAAGGTCGTTTTGGGCAAGGAGGACATCGTCCGCAAGGTGCTGCTGGCCATTCTGGCACAGGGTCATGTGCTGCTGGAAGATGTACCCGGTGTGGGCAAGACGACGCTGGCCAAGGCATTTTCCAAGACGCTGGGTCTGGATTCCAGACGCGTCCAGTTCACCTCTGATACGCTGCCCTCTGATATTATCGGCTTTTCCGTATTTGACAAGGCGGACGGCAAGCTGAAATACCAGCCCGGTGCCATTATGACGAACCTGCTGCTGGCGGACGAGATCAACCGTACCTCCAGCAAGACCCAATCCGCCCTGCTGGAAGCCATGGAGGAATTGCAGGTCACGGTGGACGGCGTGACCCGGCCGCTGCCCAAGCCCTTCGTCGTTCTTGCAACGGAGAACCCGGTGGGGTCCGCGGGCACCCAGATGCTGCCCGCCTCTCAGCTGGATCGTTTCCTGATCCGACTGAGTATGGGCTATCCCAATCGGGCAAGCACGGCGGCGCTGCTGAAGGATCGCCATCATGTGGATCCCCTTTCCGCCTGCCAGACGGTGACGACGCCGGATGAGCTGGAAAAGCTCATTGCGGACGTTGCCGATATCCACGTGGCAGACCGAATCTATGACTATATCGCGGAGCTGGTGGACGTGACCCGCTCCAATGCCTATGTTACCTTGGGCGTCAGTCCCCGCGGCGCTCTGGCTGTGACCCGTGCGGCCAAGGCCAACGCCTATCTGGAGGGGCGGAATTATGTGATTCCCGACGATGTGTGCGCCGTGTTCCCGGATGTATGCGTCCATCGTCTGATCCTCAACGCCAAGGCACGTCTTCAGGAATACACCGCGGCGCAGATCCTTCAGAACATCCTCACCTCGGTTCAGAAGCCAGATATCCGGGAATTTTCCGACAAATGAAGAAAAAGATTTTAGGCAGCGCCGTGTGTTACCTGCTTCTGCTGCTGGCTCTGGCGGCGCTGCTCATTACAAGCGGTTCCTTTTGGGTGCTTGCCGGACTCTGCCTGCTGCTCCTGCTGCCACTGGCTTCCTGGGCGGTCAACGCATACGTCCGAAGGCATTTACAGGCGGATATTCTGATACCGGCGACGGCTGCCAAACGCACCGCGGCCGGTTGCCGGGTGCGCATCCGCAATTCGGCGCTGCTGCCCGTAATGCGTTATGGCTGTCGTGTCTCTATCCGCAATGATCTGACCGAGGAAGAGCAGTCGGTGGCGTTGACCGGCGGCATCGGTGCCAGAGGCGAAAGCAGCCAGAATATCCTGCTGCAAAGTCGCTATTGCGGCCGGCTGCGTGTGCGCATCAGCAGGTTTACTTTGCTGGACTATCTGGGGATGCTCCCCATGCAGGCCCCTGCCAATGCGGAGGCCCGACTGACCATTCTTCCGAACCTCTTTCCTATGGACGCGGACATGACCGCCAGACCGGCCTATGCGGACGACGGAGCTTCCGACCGCCGGGGAGAAGATCGCAGCGAGGTGTACCAGCTCCGGGAGTACCGCCCCGGGGACGACATCCGTCAGATCCATTGGAAGCTGTCCTCCAAGCTGGACGAGCTGATCCTGAAGGAGGCCAGCCAGCCGGAGAGCCGCTCCCTCCTGGTGTTCTGGGATAAGCGTACCGGCACGCCGCAGCAGATGGATGCTTTGGCTGAGGTCGTTTCCTCCACGGGTGCGGCACTGCTGCAAGGCGGTGTGCAGTATACCCTGAGCTGGACGGAGGGGGACGACCTGCAAGCCCAGGATATTCTGGACGAGAACCAGCTTTTGCAGGCAATCCCGGAATTGGTAAAGACCAGAGGCAGCGCGGATTGCCGCCTGCCGGAAATGGGCGATTACAGCCGTATCCTGTATTTCGGCGTGAAGCCGGATGAGCGGATGATGACGGACGAGCGGGTGCATTTTGTCCTCTGCACGGAGGAGCCATTCCCAGATGCCACCACCTTTACCCCCCAGAATTATTCGGAGACGATGCAGCGACTGGAGGTTTAGCCGATCATGCAAAAAAGTGAAAACGGACTCCAATGCATTGTCACCGGGGCGGCGCAAAAAGGAATGTATTTCCCTTGGGACTCCGGAACGGTCTGCGCCGTACTGACGGCGGGCTTTTGCCTGCTGTTGGCGGAGGCGTTTCCTTCCGTATCTTATCCCTGGTGGGGCATGGCGGCAGCCGCGCTTCTGGTGCAGGCGGTGCTGTTTGTCGCTTACCAGAGCGATATCGGGAACTGGGTCGTTCCTGTAGGGATCGGACTGCTGCTTCTGCTGAGCCTGGCGCTGAACAGATGGATACTGCCCGGCTTCGGCACTATGGCAAATGATTTTCTGACCCTGCTGACGGAAAAGAACGGAAAGATATACCTGGATTTTGCGGCGGCGGATGCCCGCTGTCTGCCCTTAGCGGCGGCGGTCTCGCTGCTGCTGGTATCGCTGCTTTTCAGCCGCAGCGCATGGAGCGGGCGTCTGGTACTGGCATTGCCGGTCTTGCTGCCCTGCTATGGGGCAATGCTGCTGGGCCTGGTTCCTGTAGGAATCGGCGGCGGACTGCTGATTGCCGGCGCTGTGCTGCTGATGGTGCGGCGCACGGCGGCGGGAGAACCCCTGACAGGCGTTCCAACGCAGCTGATTCTGACGGTTCTGTGCGTGGTGCTGTGCCTGCTGGTCGGGCTGTCCTTCCGGAGCGGCCTGGACACCGACCTGATGGATGCTATTCAGACGCGGATACACCATCAGCGCTATGACAGCGATACCAATTCCATGCCGGAGGGAAACCTCAAAAACCTACCTGCCTGGAATAAAAGTGACGCACCGGCTCTGGAGGTCACCATGGAGCAGCCGGAAAAGGTGTATCTGCGCGGGCAGGTCTATGACACCTATACCGGCACCGGCTGGAAAACGGCGGATACGAAGGATACTGCTCAGTATGAAGACCTTTTTTACTGGCTCCATGAGGCTGATTTTTACGGTCAGAGCCAGATCGGATTGGCAGAGAGCTATACGGATACGGCGGTTCCGCTGTCCATGACCGTAAAGAATCTCTCTGCTTGTTCCGCCCATGGCTATTACCCATATGCCGTTTATGGCAGCGAAACGCTGGAAGCGGATCGTATCGGAGACACAATGCTTCCGCCGGCAGAGAGCCTGTCTTATCTGAAGGGCAGCGTGCCGGAGTGGTACCAGATCCAGCGGAACCTTTCATCAGCGCAGGGACGGGAGAACATCAAGAACTACCTTTCCAAAGAGCAGGCGTATTCCGACTATCTGCAAACCGTGGATCTGCAAATGACCCAGGACAGCTGGTCGGTTCTCCAGCGACAGCTGAAGTTGGACAGTCAGGCTCGGACCATCGGCGACATCCGCACCATTATCTTTGATTACCTCCGGGAGAACATGACCTACGATGAAAGCGTCCGGACCATGAACGGCAGCGGAGATTTCCTGCAATATACGCTGGAGCGCAGTGGGCATGGCTACAGTGTCCATTATGCAACGGCAGCAGTGCTGATGCTCCGCTATATGGGCGTTCCGGCTCGCTATGTGGAGGGCTATTTCCTCTCGGCGGAGGATGCGGCCCGTTACAAGGCCGGTGAGGCCATTACACTGACAGAGGAAAATGCCCACGCTTGGGCGGAATACTATGTCAGCGGCGTCGGGTTTGTCCCGTTTGAGGTAACCCCCGGATACATTGACGACGAGGAGCTGTCCCTTGGCGGCGACAGCCCGGACGAAAACACCTACCGGAACAACACGCGGCAATTTGTGGAGGTCGAAAAGCCGGAGGAGATCACCGAACATAAACAGGATCGGTTCACCTTCTCGCTGGATACCCACTATCTGCTGCTTCTCCCGCTGCTGCTGATCCTGCTGCTGGCCGGATACATTTTCCACCGCCGCAGGGCATTCCGGAAAAAGCTGGCAGCCATTGACGCTGCGGACGACCGGGAAGCCATTGCCATGCGTTACGGCTACGCGGTCTGTCTACTGCGCCACAGTACGGCCAATCCCCCGGAGGGCGCTTCGGAGGCCGCGGAGCTGAACCAAAAGGCGCTGTTCAGCACCCAGGAAATGACTCCGGAGCAGCGCAAGGACGTGGACGCGTATGCCATGCGTGTGCTGGATGCCTGCAAGGGCAGCTGGACGATTTGGGAGAAAATACGGTATCGGCTGTGGAACTGCCTGTACTGAGAATAGGGAGGAGAACGAAAAATGCGCAAAAGAGTAATGGCGCTGCTGCTTGGCCTGGTACTTCTGGCCGCTGCCATCATTCCCGTCACGGCAATGGCCGCGGAGGGAGAGGGCGGCAGCTTCGTGTTCGTTGCCATGAACGCCAACAGTACCATCGTGGAACCAACCAGAATCCACTATAAGACCGGCCAGACCATTCAGGAAGCGCTGTCCGCTTCGGACATTGAATTCGTTGGCCTGGAGCAAGGCTTCATTTATGAGGTCAACGGCGTCTCTGCCAACTATATGCTCTACTACGACAAGGGCGGCTACAAGCTGGATGCACAGGCCTCCTCCATCAAGGCCATCTGCATCCATGTGTCTTCGACGTATTCGGACGCGGCCATCCAGCTGATCCTCCAAATGGCAGATTATCTGGACATGACCAACCATGTGCAGAATTATCCTGCGGCAGCGAGTGCCTATGCCGCGGCGCTGAAGGGGCTGCGGACTGCAAATGCCGACACGGCGGGGACGCTCCTGCAAAATCTGAAGGATGCCATTGCGGAATACGCTGCGCTCCTGGACGGGACTCAGTATACCGTTTCCGCGGCGGCCACGCAGAACGGAAGTGCCCTGACGGAACCGGTCATCACCCTGACAGATGCCTACGGCAACATCACCACCGGCACCGGCAGCGCCAAGGTCATTGCGGGCGACTACAAATTCAGCGTTTCCGACGGCGGATATAACCGCACGGACGGAACGCTGACGGTTTCCGCCGATACTCAGGTCTCTGTGACCCTGCCCTACGGCGAGTGGTTCGGCAATATCCGGCTTTTGGATGCCGATAAGGAGCCTTACAGAGCTGTACAGAATCGGACAGACCACACGGCGGAGTATTGGATCGAGGATACTGCCAGCACTTTGAGCAGTGTATACCTGAATGCGGTAATAGGGGATGTCCCGAGTGCCAATGCCACCAAGCTCCGCACCATCTATACCGGCACCAACGGCAAGGACATGTCTGACATGCCCCGCAGCTGGAACAGTACGGCCACATCGCTTACATACCTGCTTTCCTCCGGCATGGAAAATCGGACATTTGCGTTGGAGGCTCAGTACACCGGCTCGGACGGCTATACCCAGATTCAGTCCTATGCCGTTACCGTGACCCGTGTACCAACCTTGAAGTCGCTGACTGTCACGGCGGAAGGGACGAAGCTTCCCCTGAATTTTGAACCGACTGCGCGGGAGTACAGTCTGACGACCGTTTCCTCTACGCTGGACATTGCCGCCGATCCTTTTGATGAGAGCTACACTGTCACCGGAAACGGAACTGTGACGTTGAGCGGGAATAGTCTGAACCACACGATCCAGGTCACGGCTCCCAATGGGGAACAGAACAGCTACACGCTTCACATTCAGAAGGTATCCTCCGTGCCGGTGACGCTGAGCATTCCCTCCGGAACGACGGTGCAGGTGTTCAACGGCGCGGGTTCTGAAATTGCGCCGGTGGATGGCACCTATCACCTGGTTCCCGGAGAGAGCTATACCTGCATTGCCACGAAGAATACCTGGTATCATACCCAGATCACCTTCACGGCCTCCAACGGGCTGAACGTGTCTGTTCCGGAGCCTGTCGCCACAGACTGGCTGACCAATCTGGCGTTCTATAACGGCACATATGCCTCCAGCCGAATTGCCTACGCCGCCGATAAGACGTTCTCGGCGGCGGAGCATACCTACAACTACACGGTGTCCGACTGCAACAGCTCCGTCGCCATGCAGGCTACGGCGGACGGAACCGTGACGGCCATGTATCAGACCCAGAGTACCGTCCCGGAGACCCACGGCCTTGCACAGACGGTGACGGTTCCCAACCCGGTCAGTCAGACAGGGCTTGCCCAGAATCTGACATACGCGGTGGCCAAATCCGGTTACGGTCAGACGGTGACGGTCCGCATTTCGAAGGAAGAGGATGGTACATCCTATTACCAGGACTACACTGTCCGGCTGCTCCGGCAGCTGCACCTGTCCGGTCTTTCCATTGCTACCAAGGATGAGACGCTGCCCTTTATGACCACCAGCGGCGGGACAGCGCGCTTTGACCGGGATACCACGGACTACTATGTGCGGGTTGACCGGGAGACCACAGCCCTCTATATTTCCGGAACCTATCCCAACAGCAGCGCGGACACCGCCTGCTGCGGCGGGTACTATGCTAAGGTCAACGGCGTGCGCTATGATACGCCGGCGGGTGCGGAAGCGACCTTGAACACAGATCTTTATAACGAGGACATATTGGTTCAGGTCTGCCATGCGGATACCGGCAGTATTGAACTGACCTATACCGTCCACGTCCAGAAGAGCGACCCCATTCAGCTGACGATCCAGACGACTCCGGCGGAGGCTATCATATTCCTGACCAATGATCTGAACGGTAAGCGTATTGTGGAGAAGAACGGTACCTACAGCCTGACCCCTGGTGCCAGTTATTCCTACACCACTACCTGCACCGGGTATATCGGCCAGAAGGTAGAGCATTACACCGCTCCCGACAAGGACGGAACGCTGACCATTACGTTGGAAAAGGCTCCGGCCAACGGTACGCTTATCAACTTTGACTCTGCCTGGCCGCATCTGCGTCAGAACAATGAGAACAACGGCGTGGTGGATTACAGAACGCCGGTCTACGCAAAGGATGCCGAGCTGTACTGGGCTACCTCCATTGGCTCCGGGTACGACGTGAATGCCTGCGGCTGCCCGATTCTGGTGGACGGCGCGATTTACACCTACTCCGGTTCCCGGATTTATAAGGTGGACGCCATATCCGGTGAAATCCTCATCGATAAGCCTATGGATCACAATTCCAGCTTCGCCATCAACCCGCCCACCTATGCCAACGGCATGATCTTCGTGGGTCTGTCCGACGGTACCATTCAGGCGTTTGATGCCAATACCTTGAACTCCCTGTGGATCTACCGGGATTCCATCGGCGGGCAGCCTAACAGCTCCATCGTTTACCACGACGGATATATCTACACCGGCTTCTGGGTAGGGGAGATCAACGAGGCGCACTATGTCTGCCTGAGCGCAACCGATGAAGATCCGACGCAGTCGATGGAAGAAAAGCTCCCCACCTGGTATTACACCAGCAAGGGCGGCTTCTACTGGGCAGGCGCTTATGTGTGCGACGACTTCCTGCTGATCGGCACGGACGACGGTGCTTCCGGCTACACTACCGGAAGGCCCAGCCTGCTTTCCTTTAACCCCAAGACCGGTGAGCTGTTGTCCAGCTACAAGATGAATGTGACTGGCGACATCCGCAGCTCCATTACCCATTACAACGGCAAGTATTACTTTACGAGCAAGGGCGGATATTTCTTTGAGGCATCTGTGGACGCAGAGGGCAATATCGAGGATGTCCGAACGCTGAAGCTTTACAACTACGCGGATGATCCGGCCAATCCGGCCATGTCCACCTGCACACCGACTATTTATAATGGCCGTGCCTATATCGGCATCTCCGGAACGGCACAGTTTGGCGCATACAGCGGCCATAATCTGACGGTCATCGACATTCCCAACTGGGAGATTGCCTACACGGTGCGTACGCACGGTTATCCCCAGACCAGCGGCGTTCTGACTACGGCTTACAAAGAGGAAACCGGTTGTGTCTATGTATACTTCTTTGACAACTTCACTCCCGGCAAGCTCCGTGTGCTGGAGGATCGACCCGGACAGACGGAGGTTTCCCTGAAGACTATGGAGACCTACACTGCCAGCGGCAAGTCAGAGACCTACACGACACCCTACAACATCTTTACTCCCAGCGGCGCACAGGCGCAGTATGCCATTTGCAGCCCCATCATGGACGAGTATGGCACGATCTACTTCAAGAATGATTCTGCCTACCTGATGGCTGTGGGCAGCACCATAGAGCGCATTGAGGTCACGAAGCTGCCGGACAAGACGACATACAAGGTGAAGGATACCTTTGACCCCACCGGAATGCAGGTGACGGCCTACTACGCCAATGGCAAGACCAGAGACATAACAGCGTATGTGACCTGGTCGGAGACGCCTCTGACTGCCAACGATACGGATTTCCAGATCACGTTCCCTTACGCAATGTATCAGAATCGGGAAAACAGTGACACATTGGAAATGGAATATGGCGTTCACTGCGACAAGCCCATGACCACGCTGACGCTGACCATTGAGGATACGACGGAGGTCAAATACGGTGATGTAAATGGGGACGGTAAGGTTGCCTCCACTGATGCTGCTATTGTCTACCGTTATGCAAACGGAAAATACCAACTGTCTGCGGACCAACTCCTGGCGGCTGACGTAAACGGTGACGGTGTGGTTAATTCGACAGATGCCGCACTGATTTACCGCATGGCGAACGGAAAACTCTTGAAGTTCCCTGTGGAGAAGGAAAAACAGTCAGAGCAAGCAACCGATTAAATGAGAAATGGCCTAGCCTACAGCATTGTGCGTAGCAACGCACATCCTCCTCTGTAGGCCAACCAGGGGCAGGCGCTTTGCCTGCCCCACATAGAAAACAACCCAGTCAAAAACCGGATCATCCAACGCTGCTCAGGACACCCCCTTGCCTGAGATTGCCCTGCGAAGGATGACCGGTTTTTATAAAATAGAGGTATAACCATGAAAAAGAGAACTGCGAACCTGATTATGGTTCTCATCATTGCGGCGATTGTCGTTGCAGGTGTGACTGCGGCCTTTGCATTGAGGGTGGATAACGGTGACGGCCTGGGAAGCCAGTACCGGATTCAGAAACTGAAAGACAATGCTGTCATTACCTCCGGACAGGAGGATAATGTCTGCACCGTCACTATTGTGTGCGACACGATTCTGGACAATATCGGCAAGCTAAATAAGGAAAAGGCTCCCTTCGTGCCAAAGGATGCAGTGATTCTGCCCCAGACCCGCGTTTCCTTCGCCGAGGGGGATACCGTCTTTGATGTGCTGAAAAAAGTCTGTACAGCGGCGGATATTCAGCTGGAATACAGTTGGACGCCTGCTTACGACAGCGGCTATATTGAGGGCATCAACCATCTGTACGAGTTTGACTGCGGCAAAGAATCCGGCTGGATGTACAAGGTAAACGACTGGTTCCCCAATTACGGTTGCTCGAGCTACAAGGTGGAAAACGGCGACAACATTGTCTGGTGCTATACCTGCAACGGCTATGGCGAGGATGTGGGAAGCACATGGGCAGCAACAGAAGGCAGCAGTGCGGAATGATGGAGGGCGAAAATGGGCTTTGAAAGCTGTCATCCGGCGGTGAATTTCATTTTCTTTGCCGCAGCGCTGTACGGGACGGTGCGCTTCAACCACCCGGTGTTTCTGGCAATCGCCTATGTCTGCGCCTTTGCCTACAGCGTCAAGCGCTGCGGAAAGCGGGCAGTGGCCTTCAATCTGTGCCTATTGCCGCTGATTCTGATATTCGCACTGTACTACAGCTCCTATCACCATTTCGGTGTCACAGTGCTGAGGCAGAATTTCATCGGCAACAACCTGACAGTGGAAAGCTTTGTCTACGGTCTGGTGATCGGCTTGCGATTTGCAGCATTGTGCATGTGGCTGGAGGCAATCTTCCGCATAGTGACTTCGGACAAAGTGGTATACCTCTTCGGCAGGATCAGCCCGCAGTTGTCGCTTTTCCTTACGATCCTGCTGCGGTTCATCCCCAGAGTTGGCCGGGAGGCGAGGAAAATCAACCTCGCTCAGAAAGGCATC
>OGZA01002344.1_pt1 | contig 11788 bp, 18 predicted proteins | sample 1576591 | NCBI WGS metagenome assembly OGZA01 (sample SAMEA3541565, study PRJEB24748) | human gut metagenome | biome: human gut; feature: human-associated habitat; material: faeces | place: China | collected 2012
AAAAGGAGGTGGGCGATGTGGGTATCGCGTTCATTCAGGACAAGCTGGAGATCAAATTCCTCATCCTGTATATCGCCGCGAGGCTGACGGAGCCGGTGGACGGCGCCGCCTTGCAGGATATGACCATGTGCGACGATGGCATCGACTACTTTGATTACGCCGAGTGTCTGAACGATCTGGTGCGGACGGAGCACCTGCGCGTCACGGAGGACGGGCGGTACGTCATCACGGACAAGGGGCGGAAGAACAGCAATATATGCGAGAGCAGCCTGCCGTATTCGGTGCGGCAGCTGTCGGACAGGCACATTGCCGCCTATAACAAGGAGGCGCTGCGGCGGCAGCAGGTGCAGAGCCATGTGACCCAGCGGGAAAACGGCACGTACACGGTGACGCTGAAGCTGCGGGACGACGTGGACAGCCTCATGGAGCTGGAGCTGATGGTGGCGGACAAGGAGAGCGGCCAGGCGCTGGCGGAGCGGTTCCAGAGGGAGCCGGAGAAGGTGTACGGGCAGATCATCGGGCTGCTGTGCGGGAAGTAAATGACAGATTTTTTTGACAAGCTGAAGCACCCCTGCGGGGGTGCTTTTTTTGCGCTCATATTCCGGGACGAGCCGTCATAGAGTGAGGTAAAAGCAAAGGAGGCGGCGGTATGGAGATCGGCGAGGCTGTGGGGCGGTATGAGCAGGCGGCGGCGCTGCTGCCGGCACGGTGGCAGCAGGCGGCGCGGCGAGCGCCGGAGCACCGGAAGGCGCTGGCAGAGGAATTCCGGCTGCGGACGGGACGGCCTATGACCATTCTGACATGTGAAGGAGAGATGCTTGTCAGTGATGAGCTGCCAAGGGATAGCGTGACGCAGGCAGATCTGGAGCAGCTGTGTGATGCGGTGACGGGGTATTCCCGGTATGCGGCGGCGGAGACGATGGCAAAGGGGTATCTCATCGGGCGGGGCGGCTTTCGGATCGGGCTGTGCGGCACGGTGGCGGTGCGGCAGGACGGCGGGCTGGCGCTGCGGGACATATCGTCGGCCACGGTGCGTATCAGCCGGCAGGTGCGGGGACTGTGGCAGGAGGTGCCGGCGCTGAGCGAGAGCGGCTTCGACAGCACGCTGATCGCGGCGCCGCCGGGCGCTGGGAAAACCACGCTGCTGCGGGATATGATCGCGGCGCTGTCCAACGGCACGGAGGAACGGGCGGCGCTGCGGGTGGGCGTGGTGGACGAGCGGGGAGAGATCGCCGGGATGTACCGGGGCGTGCCCCAGCTGGACGTGGGGTGCCACACGGATGTGCTGGACGGCTGTCTCAAGGCGCTGGGTATTCCCATGCTGCTGCGCAGCGCCAACCCGCAGGTCATCGCCGTGGATGAGATCACGGAGGAGGCGGACATCCGGGCGATGACGGCGGCGGCCAACTGCGGCGTAAGGCTGCTGGCCACTATCCATGCCGAGGGTGTGGAGGAGCTGCGGCGGAAGCCGCTGTTCCGGATGCTGGAGCAGGCACAGGTGTTCCGGCGGCTGGTGAGTATCACCGTGGAGGACGGGCAGCGGCGGTACAGAATGGAGGAGCTGTGACGGTACAGGCGGGCGGTGCGGTGCTGGTGCTGGCGGCGGCGGTGCTGGGCCTGTGGCGCTGCGGTGCGCAGCGGCGGCAGCGGCGAACACTGGTGTGGGCGCTGGCGGCGGCTATCGGCGAGATGGAGAGCGCCATCCGGTGGCAGCAGACGCCCATGATGGCGCTGCTGGAGGGGCTGGCGGCGCGGGAAACGGTGGGACAATACTTCCGGCAGGTGGCGGAAATGGTGAAAGGCGGAATTACTTTACAGTGCGCATGGGAAAAGGCTTTTTCTGCGATACCGGACGGAGAGGCCGGGGAGATACTGGCGCGGCTGCGGCTGGGCGGAGACAGAGAGCGGCTGGTGGGCGCGCTGGGGCAGACACGGCAGGAGCTGGAGGAGCTGTACCGGCGGCGATGCCGGGAGGACGGACAGAGGAGCCGGGTGACGACGGCGGCGGCGCTGTGCGGCGCGGGACTGGTCATCATTTTACTGATATGAGGGACGAACCATGGATGTGGATCTGATTTTCAAGATCGCGGCCATCGGCATACTGGTGGCGGTGCTGAATCTGCTGCTGGTGCGCAGCGGCCGGGAGGAACAGGCCATGATGACCACGCTGGCGGGGCTGGTGGTGGTGCTGATGATGCTGGTGCAGCAGATCAGCGACCTGTTCGACCTGGTGAAAACGCTGTTTTCCCTGTAAGCATGGAGACGGTGATGCGATTGACGGCGCTGTGTCTGGTGGGGGCGCTGCTGGCGGCACTGCTGCGGCGCACCGGCGGGGAGATGGCGCTGCTGCTGGCGTTGGCGGTGTGCGGCGCGGCGGTGATGCTGCTGGCACAGCCGCTGGAGGAGCTGAAGGGCTTCTGGGAGGAGGCGGCGTCGTGGGGACAGCTGCCGGTGCAGCTGTTTGTGCCGCTGGTGAAAACGGTGGGGATCGCGCTGCTCTGTCGGACAGGCTCCGACCTGTGCCGGGACGCGGGAGAGAGCGCCATCGGTTCCGTGCTGGAGACGGCGGGGGCGGTGGCGGCCATCGTGGTGTCGCTGCCGCTGTTCCGGTCGGCGTGGGAGCTGCTGAGGTCGCTGGTATGAGAAGGATATGGCTGGCGCTGGCGGCGGTGCTGCTGTGCGTGGAGATCGGATACGGGGCGGAGATCGAGATACCGGCGGAGGTGACGGATGCGGTGCCGCCGGAGGCGTCCGCGCTGCTGGACGGCGCGGACGGTGCGGCGCAGGAGGGAACGCTGTGGACGGGTATCGGGCGGCTGTGGCGCAGTGCCTGTGCCTATGTGCGCACGGCGCTGGAGAGCCAGGCGTCAGGGGCGGCGGTGCTGCTGGGCATCGTGCTGCTGTGCAGCATGGCGGAGAGCTGCTTCGCGGCGGCGGACGCGCCGGGGGTGCCCCGGTTCGTGACGGTGGCCGGGTCGCTGGCCATCGCACTGGTGGCGGCGGGGGACTTCCGGCAGATGATGGGGCTGGGCGTGGAGACGATGGAGCAGCTGGATGTGTTCGCCAAGGCGCTGCTGCCCACGCTGGCGGCGGCGGTGGCCGCCGGAGGGGGCTATGTGACCGCCGGGGCGCAGCAGGTGGCTACGGTGTTTTTTACAAACCTGCTCATCAGCGTGATCCGAACGGTGCTGCTGCCGTTGTTGTATGGGTGCATCGCGGCGGCGGCTGCGGACGCCATGGCGCCGGGGCACAGCCTGAAGAAGATCGGCACCGGTATACGCAAGGGCGTGTCGTGGGCGCTGACGGCGCTGCTGCTGGCGTTTACGGGGTTTCTGACTGTGTCGGGGGCGGCGTCCGGCGCGGCGGACGCGCTGACGGTGCAGCTGACGAGGTCTGCCATCGCCACGGCGGTGCCGGTGGTGGGGTCCATCCTGTCCGACGCCACCGGCGCGGTGCTGGCCGGGGCAGGGATGCTGAAAAGCGCCGTGGGCGTGTTCGGGCTGCTGGCGGTGCTGGCTATCTGTCTGACGCCGTTTGTCACCATGGCGGTGCAGTATCTGCTGTACAAGCTGGCGGCGTTTCTGGCGGGGACGGTGACGGAGGAGCCGCTGGCGGAGCTGATCGACGCGCTGGGCTCGGCCTTCGGGCTGATGCTGGGCATGACGGGCAGCTGCGCGCTGGCGCTGCTGATCTCCATTATTTCTTCTGTATCGGTGGTGAGCGGATGATAAGTGAAACGCTGCGGATGTGGCTGCTGGGTATTATCGCGGCGGGCATGGTGATCGGGGTGCTGTACGCCCTGCTGCCCAAGGGTAGGATGAAGCCCATCGCCCACGCCGCAGGCGGCGCGGCGCTGCTGCTGGTGATCGTGCAGCCGGTGCTGGAGCTGGACTTTATGGAATTTGCCGGGAAATATGAGGACTATGAGAGGGAGATAGAGGAATTGACAGAGGCGTACAGGCAGGCGGATCAGGAAAAGCTGGCGGAACTCATAGCGGACAAGACCGCCGCATATATTGCCAGCAAGGGGGACGCGCTGGGGCTGGACTGCACGCCGCAGGTGGAGACGCAGCCCAGAGAGGGCGTGCCCTATCCCAGCGCGGTGACGCTGGACATTCCGGAGGATGCGGCGCTGGCGGCGTGGATCAGCGAGGAGCTGGCCATCGACCGGGCGCACCAGTATTGGCGTGAGGCAGACGAATGAAGGAAAAGCTGAGGGATATTCTGAAGAAGTACCGGTTCGCGGCGCTGGTAGCGCTGGCCGGAGTGGTGCTGATGCTGCTGCCGGGCAAAAAGGACAGCATGCCGGATGCGGAGACGGCGAAGGGGGAGACATTCTCGCTGGAGGAGACGGAGCGGCGCATGGCGGAGGTGCTGGGCGCTATGGACGGCGTGGGCCGGGTGCAGGTGATGCTGACGCTGCGAAGCGGGGAGACACTGTCGCTGGCGGAGGACAGCAGCGCCACCCGGGGCAGCGGCGGCGATGTGCGGCAGGACAGTCAGGTGCTGACGGTGAACCGGGGCAGCGGAAAGCAGGAGGTGGTGGTGACGCAGAGGCTGTATCCCACCTATCAGGGCGCGGTGGTGGTCTGCCAGGGGGCGGGCGACAGCCGGGTGCGGCTGCGGGTGATGGAGACGGTGGCAGTGCTGACGGGACTCAGCAGCGATAAGATATCGGTAGTCCAATGGAAACAGTAACAATAAATGGGAGGAAAAACGGTATGAAGCAGGTATGGAAGCGGCGTGCGGTGGCGGCTGCGGTCGTGGTGCTGGTGGGCACGTCGGTGTATCTGAACTGGCGGTATGCCGGGGATGTGGCGGACACGTCCAAGGTGCTGGGACAGTCCACGCTGGTGAACGGCGAGACGGCGGAGGCGCAGGCGGACACGGCGGACAGCGGTGGGGACGACTATTTCTCTACGGCGCGGCTGAGCCGGAAGCAGGCGCGGGACACAGCCATCAGTATGTTGGAGGAGGCTAAGGGGGAGGAAAACGCCTCGGAGGAGGTGGCCAACGAAGCGTCGGAGACCTTGCAGGTCTTGGCGGGGTATACAGTGGCGGAGACGCAGATCGAGAATCTGGTGGTGGCCAAGGGGTACGCCGACTGTGTGGCCTTCATGGGTGCGGATTCCATCAGCGTGGTGGTGTCGGCTCCCGATGGACTGGAAGCGGCGGACGTAGCGAAGATCAAGGATATCGTGGTGGCGGAGACGTCCTATGAGCCGGGGCAGATCAAGATCATGGAGGCGGGGACGGCTGCGGCAAAATAGGTGTTGTATTTTCGCGGGAAAAATGGTATAATTTCAAAATGCAAATATGAACCAATGACAACTGTGAGGAGACTGACAGACCATGGCTGAAAATAAGGAATACATGATCCACCAGGAGGAGGCCGGCAGCATCCAGATATCCGAGGATGTGCTGGCGTCCATCGCCAGCACCACCGCGATGGAGGTGGACGGCGTCAGCGCGCTGATGAGCGCCAACGTGTCGGACATTATGGGCGGCAAGAAAATGACCTGCAAGGGCGTCCGGGTGGAGCTGGACGGCGAGCAGATCGTCGTGGGGCTTTATATCGTGGTGCGCTACGGCAGCGCCATCAGCGATGTGGCCAAGAAGGTGCAGAAGAATGTCCACACGGCGCTGGAGGGCATGACCGGCTTTAAGGTGGCGGCGGTGAACGTCCATGTGGGCGGCATCAGCTTTAACTGAGAATGAGAGAGAAAAGGACGAACGCTTATGACACGCAGCACCGCACGTGAGATCGCCATGCATCTGGCGTACCAGTTGAGCTTTACCGAATTGCCGGTGGAGGAGTTTTTGGATCAGCAGCTGAGCGCGGAGCGCTTCGCGGAGCTGGCCGCAGAGGATGAGCTGTACGCCGATATGCCCAACGCAAAGCAGGAGGAGTATATCCGGCGGCTGGTGTCCGGTGTGGCGGAGCACGCGGCGGAGCTGGACGCGGACATTGAAAAGTACGCCCAGGGTTGGCGGTTCGAGCGTATTTCGCTGGTGGCGTCGGCCATCATGCGGGTGGCCATGTACGAGATTTTGTACATGGCGGATATCCCCCAGGGCGCGGCTATCAGCGAGGCGGTGGAGATCGCCAAGAAGTACGAAACACCGGAGGTGGCGAAGTTCATCAACGGCATTCTGGGCAGCTTTGTCCGGGGCGAGGTCAAGGTCAAGGACGAATAAGAAAAAGGCAGAGCCGAGGCTCTGCCTTTTCAGCATGGCAAAAGCAGGAGGGGACAATGGAAGGAAGATATGTGTTCACAGTGTCGGAGATGAACCAGTTCATCAAGGAGCTGCTGGACAATGTGCCGCCCTTGCAGGAGGTGCTGCTGCGGGGCGAGATATCCAACTACAAGGTGTACCCCTCCGGGCACCACTATTTCACGCTGAAGGACAGCCAGAGCAGCCTGAAGTGCGTGATGTTCAAGACCAGCACCATGCGGCTGCGGTTCCGACCGGAAAACGGGATGCAGGTCATTGCCGCCGGGCGGATCAGCGTGTATCCAAGAGACGGAGCGTATCAGCTGTACTGCACCGGGCTGACGCCGGAGGGCGTGGGCGATCTGAGCGTGGCCTTCGAGCAGCTGAAGGAGAAGCTGCGGAAGGAGGGACTGTTCGACGCGGCGCACAAGAAGCCGCTGCCGGCATATCCCCGGCGCATCGCCATTGTGACGTCCCCGGCGGGTGCGGCGGTACACGACATGATACGCATACTGCGGAGGCGGTATCCTCTTGCCAAGGTGCTGCTGCTGCCGGTACGGGTACAGGGCACGGAGGCACCGGCGGAGATCGCGGGAGCCATACGGTACGCCAACCGGCACGCGCTGGCGGATGTGCTCATCACCGGGCGGGGCGGCGGCTCGCTGGAGGATCTGTGGGCGTTCAACGACGAGCGGGTGGCGCGGGCCATCTATGATTCGGAGATACCGGTGATATCGGCGGTGGGGCATGAGCCGGATGTGGCTATCAGCGACTTTGTAGCTGACCGGCGGGCGTCCACGCCGTCCAACGCGGCGGAGATCGCCGTGCCGGATCGGGAGGAGCTGCTGCGGGCGCTGGACAGTGCGGAAAAGCGGATGGAACAGGCCGCGCATGGTATGCTCCGGCGGCAGGGACAGCGGCTGGACGCGCTGGCGGAGAAGCGGGTGATGACGGAGGCCACGGCCTTTGTGGAGGATCGGCGACAGGATGTGGATTACATGACCCACCGGCTGTGCGCCGGGATGCGGGCGGTGGCCGACGGGCAGGGACGGCGCTTCGGCGCGCTGGCCGCGGCGCTGGACGCTCTCAGCCCGCTGAAGGTGCTGGGACGCGGGTACGCCGTGGCGCAGAGGTCAGACGGTACGGTGGTGCGCAGCGCCGGACAGGTGGAGCGCGGGGAGCGGCTGCGGCTGCGGCTGGCGCAGGGCGGCATCGTTTGTGAAGTGAAGGAGAAGGACTATGGCGGCGAAAAAGACGTTTGAGGAGAATATGGCGCGGCTGGAGGCTATCGTGACCATGCTGGAAAAGGGCGACGCCACGCTGGGGGACAGCATGGCGCTGTTTGAGGAGGGCACGAAGCTGGTGAACCAGTGCCGCAAGGAGCTGGACAGCGCCGAGCAGAAGGTGGTCAAGCTGTCCAAGGGCGCGGACGGCGCGCCGGTGGAGAGCGATTTTTTGGCGGAGGAATGAGCATGGAGTACGAAAGACAGTATGAGCAATACCGGCTGGCGGTGGAGGAGTATCTGAACGGGCTGTTCACCGGCAGCGCCGCCTACGGGCGGCTGTATGAGGCCATGCGATACAGCGTGCTGGCGGGCGGTAAGCGTATCCGACCGGTGCTGACGCTGGAATTCGCCCGGCTGGGCGGCGCGGACTGGCGCACGGCGCTGCCCTATGCCTGCGCGCTGGAGCTGGTACACAACTACTCGCTCATCCACGACGATCTGCCCTGCATGGACGACGACGATCTGCGGCGGGGCAAGCCCACCAACCACAAGGTGTACGGCGAGACGCTGGCGATACTGGCGGGCGACGCCTTGCAGCCGGAGGCGTTCCGGCTGATCGCGCAGGCGCCGGGGCTGTCCGCCGAAAGCCGTATCGCGGCAGCGGAGGTGCTGGCCAAGGCCGCGGGCGCGGACGGCATGGTGGGCGGGCAGGTGCTGGACACCCTGTGCCATGTGGCGGACGAGGCGGGGCTGACGCAGCTGAACAGGCTGAAGACCTGCGCCATGATCTCGGCGGCGGCGGAGCTGGGCTGTGTGGCAGCCGGTATGGACGGGGAGAAGCGCCGGCAGGCGCGGGAGTTCGGCGACGGACTGGGGCTGGCGTTCCAGATCCGGGACGACATTCTGGACGTGACCGGCAGCGAGGACGTGTTTGGCAAGCCCATCGGCTCCGATGCGGAGGAGGGAAAGACCACCTTTGTGAACCTTAAGGGGCTGGAGGAGTGCCAGCGGGAGGTGGAGCGCCAGACGGCGCGCGCCAAGGCCGCCATTTCCGGTTGGCCGGGGTGCGAATTCCTGATGGAGCTGGCTGACCGGATGGTGAAGCGTGTAAAGTGATATTACATTACAGATAAGATGTAACACCGCCCTGCGCCGTTGGCGCAGGGCGGTCAGTCTGTCAAAAAAGCCTGTCATTGCGAGCCAGTCCGCGCCGCGAAGCAAGTGCCCTTGGGGTACAGACTGGCGTGGCAATCCGTTTCCAAAACGCATAATTCCTGCACTTTTCCGCAGATTCCCAGCTAAAAGGTTACGGATTCCCACACCAGTGACATCGGTCACTGGTTCGGAATGACAGGGGCGTGGGTTTATCGACACGCTGGCCTCCCTCTGAGAGGGAGGTGTCAGCGCGAAGCGCTGGCGGAGAGAGATGCCACGCGTTTTTCTCTCCCCCAGTCGGCTGCGCCGACAGCCCCCTCCCAGAGGGGGCCTAACAGCGCGGCACCGCCGCGCTGTTGGGACTTCGAGGACGCCGTCCCCTACGGCAGCGCAGAAGCGGATAGACGGTGGGCGGACAGAGTCGTCCACCCCTACGAAAGAGAACACCGGGAGGTGGTCATCCCTGCCCGGCGCTGCCGTAGTCGCAGAGGGGGCGCAGGGGACAGGCGGCGCAGTCGGGCTTGCGCGCCATGCAGAGGGCGCGGCCGTGGAGCACCATGCGGTGGCAGAAGTTGTTGGCTTCCTCCGGGGGAATAACACGGCGCAGCTGCTGCTCCACCTTCAGGGGATCCTTGCTGCCGTCGGTAAGACCTAGGCGGCCGGTGATGCGGATGCAGTGGGTGTCGCAGACGTAGCCGTCGGTGCCGTAGATATCGCCCAGAATCAGGTTGGCGGTCTTGCGGCCTACGCCGGGCAGGGAGAGAAGGTCATCCATGTTGTCCGGCACCCTGCCGCCGAAGCGCTCCACCAGCATCTGCGCCGCGGCCACGATATCGCGGGCTTTGGCGCGCCAGAAGCCGCAGGAATGGATATAGGTGCCCACCTCGTCCACATCGGCGGCGGCAAAGGCCTCCAGCGTGGGGTAGCGGGCGAACAGGGCGGGCGTGACCAGATTCACGCGGGCATCGGTACACTGGGCGGCCAGGCGGACGGAGAACAGAAGCTCATAGTCCTTCTGATAGTCCAGCGAGCACAGCGCATCCGGGTACAGCTCCTTCAGCGCCGCGATGATGGCGGCGACCTGCTGTTTCGACTTCATGTGACATCACCTCGCGCCTATTGTATCAGATGTTGCAGAAAAAGGCAATCGGTGGTATAATGTTCCGAACAGCTTACAGAGGAAGGGAGGCGGCGGTATGCGTCCGCTGGCAGACGAAATACGACCCCAGACCCTGGACGACGTGGCAGGGCAGAAGCACCTGCTGGGCGAGGGCGCGCTGCTGCGGCGGCTCATCGAAAACGGCACCGATGCGAACCTGATCTTTTACGGGCCGTCGGGCACCGGCAAGACAACGGTGGCCAACATTATCGCAAAGCAGGCCAACAAGACGCTGTATACGCTGAACGCCACCACCGCGTCCTTGCAGGACGTGAAGAACGTTATCGCGGACGTGGACACCATGCTGGCTCCCAACGGGATTCTGCTGTATCTGGACGAGATACAGTATTTCAACAAGAAACAGCAGCAGAGCCTGCTGGAGTTTCTGGAAAACGGGAAGATCACACTGATCGCGTCCACCACGGAAAATCCGTATTTTTACATCTACAACGCGCTGCTGTCCCGCAGCACGGTGTTCGAGTTCAAGCCGCTGACGGTGGCGGACACCATACCGGCGGTGGTGCGGGCGCTGAGCATCGAGAAGGAGCGCAGCCAGCTGCCCTTTGACTGGGCGGAGGACGTGCCCCGGACGGTGGCTGCCGGGTGCGGCGGCGACGTACGCAAGGCGGTGAACGCGGTGGAGCTGCTGTACCGCTCGGCAAGGCCGAAGGACGGCGGATTGTACGTCACGCAGGAGGACGCGGTGCAGCTGAGCCAGTGCAGCGCCATGCGGTACGACCGGGAGGGGGACGACCACTACGACCTGCTGTCGGCGCTGCACAAGTCCATACGCGGCTCCGACCCGGACGCGGCGGTGTACTATCTGGGCAGGCTGCTGGTGGCGGGGGATCTGATCTCGCCGTGCAGACGGCTGCTGTGCATCGCGGCGGAGGATATCGGGCTGGCGTACCCACAGGCCATCACGGTGGTGAAGAGCTGCGTGGACGCGGCCTTGCAGCTGGGATTGCCGGAGGCGCGGCTGCCGCTGGGAGAGGCGGCGGTGCTGCTGGCCACCGCGCCCAAGTCCAACAGCGCCCACAACGCCATTATCGCGGCCATGGAGGACATCCAGAGGGGTGCGGTGGGGGACATTCCGCGGCACCTGAAGAATGTACACGCCGACAGCACCGGGGAGGAGAAGGCGCCGGCGTACAAGTATCCCCACAACTATCCCCAGCACTATGTGGAGCAGCGGTATCTGCCGGAGACGCTGGGTGACAGGACGTACTATGAGTACGGAGAGAACAAGACGGAGCAGGCGGCCAAGCGGTACTGGGACGAGATCAAGAGGAAATGACATGGATTTGCAGGTAAATGATATCGCGGAGCTGAAAAAGGAGCATCCCTGCGGCAGCAAGCGCTGGCAGGTGCTGCGGGTGGGCATGGACATCAAGCTGCGGTGTATGGGCTGCGGGCATGAGGTCATGCAGCCACGGCGGAAGGTGGAAAAAATGATACGGCGGATCGTGCCGAAGGAGGAAATGGAATGAGACCGAAATGGACGAGATATCTGGCCATGGGCATTGCGCTGCTGCTGGCTATTGTGATGGCACTGTCGCTGGTGCTGCCGTATATTGGCCTATGAAGCACTGCATTATTGCCAAGTACACGCCGCAGGCGTATGAGCGGCGGGCGGAGTTGCTGCCCCGCATCCGGGAGATATTCGCGGTGGCCGGGGAGATACCCGGCGTGCGCGGCGCGGAGGTGTATCCCAACTGCGTGGCGCGGGAGAACCGGTATGACGTGATGATCGTGCTGGAGATGGACAGGGCTGCGCTGGTGCGGTACGACGAGTCGGAGATGCACCACAGGTGGAAGGACGAATTCGGCGGACTGCTGGAAAAGAAGGCCATATTTGACTACGAGTGAGAAAACACATCCCTCCGGGGATGTGGCAGCTTGTCAAAAAAGTCCGTTGGGGCTTTTTTGACAAGCTGCCCGCAAAATGGCAAAATATAATACTGGTTATATTTTGCCATTTTGGTCGCTGCGGCGGGTGATTGGACGCGAAAGGGAACCCTGACGGTTCCCT
>OGZA01002345.1_pt1 | contig 11785 bp, 11 predicted proteins | sample 1576591 | NCBI WGS metagenome assembly OGZA01 (sample SAMEA3541565, study PRJEB24748) | human gut metagenome | biome: human gut; feature: human-associated habitat; material: faeces | place: China | collected 2012
GCCGGGAGGGCGATCCGCTGGAAGTGGCGCAGTGGCTGCAGGCCTGTCACGATGCCGGAATGGAGGTTCGTGTACAGGTTAATGAAAGCGTCACCCCGTAAAAACATACCAGCACGGTTTACACATCATCCCATGGTGGCAGCTGGTTAACTTTCCTGCGCCACCAGTGGATAGGAGATATGATCAGTCATAACATTAAGTCTAAAATTACAGACATCTCAAAAAGTCTGTAGCATAAAAGAGGCCTGATGTAGAATACTGTGCCAAATAGAATATTAAAAGGATTTGATATATCCCCTGTTCACAGTTATATGTTTCTGAATTACATGGTGAATCCCCCCAACATAATGCTAGGATTTGAAAATGGCAGAAAAAAATAAAAAAACCATTACTGGTCAAGTCTTGAACTCCATTAAAATTAACAAACTAAAATGTATAAATGGATTAAACGAGATTATTTTTAAACCTCATGCGTTAACCGCAATTTTAGGTCCAAATGGAAGCGGAAAATCAACAATACTCCATGCTATAGCAAGCATATACATGCCTGAAGAAGGTTTCCCCGGTGAAGACCATCGGTTAATGCATTTTTTTCCACGCAGCCCACATGCTGAATGGAACGGCAGTGACTTCATTGTAAATTTAACTTATCGTAAAGATGGGGTAATGATTGAAAATGAATTGAAAAATTATGGAAAAGCAGATATTCGAGGCTCACGATGGATTCAGATTTATGCTCGTCGTCCTTTAAGAGAAGTTTACTATCTTGGCATTGATAAATGTGTTCCTATAATAGAATCAGAAAAAAAGAATAATATTCAGTATGAAACCAGCAGTGTCAGTAATGATTTAATAACAAACATTCTTCATTACGCCTCCTATATACTTAATAAACCATACACAAGTTTCAATCAGCATCAACAACCCAATGGAAAAATATTGATTGGAGTTGAGTCAGGGGGACTGGCCTACTCATCATTGAGTATGAGCGCAGGAGAGCAAAAGATATTTTTAATTCTGGAAACAATATTGAAAGCGGACAAGAACGCCTTAATATTAATTGATGAATTAGATTTATTGTTGCATGACGAAGCATTGAAAAAGTTAATAGAAGTCATATCATCTCATGCCAAAGATAAAAACAAACAAATCATCTTTACTACCCATAGAGAAATGATAACCACTTTATCAGACAAGATAAATATAAGACACGTCGTAAACATTCAAGGCCGTAGTTATTCATTTGAAGAAACAAAACCTGATGCTATAAACAGATTAACAGGTGAATCAACGACGCCTATTGAAATATATGTAGAAGATGACTTAGCTGTTGCCATAATAAATAAAATATGTTCTTCACTTAAGGCCAGCAAATATGTAAAAATATTTAAATTTGGCGCAGCTTCAAACGCATTCACTCTACTTGCCAGTACCCTTATTCGTGGTGACAATCTATCTGGTAAACTTTATATTCTTGATGGCGATAAATATTCCACAGAAAATGAAAAGAAAACTGCTCTTGATAAAGTTTTCACCGGCACAGAATCACGAACTTATGAGTTAAAAGCGGCAGCGGAAGGAAAAGTAAAACAATTTAATCTCCCAAATGGGGTTAAGCCTGAACAATACATTCATTATCTTATTACAAATGTCCCACTGGACGGATTGGGTGGCGAATATTTAGAAATAATCGAAGCAGCAAGGGATATCAGAGTTGAACTTGATGCTCATAATTATATCTCGAATATTTTAACTAAATTGGGCATTGATCGTCCGTCCGGGTTAACACGAGTGATGGATCTGGCCTCCAGGCATCCCGAATGGCATCAGTATGTGAGTGAAGTCACTGACTGGTTACAGCCCGTAGTTTCTGATTTAATGGAACGATTACCTGAGAATGATACAGTAGATATAACTTAAAATATCCAACCATCCCGAATGAGCAAATACAAAAACTCATTTGGGATAATAATTAATATAATTATGCTGGCTCATTTCATGCCTGTCAAAAAAAAACAAATTTTGCTCTGTTGTTTTCTTAACGAAGATATTATGTTAATCGTGAAAATATTATATATATTATTATATAAGAACACATCGTAGAGGTTTTTATGGGGAAATATCAGGAAGAAAAGAAAACACCCATCATTATGGTGAAAAAACGTCGCACTCTTTTACCCCCTTCCTTATCTGAAAAAACAGGTGTTATCGCACGTTCAGAGACAGAAAAGATGGAAGAATCAGTCTCTGAGGGGATCAGTTCGCCTGCCGTCGATACTCATACCCCTGATGCTCCTGCCTGTAAGAAAAAAAGAAAAGACGCCGTTTTCCACGCCAGCCTCATTGGACTCATGAATTTACTCACGATTGCGTGGAAAAAGTGAAGTCTCTGTTTCCCCATCTTCGCGCAGAAGGCGGAGGATTTCTTCCACTGAAAATTGGCATAACCAATGATTTTGCCGCATTCCTGACAGAACACCCTGAGACAGAACTGACACTGGATGAATGGTCCTGTGCAATATCCTGCATCACCACCCGACAGGTATATCTGCAGCGTACTGCTGTCGCAGGTATCCCTCGTTATGGACTGGATGGACTACCAGCAGGTCAGGTATCAGAATGCGATGCGCTGAATGCCAGACGCTGGCTGGCAGTAAGGGAACAACAGAAGCTAAAGATGAAAACCATGCAGGAACAGTCCGCGTCAACCGAAAAAACTGAACGGTAATTTCATCGCGATAACAGCAGGTTACAAACACAATAATATTCATTGTGAAGTATTCCTTTCAGATCAGCTTATATGTTTTTTGCAGGCTGCTGGTAGAACAGTTGCTTTTACTTGTGGTCAGTAAGCAGAGATATTCCGACATGGGCATTCTTCAGGCTATAGCCTTACAGGATCAATCACCACCTCCCTAGGAGGTGGTTTAGGGATAACAATAAAAGGGCTACACCGTTAGAACCGCGCCGTAAGACTGAAGGGATTTTCATATTGACGCAAAAATCCCTTCTCATAAGGATTAAAACAAAAATTGCGTTAAATATCCCATAAGGATTGCCATACCTAAGATAACCGTCAGAAATGCGATTATCATGGGCATTCTGAACATTGATTTAAGCAATATTACTTCTGTCAGACTCGCTCCAGCACTACCGATTATCAAGGCCATTAAAGCTCCGAGGCCCATACCTTTAGTCATCAGAACTGATGCAAGTGGTATTACGGCCTCAGCACGAATATACAGCGGAATACCAACAACAGCACTGAGCGGTATGGCTAATGGATTATCTGCACCGGCATGAGCTGCAATCCACTCTGAAGGGATAAAACCATAAATAAATGAACCTATTAATATACCTAACAAAAGATAAGGCAGAACATCCTTAAACTGTTGTAAGGCATCTTTCATTGCTAATTTTATTAGACCAGAGGTGGCATTCATTGTGAGATTTCTGTTGCCCTGACTCTCGCTGCTGCAACAACTTTCAGAAGATTTTTCTGATAGAATTGAGGGACAACACGCCGATATATTTTGCTCTTTCTTTACTGTCTTTAAGTTAATTATGGTTTTTGCTGATGAAGTACAGCAATTCGTTTTTACCGAAGCTTCAGAATCACCGCACTTGGTGGCGCAACTACCTGATACTGAATTTTTGTATTCAACAATATGACGTTCAAACCCTAAATAATCCAGTATAATACTGGAAAGAACTGAAACACCGGCAGCGATGATCGCATACAGCAAAGTTACTTTCCAGCCAAAGGTAACCCACATTAGTCCCACGATAATGGGATTAAGCAACGGTGAAACAAACAAAAAAGTGAGTGTCGGACCAAACCCCGCTTTCGCAGACAACAATCCTCGCAACATTGGAATTGTTGAGCAACTACAGAAAGGGGTAACGGCTCCCAGCAACGAGGCCAACAGATACCCCTTACCTTTTCTCGCCCCCATCATCTGCTGAATTTTATGATCCGGGACTTTTTGCCTTATCAGGCTCACACCGGCACTAATGACAATAAACAGCAATGAAAGCTCAACAGCCAGAAAAACAAACATCTCTGCGGCATCTTGCAACATAGGAATCCAACTATTCATACTAAACCTCTTGACAGAATCTATTATTCTAGAATAATCGAAATATAATTATAGTCAAGATATTTCTGGTATTATCGAAATATCATCAGGCAGAGGGTTGTCACATGCAACTGGAAGAAGTAGCTAAAGCTCTAAAAGAACTGGGTCACCCGACCCGTTTGTTCATATTCAAACATCTTGTAAAAGCTGGAGAACAAGGTTTACCTGTAGGTGAATTGCAAAAGCAGCTTGGCATTCCTTCATCAACGTTAAGTCATCATATTTCAGCCCTGGTATCAGTAGGACTCGTCACACAAAACCGGGAGAGTCGAACGCTCATGTGCGTCTCTCAATATGAAATACTGGAAGCTATCATCGAATTCTTACGTGAAGAGTGCTGTGTAAACAGTAAAACAGATGTTGCGGAACCCGCTGGCAAAAATGGGTAAGTAACCGGAAAACTCATAACTGTCATGATTGACGAATGCTGTATCTAGGGGAGCCCGCAGAATTCGGAAAAAATCGTACGCTAAGGTTTTCCGGGCATCCGTAAGGGCCGAAACTTCCCGTCTTCCAGTCTGCGGCTCTGCCGCCAGACGTAATCGCCGGTTAGGTTGATGTGCTCCCAGCCCAGCGGCGACAGGAATTGCAGCAGCTCGCCGTCCACCGGCTTGCCGGCCTCGACCAACCCCTGGGTGGCGCGTTCCAGGTACACCGTGTTCCACAGCACGATAGCCGCCGTCACCAGGTTGAGGCCGCTGGCCCGGTAGCGCTGCTGCTCGAAGCTCCGATCCCTGATTTCCCCAAGGCGGTTGAAGAACACCGCCCTGGCCAGCGAGTTGCGCGCCTCACCTTTGTTCAGGCCGGCATGCACGCGGCGGCGCAGTTCAACACTTTGCAGCCAGTCCAGGATGAACAGCGTGCGCTCGATCCGGCCCAGCTCGCGCAGGGCCACGGCCAGTCCGTTCTGGCGCGGGTAGCTGCCGAGCTTGCGCAGCATCAGCGAGGCGGTGACGGTGCCCTGCTTGATCGAGCTGGCCAGGCGCAGGATGTCGTCCCAGTGGGCACGCACGTGCTTGATGTTCAGGGTGCCGCCGATCAGCGGGCGCAACGTCGGGTAGGCTTGCACGCCCTGCGGCACGTACAGCTTGGTTTCGCCGAGGTCGCGGATGCGCGGCGCGAAGCGGAAGCCTAGCAGGTGCATCAGGGCAAAGACGTGATCGGTGAAGCCGGCCGTGTCGGTGTAGTGCTCCTCGATCCGCAGGTCGGACTCGTGGTACAGCAGGCCGTCGAGCACATAGGTGGAATCGCGGACGCCGACATTCACCACGCGGGTGCTGAACGGCGCGTACTGGTCGGAGATATGGGTATAGAACAGCCGTCCCGGCTCGCTACCGTACTTCGGGTTGACGTGCCCGGTGCTCTCGCCCCGGCCACCCGCGCGGAAGCGCTGGCCATCGGAGGATGAGGTCGTGCCGTCGCCCCAGTGGGCGGCAAAGGCGTGGCGATACTGGTGGTTGACCAGCTCGGCCAAGGCCGCCGAATAGGTTTCGTCGCGGATGTGCCAGGCTTGCAGCCAGGACAGCTTGGCGTAGGTCAGGCCGGGGCTCGACTCGGCCATCTTGGTCAGCCCGAGGTTGATCGCATCACCGAGGATTGCGGACAGCAGCAACGTCCTGTCTTTGGCCTCGGCCCCGTCCTTCAAGTGGGTGAAGTGGCGGCTGAAGCCCGTCCAGTCGTCCACGTCCATCAGCAGTTCGGTGATCTTGATGCGCGGCAGTAACTGGCTGGTTTGGTCGATCAGCGCCTGCGCCCGATCCGGCACCGCCGCATCCAGCGGGGTGATTTTCAGCCCTGACTCGGTGAGGATGGCATCGGGCAGCTCGTTGTCCTTGGCCAGGCGGGTGACGGTGGCCAACTGCTCGTCCAGCAGCTGCAAACGCTCTTCCAGGTACTGGTCGCTGTTCGGGTTGATCGCCAGGGGCAGGGCCTGCTCGCGCTTGAGTGCGGCGAACTTCTCGGCCGGCAGCAGGTAGTCGTCGAAGTCGCGGAACTGCCGCGAGCCCTTGACCCAGATGTCGCCGGAGCGCAGGGCGTTCTTCAGCTCGGACAGGGCGCAGATTTCGTAGAATTTCCGGTCGAGGCCTTCCGGGGTGATCACCAGCGGCTTCCAGCGCGGCTTGATGAAGGCCGTGGGTGCATCGGCCGGCACCTTGCGCAGGTTGTCGGCGTTCATCTCACGCAGGGTCTGCACGGCTGCCAGCACGCCTTGCGCGGCCGGCCCGTGCTGTTCCCCAACTTTTCGCTCGGCGAAGAGTATGAACATGCGCCGCCGGCGACGAATCGCCAAATCTCACCGTATCTCCCGAGCGGACGATTTCGCACCGGTCTGCCCGTCGAAGGGCTTGCGATCGAACGGGGCGACCTTTTCTATGCATGTCCGCGAGCCAGCGTCTTTTATGGCACGGCGCTCGACGCCGACCTTCGGACGCGCGGCGTAAGCACGCTTGTCATGGCCGGGATAAGCACCACCGGCGTTGTTCTTTCAAGCGTCGCCTGGGCTAGTGATGCGGACTACGACGTGCGTTTGGTCCAGGACTGCTGCTACGACCCGGATCGGGATGCCCACGAAGCTCTGTTGCGTTCCGGGTTCGGCGGACGTGTACAGGTCGTGTAATTTTCGGGCCTCGCATGATCGCGGCCATAGCCGCAGGTGGATTGGTGCGAGGCAGGGCCAGTCCAAGTCAGGGTGCGGTCATCGCGGCGCCTGCAACTCTCAAAAACCCATCGCCGTAGCGGAGGTCTTGTAATCGCATGTCATTACGCACGCCCGATTTATTGTTCACAGCGATAGCACCTGCCATTTGGGGCAGCACCTACATTGTCACCACCCAATACCTGCCGAACTTCTCACCGATGACGGTCGCGATGCTGCGGGCGTTGCCGGCGGGTTTATTGCTCGTGATGATCGTCCGACAGATTCCAACGGGAATCTGGTGGATGCGCATCTTCATCCTCGGCGCACTTAATATTTCGCTATTCTGGAGCTTGTTGTTTATTTCGGTCTACCGCCTGCCGGGCGGGGTCGCGGCGACGGTAGGCGCTGTGCAGCCGCTGATGGTCGTGTTCATCTCTGCCGCTCTGCTAGGTAGCCCGATACGATTGATGGCGGTCCTGGGGGCTATTTGCGGAACTGCGGGCGTGGCGCTGTTGGTGTTGACACCAAACGCAGCGCTAGATCCTGTCGGCGTCGCAGCGGGCCTGGCGGGGGCGGTTTCCATGGCGTTCGGAACCGTGCTGACCCGCAAGTGGCAACCTCCCGTGCCTCTGCTCACCTTTACCGCCTGGCAACTGGCGGCCGGAGGACTTCTGCTCGTTCCAGTAGCTTTAGTGTTTGATCCGCCAATCCCGATGCCTACAGGAACCAATGTTCTCGGCCTGGCGTGGCTCGGCCTGATCGGAGCGGGTTTAACCTACTTCCTTTGGTTCCGGGGGATCTCGCGACTCGAACCTACAGTTGTTTCCTTACTGGGCTTTCTCAGCCCGGGGACCGCCGTGTTGCTAGGATGGTTGTTCTTGGATCAGACGCTGAGTGCGCTTCAAATCATCGGCGTCCTGCTCGTGATCGGGAGTATCTGGCTGGGCCAACGTTCCAACCGCACTCCTAGGGCGCGTATAGCTTGCCGGAAGTCGCCTTGACCCGCATGGCATAGGCCTATCGTTTCCACGATCAGCGATCGGCTCGTTGCCCTGCGCCGCTCCAAAGCCCGCGACGCAGCGCCGGCAGGCAGAGCAAGTAGAGGGCAGCGCCTGCAATCCATGCCCACCCGTTCCACGTTGTTATAGAAGCCGCATAGATCGCCGTGAAGAGGAGGGGTCCGACGATCGAGGTCAGGCTGGTGAGCGCCGCCAGTGAGCCTTGCAGCTGCCCCTGACGTTCCTCATCCACCTGCCTGGACAACATTGCTTGCAGCGCCGGCATTCCGATGCCACCCGAAGCAAGCAGGACCATGATCGGGAACGCCATCCATCCCCGTGTCGCGAAGGCAAGCAGGATGTAGCCTGTGCCGTCGGCAATCATTCCGAGCATGAGTGCCCGCCTTTCGCCGAGCCGGGCGGCTACAGGGCCGGTGATCATTGCCTGGGCGAGTGAATGCAGAATGCCAAATGCGGCAAGCGAAATGCCGATCGTGGTCGCGTCCCAGTGAAAGCGATCCTCGCCGAAAATGACCCAAAGCGCGGCCGGCACCTGTCCGACAAGTTGCATGATGAAGAAGACCGCCATCAGGGCGGCGACGACGGTCATGCCCCGGGCCCACCGGAACGAAGCGAGCGGGTTGAGAGCCTCCCGGCGTAACGGCCGGCGTTCGCCTTTGTGCGACTCCGGCAAAAGGAAACAGCCCGTCAGGAAATTGAGGCCGTTCAAGGCTGCCGCGGCGAAGAACGGAGCGTGGGGGGAGAAACCGCCCATCAGCCCACCGAGCACAGGTCCCGCGACCATCCCGAACCCGAAACAGGCGCTCATGAAGCCGAAGTGCCGCGCGCGCTCATCGCCATCAGTGATATCGGCAATATAAGCGCCGGCTACCGCCCCAGTCGCCCCGGTGATGCCGGCCACGATCCGCCCGATATAGAGAACCCAAAGGAAAGGCGCCGTCGCCATGATGGCGTAGTCGACAGCAGCGCCGGCCAGCGAGACGAGCAAGACCGGCCGCCGCCCGAAACGATCCGACAGCGCGCCCAGCACAGGTGCGCAGGCAAATTGCATCAACGCATACAGCGCCAGCAGAATGCCATAGTGGGCGGTGACGTCGTTCGAGTGAACCAGATCGCGCAGGAGGCCCGGCAGCACCGGCATAATCAGGCCGATGCCGACAGCGTCGAGCGCGACAGTGCTCAGAATTACGATCAGGGGTCTGTTGGGTTTCACGTCTGGCCTCCGGACCAGCCTCCGCTGGTCCGATTGAACGCGCGGATTCTTTATCACTGATAAGTTGGTGGACATATTATGTTTATCAGTGATAAAGTGTCAAGCATGACAAAGTTGCAGCCGAATACAGTGATCCGTGCCGCCCTGGACCTGTTGAACGAGGTCGGCGTAGACGGTCTGACGACACGCAAACTGGCGGAACGGTTGGGGGTTCAGCAGCCGGCGCTTTACTGGCACTTCAGGAACAAGCGGGCGCTGCTCGACGCACTGGCCGAAGCCATGCTGGCGGAGAATCATACGCATTCGGTGCCGAGAGCCGACGACGACTGGCGCTCATTTCTGATCGGGAATGCCCGCAGCTTCAGGCAGGCGCTGCTCGCCTACCGCGATGGCGCGCGCATCCATGCCGGCACGCGACCGGGCGCACCGCAGATGGAAACGGCCGACGCGCAGCTTCGCTTCCTCTGCGAGGCGGGTTTTTCGGCCGGGGACGCCGTCAATGCGCTGATGACAATCAGCTACTTCACTGTTGGGGCCGTGCTTGAGGAGCAGGCCGGCGGCACCGTTGAACAGGCTCCGCTCTCGCCGCTGTTGCGGGCCGCGATAGACGCCTTCGACGAAGCCGGTCCGGACGCAGCGTTCGAGCAGGGACTCGCGGTGATTGTCGATGGATTGGCGAAAAGGAGGCTCGTTGTCAGGAACGTTGAAGGACCGAGAAAGGGTGACGATTGATCAGGACCGCTGCCGGAGCGCAACCCACTCACTACAGCAGAGCCATGTAGACAACATCCCCTCCCCCTTTCCACCGCGTCAGACGCCCGTAGCAGCCCGCTACGGGCTTTTTCATGCCCTGCCCTAGCGTCCAAGCCTCACGGCCGCGCTCGGCCTCTCTGGCGGCCTTCTGGCGCTCCTGCTGCGGCGTCCGCTCGTGGGCCGTGGCGCGGGTCGGGGTCGTTTGCGGGAAGGGGCGGAATCCTACGCTAAGGCTTTGGCCAGCGATATTCTCCGGTGAGATTGATGTGTTCCCAGGGGATAGGAGAAGTCGCTTGATATCTAGTATGACGTCTGTCGCACCTGCTTGATCGCGGCCGCGATAGCTAGATCGCGTTGCTCCTCTTCTCCATCCGCGTTCCAAGCTGCGGAAAGGCACCCATAAGCGTACGCCTGGTCGAGCAGGCGACGCGGATCGACGTCCAGCGCACGAGAGAATGCGTCCGCCATCTGTGCAATGCGTCTAGGATCGAGACAAAGGTCGTCTCTGTCAGCCGGATCGTAGAACATATTGGCGGCGCCAAAGCCCACTTCACCGACCAGACCGACGGGATCTATCACCAGCCAGCCGCGACTGGAGAACATGATGTTTTCATGATGCAGATCGCCATGTAGCCCACGCAGTTCCGAGGCATTGCTCATCATTTGATCGGCTATAATCGCCGCGTGGACGTAGTCAGTTTGACAACCTGCGTTTTGATCATCGCGCGCCCGCTGAAACAAAGCTGCAAAGCGATCCCGGATCGGGAGAAGGGCAGAAGGCAGGGGTTCCTCAGATGCGGCATACAGCTTCGCCATTAGTTCCGCTGCAATTTCGGTCGCCTGGTAGTCGCCGTGCTCGGCAACGATGTGAGAGAGCATTCGCTCCCCGGCATATTCGAGCAACATCAGATTGTTCTCACGACCGAGCAACCGGACTGCTCCCCTCCCATTGCGCCATACCAGATAGTCGGCCCCGCGCAGTTCATCAGCAATGTCTTTTATAGGTTTCAATCCCTTGACGATTGCAGGAGTCCCGTCTGGCAATGAAACTTTCCAAACGAGGCTGGAAAAGGTGTCCGCAATGAGAACAGGTTGCGAAACGTGCCAATGAGCAGGAAAAACAGGCGGCATGAACATCAACCCCAAGTCAGAGGGTCCAATCGCAGATAGAAGGCAAGGCGTTCGCGGTCGGGGGCTTCGATCCCCAATACATTGAATAGGACAGCGAAGGCGCGCTCTGCTTCATCTGGCGCTGCCCAGTTCTCTTCGGCGTTAGCAATCATGAGTGCCAAATCGGCATAGCGATCTGCTGTTCCGAGCCGCCCAAGGTCGATCAGACCCGTGCATTGAAGAGTTTTAGGGTCCACCATGAAGTTCGGCATGCAGGGATCACCATGGCAAACAACCATATCGGTGCGCTCTTGGTCGAGCCGCACCGGTAGCTCTCGTTCGACACGAGCCAAAAGATCGAGCTGCGGCGTACTCTTGTCCTCGTCCGGTAAGAAGTCGGGATTGACGGCATTGCGGGACACCACATCAACGGCGCGTCCGAACATTCGCGACAGCCTGCGCTCAAACGGACATTGATCAACCGATAGGCTGTGAACAGCGCCAAGTTGCTGCCCCATTGACGGCCACGCTTTGAGCAAATCCGCTCCAGACAGATCAGCCGCCGGTACTCCCGGAATTGCCGTTATCACCAAGCATGCACCCTCCTGTTCCTCCTGCCAGTTGATGACCTCGGGGCAAGCCACACCTCGACCTTTGAGCCAAATGAGGCGGTCACGCTCTCCAGCGAGCTCACCGCGGCGGGAAGCAGGTGCGATTTTCGCGAAGGCATGCCCGTCACCACGTCGAAAAACAAAATCACCAGATTCTCCGCCTCTGACAGGCAACCAGTCAGAATGCGATTCACCAAAAAAAATATTAGTTCGATTCAATGGAGGTTCCTTCAGTTTTCTGATGAAGCGCGAATATAGAGAAATATCCCGAATGTGCAGTTAACGAATTCTTGCGGTTTCTT
>OGZA01002349.1_pt1 | contig 11756 bp, 7 predicted proteins | sample 1576591 | NCBI WGS metagenome assembly OGZA01 (sample SAMEA3541565, study PRJEB24748) | human gut metagenome | biome: human gut; feature: human-associated habitat; material: faeces | place: China | collected 2012
CCCTAACCAAACTTTGTTAACCTTAAATCTAATACTATTATGAAAAAACCACAATACAAAGATACGAGTTTGTCCGAACTTGTCAAGGGCCAAGATGCTAAATAGTGTTGTAAGAGGTATAAGAAAAATTAATTGCAGATGAATAAGCCTTTTATTGAAAATAAAATTATCTTTGTCTGGAAATATAAAGAAAAACGTAGAAGCGTTTCGTATTATTCTTTGTTAGGAATCTGGTAAATTCATTGTACAAAAAGAATAATAGGCAAAAACGCTCGCGCTCCCATAGGGCGTGGGCTATTGCTTATTTGTTGTACAAGCTTACCAGAGCTCCTAACCGGATGAGACAATAGCTCCACGCTTTTTTACCACAAATAGAAAGAATACGATATGATGGAAGCGAAAATTGACATTGAAAAAGTCAGGAAAGGAGATCATGCTGCTTTTAAAACTTTCTTTGAATGTTTCTATCCTAAATTGATGGCGCTCGCTTGTCGTTTTGTAGATGAGCAGGTTGCCAAAGATTTGGTGCAAGAAGACTTCACTTCCTATTGGGAACAGACAAAGGTTATACAACCCGACAATATCCAATCTTTCCTTTTTAAATGGCTGCAAAATAGTTGCTTGAACCACATCAAACACCAGATGGTTGTTGACGAGTACGAATCACGTGTTCGCATCGCTGAGGCGCGTATCGCTTTTTGGGGCGAGTCCACCGACTCCAACGATGTCCTTAGGTCTGTTATTAATCAGGATTTGCGGGAAATCATAGAACTCTCCGTTAATAAACTGCCTCCCAAATGCGCACAGGCTTTCCGTCTGGCCTATTTCCATGATATGTAAGGAGATAGCCGAGATTATGGGAATTTCTCCCCGTACAGTCGAAGGACATATCCGGCAAGCGCTTGCCTTCCTGCGGGAAGACTTGAAAGGCCTTTTCCTGCTTATTTTTCTGCTCTGCAACATAAATTGAATTTTTCTTTGTTTTTGACCACGTAGTACCTCCCGCCTCGATTGTCTTCTTTATATAAGCACAATAGAAGAAGATGGACGAACAATTACTCATACGATTCCTTACGCATACCTGTACTCCGGAAGACCTTCGCTCGATCGACCAATGGATCGCATCCGGCAAGCCCAATGCAGACTGGCTGTTCGAAATGGAACGCATATGGAGTTTGAAGGATGAACTGCGATTCTCGGATAGGAGAGAGATAGAGGAGGCGTATAATCGTTTTACTCTTTCCCTGGGAAAGAGTAAAAATGCGAAACCGCATTTTTACATATATCCGATATTGAAATATGTGGCAGCTGTTATCATCATCGGATTATTAGGATTGAATCTTTATAAAATGGTTCAACCGGCAACTGTAGGCGAGAATACGGTAGAAGTGCCGAAAGGACAAAGAGCATCTCTAATGCTTTCCGATGGAACAAAGATCTGGTTGAATTCCCAAAGTAAACTTATTTACCCGACTCAATTCTCTGATAAGGAAAGGAATGTCCGGCTTGAAGGGGAGGCTTTTTTCGATGTGGCCCATAAGGAACATCTTCCTTTTGTCGTGCATTCACCTTTGCTGGCAATAAAGGTATTGGGAACGAAATTTAATGTAAAAGCTTACTTCGACGAAAAATCCGTTGTCACATTGGCAGAGGGAAAGGTTGAAGTGGAAACAAACGACTGTAAAAACAGATTGACTCTTAAACCAAACGAACAGGTTTCATATTCGGGAAGTTCCGGTTTGGCATTGGAGAAAAATATCAATACGAATACGGTTAAATTATGGATGAAAGGAGAAGGCGCTTTTATCCAATGTCGGCTTGATCATATTGTCCGTGATTTGGAACGGAAATTTGATGTGAAAATAGTTATAACGGATTATTCTTTAAGTTCTGAAGTTTTTACTTGCCGCTTTAAGGATACAGCTACAATTGAACAGGTTTTACATTTACTGAAAGAAACCAGGAGATTGGATTATTTATTTGAAGGGGAACAAATACGGATTTTCAAACCATTAAAATAAAAAGCCTATGGGAAAGGATTGATAAAAACGAAGGCTGAAGATAGGCCAATATCTTCAGCCGGGATTAAGCGAGTAACGCTTTAGCGAACCTAAATTTATTACTAACTAATCATTTACAAATGTATGCATTATATTATGAAAAATACGCCATGCGGTGTATATAAATCGTCATGGCTGCGAAAAAGTCTAAATATTATGAGATGTGTTATATTATTCATACTATTGGGAACCTTACAGTCTTTTGCTAATTTAAGCTATTCACAGTCGGTGAAATTGTCATTGAATATGGAAAATACGACCGTACAGGAGGTTCTCACTGCTATTGAACAAAAAAAGCGGTTTCTATTTCACGTATAATTTGGAACAGGTAAAAGTAACTCGTAAGGTTACTGTCAACTTTAAGGATAAGACAGTTCCCGAAGTATTGGATGAACTATTTGCAAAAGAGAATATCCATTATGTGATAAACGACAAGCATATTGCCTTATATAAAGGAAACGACAAGCAAGTTGTTTTACAAGCAAAGAAAGATATAAAAGGTGTGGTAACGGATAAAAACGGAGAACCGATCCCCGGCGCCAATATCATTGAGAAAGGAAATCCTACCAATGGAACTATTACCGACGTCGATGGAAATTACACTTTGTCCGTATTCGGAAATTCCGTGTTGGTAGTTTCTTACATAGGATATAATAGAATTGAAATTCAGGTTAAGAACCGTTCTGTGGTCGATATTACATTATCGGAGGATACGCAAGCATTGGAAGAGGTTGTTGTCGTTGGCTATAGTACCCAGAAGAAAGTAAACCTGACCGGCTCGGTCTCCACTCAGCCCCAGTTGCTTAATGACGTGGGGAGAGGTTTATTGGTATAAACGATAGCTTGATTTCCTATTCAATATCATCCGGATTCCTGCGTATTCAGGAATCCGGATAAGGTGCTATGTGGATTCCGTTTTTTAAATAGAAGTTGGCCTGTTTTCATTAGTCAGGAACAACTTGCGATATCACAAATTACAATAACCCCTTTTTGTCTCCTTTTTCTATTTTACTTGAAATTTCAGTTTGTTTTCATCTTACTTTTTGCTCTGATTCCGATACTCAGGGTTGACGACAAACGTTATGAAGTGGGCATATTGTCCGAATCTCGGCTCAGTATTGTTAGTCAAAACGGATAAAAATCAACAATGTGATACACCTCAACTCCCGGAGAATCGGATATTTGCAGGCAAGATCGAGGTAGGGACCATTTGAGGAAAGAGTTTTTCCCTCCTTCTCACTGTGAGGTGCGCAGAAATTTACCGCGATGACCGTCTTTGTTGCCGTGAGCTGCCTAGTTCATGGGTAACGACGACTGTCTTCGTGGCGATGAAGTCCCTTGTTATGGCGATGACGACCGTCTTTGTGGTGATAAACGGCAAATAGAGAGCGAAAACCTCGTCTTGTCCAAGAAAAAGCGATGTCTGAATTTATTCTATCCTTAAATTAGTAGAATGTTAAATAACCCTTTAATTACAATAAGGGGGTGGAAGAAAAGATGCCAATTGGGAGAGATTTGCTTTACTCAACATAAGGTAAACCTGCTTCTTTTAATTGTTAAAAAGCCCCCTTAAAATAAAAATAGAACCTTCCCGTAAGTAAATATCCCGGATAAATCGTCTATACTTGTAGAAACGTTTCTTTGTTAACATGCGTGATGGATAGACCAAAGGAAGAAGATCGAGAATTAATTGAGTTCAAGGAGTTATATAAATCAAATGCTCCGATGCTGATTTTCTATGCAGGAAAGTATGTAAATGCTATTGCTGCAGAAGATTTGGTACAGGATGTGTTTTTTAAAATCTGGCAAAAGAGGACTTTTTTGTTTTTGAAAGAAGGGATTAGAACTTATTTGTATCGCTCCGTTCAGCATGCCTGTCTGGATTACCTGAAGCATCAGGAGGTAAAAGGTGATTATATCAATACCGTCACCACCCAATTAAAAATAGAAGAGATATATTATAATGACGATCCGCAATCCCTGTTTGCGGAAGACGAACGTCTGGAACTTATCTATAAAGAGATGGATAAGTTGCCGGAGAAGTGTCGTGAAGTCTTTACCATGTCCTATCTGGAAGAACGAAAAACGTCCGAAATAGCTGTACTGCTCAATATATCCCCCCGTACAGTAGAGGCACAACTTTATAAGGCATTGAAGATTTTACGAGGTATTTTGCTTAGTTGTTTGATTTTTCTTTCAAATTTTTGAGAATTGCGTAAGTAGATCTGAAGAGATAATCGTGTATAATATAAATGAGTATCGGAATGTCTGAAAAATACAACATAGAAGAATTAATAATCCGTTTCCTGCAACAGGATATCAACGAAGAAGAACTTCGTTACTTAGAGTCCTGGCTGGAAGAAGATGCGGAACATAAATCTTATTTCTTTGGGCTGAAGGGTATCTCGGATTCCAGTCGACGTTCTTTTTTCTCGAAGGAAGAGGTGAATGAGGCAAGTTGGCAACGAATGCTTGCACGCATAGAAAAAGATAATATGGAGATTTCTTCCTATGATAAATCTCATACATATAATTTGTGGTTATCACTAATTAAGTATGTGGCTGTTGTGGCTATAGCTGTCGGAGTAGGTTGGGGAATTAAAAAAATTCAGGGAAATACCTATTTATCCAATAGTAAAGAAAAGGAAGTTGTGTATAATGAAATACATGTTCAAAAAGGAGGACGTGCTAATACGTTAGTTCTTTCCGATGGAACTAAAGTTATATTAAATGCAGCAACAACTTTTAGATATCCAACCAGTTTTGGTGAAAAGAACAGGATGGTTTATTTAGAAGGAGAGGCTTATTTCGAAGTGGCTAAGGATGAAGAAAAACCTTTTGTTGTTAAATTGAATAAACAGGATATAACAGTATTGGGTACGACTTTTAATGTACAAGCATATAAAGACGAATCTTATAGTATCGTTACTCTTTTAAGTGGGAGGGTTATGTTGAACGCATTCAATGAGTTAGGAGAATCTACCAGTCGTATGTTTCTGAAGTCTAATCAGTGTGCCCTATCTGATAATAAGAGTGGATCTGTTTCATTATGTGATGTGAATGCATCATTTGCAAATGCATGGGTAAATGGAGAGTATAAATTTAAAGATGAGCCATTGTTATTTATTTGTAAGCGTTTGGAAAATTATTATAATGTGCAAATACATTTGAATGATCCACGTCTGGAACAAATCCGATATACCGGAACATTTTCTTTGGAACAAGATATTATGGATGTATTTCGTATCATTGATTATGAGAAACAGTTTGCTTTTAAACGGGTGAAAAGAGATATTTTTATAACACATAAATGAATTGTTGGACCTTTAAAACAGAATTGCCTATGTACAAAGTTCTAGTCTTTTAAAAGTGAATCGGAAAATGGTAGTGACATTCCCCGATTCAGAAATTATTTTTATTAGTTAACCGTTCTCATCCGTCTTATCTGGAAAACTTTGCGAATGAGACAATTTAATAACAAAAATATCCAAATGTATGAAAAAAAAACGAGATGACAGTGCTTTTCTGTCACTAAAAACAACACGTATTATGAAAATCACGGCAATATTTATTTTGGCGGGTATTCTTCAAGTGTCTGCAGTAACTTATGCCCAGGAACATCGCATTTCTGTTGAAGTGAAAAATGGAACTTTTTATGAAGTGGTCTCTCAGATAGAAAAACAATCGAAATTTATGTTTTTCTATAAAAGTGAAGAGATTGATAATAATCAACGAATCAATTTAAATGTAAAGAATAAGTTGGTTTCGGAAATCTTGAATGAGATTACAAAAAATAATAACTTAACTTATAAGATTACAGGTAAGCATATTATCATAACAAAGTTGTCCTCTGAAAATCAAGATTTAAAAAAAATTACAGGTCGTATCAAAGATAACAGTGGGGAACCGATTGTAGGAGTAAATGTTGTGGAAAAGGGCACAACAAATGGAGCTATTACAGATATCAATGGGAATTTCTCTATAGAGGTTGTAACTGGGGCTGTTTTACAGATTTCTTATATAGGATATAACACGCAGGATATTAAAATCACTGATAAAACTTCGTATAATATTGTATTAAAAGAAGATGTAGAAGCATTAGATGAGATAGTTGTTGTCGGATATGGAACGATGCGAAAAAGAGATTTAACTGGGGCTGTATCACAATTGAAAGGAGATGAGATAGCAGACTTACCGTTGAGAAGTGCATCTGATGCTTTACAGGGAAAGGCTGCAGGTGTTACGATTACATCTACATCAGGTACTCCAGGTGCTATGGGGACTGTTCGTATTCGTGGGGTTGGTACTATTAATGATAATGATCCTCTTTATGTTGTTGATGGGTTACCTCAAACTGATATTGGCTGGCTAAATCCAAAGGATATAGAAAGTATGGAGGTCTTAAAAGATGCTTCTGCACAGGCTATTTATGGGGCTCGGGCTGCAAATGGAGTCATATTGATTACTACAAAAAAAGGAACAACAGGTACTTCCTATAAATCGACAATTGATTTTGATATGATGGTTGGTGTCCAGAATGCTGCTAAAACATATGATATGCTTGATGCAGAAGGCTTCATTAAGTATAAAAATATGGCTTATGAAGCATCCAGTAAGCCTTTATTGGATGATTTTGCGACTCCTAAAAAAATAGAAACTATACTCTCTTTTTTGGATAAGAATGGAGGTCGGGCTGGTACAAACTGGTGGAATGAAATAAAGAATTCTAATGCAATTTCTCAAAATTATAATTTGTCTTTATCCGGTGGACTTGATAAACTACGTTATCGTTCAAGTTTTAGTTATATGAAGCAGGATGGTATTATAAAATCTACAGACTATGAAAGGCTATCCGGAAGATTGAATTTGGATTCGGAAGTATATAAATGGTTAAGTGTTTCTTTAAATACGAATGTAATATACGAGACTCGACGTACAACAGATGAGAATAACGCTTATACTAGTACTGTTTTTTCTGCGTTAACGTCTGACCCTATTACTCCTGCATTTAGAAATAATTTGATAGATATTCCGGATTTTCTTTACAATAGAATTATGGATGGGTATGAACCGACTAATCCTTTTTCTCAATATACCGGTATTTTGTATTCTAATAAACCTAATCCATTGGCCCAAACAGATAGGAAAGGCCAAAACCGATGGAAGGGATTACAGTTGAAAAATAATCTGAGCGCAGATATAAAATTGTTTCCATTTTTGTCGTTTAAGTCCAGTTTAGGTTTGGATATTTCCCGTACATCGGATGAAAGTTTCTTACCGAAATATTATTTAAATGGAACGGATCAGGTTACAAATGCGAAGGTAGGACGTGGTGTAGGGCAAAGGGATTATTGGGTTTTTGAAAATTATCTTTCGTATAATGATAAGTTTGGAGATCATACAGTGTCTACGATGGTAGGAACTTCTGCCGAAAAAGAACGTTATGAAACGGTAAATGCATCGAAGGAAGGACTCGTAAATAATGATGCTAATCAGCAAATAATAAATGCTGCAACTAAAAATCCCGCAGCATCGGGCTCGGTCTCTTATCATACGATGAATTCTTATTTTGGACGTGTTTTTTATTCTTATGCTGATAAATATATGATTACAGCTAATATACGCTGGGATGGATCTTCTAATTTTGCTGATAAGCATCGATGGGGAGTTTTTCCTTCTGTTTCTGGAGGTTGGAATTTCCGGGAGGAATCTTTTATAAAAGATGTTGTAGGTGACTGGTTCTCTCAAGGTAAATTTAGAGCAGCCTGGGGAGAAATTGGAAATCAAAATATAAGTTCAGGTGCTTATTTAACAAGATATGGGAATAGTACATATTATTTGTTAGGGAATTCTATGACTCCGTGGTTGAGTGGTGGACGTACGAATGTAGGAAATCCTGATTTAAGATGGGAAACAACACGACAATTGGATTTTGGCTTAGATTTAGCTTTCTTTAATAGTGCATTGAAGTTTAACATTGATTATTTTGATAGAAAGACTTCTGATATGCTTGTCCAAGTACCTATGCCTGCTGCGATTGGATTACCTAATACACCGTGGAGTAATGCGGGTAGTGTAAAAAATAGAGGTTTTGAATTTGTTCTTGATTATCATGGGAAAATTGGAAATGATTTTTCTTATAATATTGCTGGTAATATATCTACTTATAAAAATAAGGTTCTTAGTTTAGGAGGTGGAACAAATATACCAGGAAAGACACATTTGGGAAATCAAGTAAATACGATGATTGAACCAGGAAAGCCTATAGGTTATTTTTATGGATATAAGATGGATGGAGTATTTCAAACACAAGAGGAAATAAATAATTATAGAGGTGGACCAGATAATACTATAATCATGCCGACTGCAGAACCTGGAGATTTGAAGTTTGTTGATTTGAATGGAGATGGAAAACTTGGAGAAGAGGACCGTACAATGATCGGTAATCCTCATCCTGATTTTACATTTGGTTTGACATTAAGTGGAGAATACAAAGGGTTTGACTTGTCAATGTTTTTCCAGGGGTCGGTAGGTAATGACATTTTGAATATATTGAAGTATGATATATATTCCGGGACAGGTTGGTATAATGCACCAAAAGACATTTTTGATAAATTCTGGACTGGTCCGGGCAGTACGAATGAGAATTTTGCAATTAGTGCTAATAGTCGTGATAATTTGACGATGTCTGAATGGTATATCGAAAATGGGTCATATGTCCGTTTGAAGAATGTAACTTTAGGTTATACATTCCCGAAACAGTGGGTTCAGAAATTAACAGTTCAAAATTTGAGACTATTTGTCGCTGCTCAAAATTTGTTTACGATTACAAGTTATTCAGGGTTGGATCCGGAATTGGGTAATTCAAATCCTGCTTTTATGGGTATTGATATGGGGTGGTATCCTCAAGCAAGATCTTTTATGGTTGGACTAAGTTTAAAATTATAAAATGAATGTCATATGAAAGTCTTAAGATATTTTCAGGTATTTTCAGGTATAAGTTTAGTTATTTGTAGTCTTTTATTGGTGACCGGATGTTCTGACGATTTTTTAGATAGGCCTCCTCTTGGTTCTCTGGATAATACGACTTGGATTAATACAGAGGATGCTGGCTCCAAAATGTTGTCAATGTGTTATACTCCGATGTTATCTAATGCAGAATATCAGATGTTTAAATTTGAATTTTTTGATTGTATTACAGATGACATGCATAAGGGAGGCTCGGATGCGGCAGATAAAATAAGAATTACCGAAATTGCTAGGGGTAATCCTTTACCTTCAACACTATTGTTAGAGAGGGTTTGGAATCATAGACTTCAAATAGCAATATCAAGATGTAACGTTTTACTGCAAAATGTTACATTGGAAACTCCTTTAATTCAAGCTGGTGGAGCCTATGTCTCAACAGAGGAAAAGGCTCGTTGGATTGCAGAAGCTCATTTTTTGAGAGCCTTTTATTATTTTGATTTAATGATGATTTTTGCGAATGTACCTATAATAGAAGAATCTTTAAACGTAATTGATAAAACAACTATTACAAAGGCCCCTATGGAAGAGGTTTATGATTTTATCATGAAAGATTTAGAGGTTGCTTTGGCAGAAGAAAATCTACCAAGTGCTAAAGAGTTATCTGCAGATGAATTTGGTAGAGTAACTCGTGAGGCTGTGTATTCATTTAGAGCAAGAGTCGCATTATTTAATAAGGATTATGCGTTAGCAAAGTCTGATTGTAAGAAAGTTATAGATTCCGGTGCATATGAATTAATTCCAAATTACGAAGATTTGTTTAATAGCGTGGAAAGGGGGTATATGTCTAAAGAGTGTATTTTTATGACTTATAATAGTTATAATCCTCCCTATTGTAATGGAAATCCTGCTTTGATTTATTTTGTTGGGCGTGGTGTTACTGGCGGATGGGGAGGTGAGGTCCCTACCTATGATTTGGTGAATGAATATGAGGTAAAAGATCCACGTAAAGTCCATACGATTTTGTCACATGGAGACATTTTTCCAAAAAAAGATGGAAATGAGGAAGTTCATGATTATACAGGCTATGATAATTTCACAAAATTACAAAGCCGTAAGCATTATGTAGATCATTTTAGAAGACCTGATGCAGGACTGAAACAAACAGATTGGTCATATTATCATATAAGATATGCAGATGTATTATTGATGTATGCAGAGTCACTGATTGAATTAGGTGAAAATTTACAAGAAGCAGTTGATGTAATTAATAAAGTTAGAGAAAGAGCTTTTTTGACAACATCTCCTACGGATAGTTATGCTACTTATAGAGCTTTTAATATAATAGATCCTATCACAAAAGAAGAATTTGAGAAAAATTATAAAGTGAAAATTGATGACGATTTGAGGAAAGCTGTACGGCATGAACGTAGAGTAGAGCTTGCTGCAGAAGGGTTACGGTATTATGATCTTATGCGTTGGGGGATTTTTGTTGAAAAGATTAGGGCGTTTTACAAAACTCCTGAGGGAATTGCAACGGAAAAAGGTTCGAATATTTCAGAAAATACATGGCCGTATCCAATACCTCAAGCTGAAATAGATAAGGTTGGAGGGGCACTTGTTCAAAATGATAATTATAAATAATAGAATATTATGGTAACACGGCGTAATTTTATAAAAAGAGCTATAGTTGGATCTGCTGCATTATCCTTTGGTGGTGTTTTAGAAGGTTTTAGTGCAAAAAGCTATAATAATATTGTTGGAGCGAATGAACGTATTAAAGTTGGGGCGATAGGAGTTAACTCAAGAGGTCGGGCTTTAGCTTGTAATTTTGCTAAACAAAAAAATTGTGAGATAGTAGGTGTATGTGATGTTGATTCTCGTGCTTTACAAAAATGTAAGGAGGCTGTTCTTAAGATAAAAGAAAACTCAATCGGGGAGTATAAAGACTTGCGCATGATGTTGGAGAATAAGAATATTGATGCAGTCCTTATAGCGACACCGGATCATTGGCATGCTCCTGCAGCATTGTTGGCTGTTAAGGCTGGAAAGCATGTATATTTGGAAAAACCCTGTAGCCATTCTCCTGAAGAAGGAGAAATACTGATTAAGGGAGCCCAAAAGTATAATCGTATAATGCAAATGGGAAACCAACGTCGTTCTTGGCCGAATGTGGTAGAAGCTATAGAAGAATTAAAGAATGGTATTATTGGTAATGTTTATTTTGGTAAAAGTTGGTATACGAACAATAGACCTTCAATTGGTATAGGGAAAGAAGTCCCTGTACCAGAATGGTTGGACTGGGATCTATGGCAAGGACCAGCACCACGTGTTACTTATAAGGATAATATCCATCCTTATAATTGGCATTGGTTCTGGAGATGGGGAACAGGGGAAGCTTTGAATAATGGAACCCATATGGTTGACATACTTCGGTGGGGCATGGAAGTGGAATACCCTACGATGGTAACTTCTGTCGGTGGAAGGTATAGATACAAAGACGATTGGGAAACTCCCGATACTCAGGTTATAAGTTATGAATTTGGTAATGGAAAGATGATGACTTGGGAAGGAAGAAGCTGCAATAGCCAAAATATTGAAGGAAGTTCTGTCGGTGCCATGTTTTATGGAGATAATGGAAGTTTACTAATAACGGGTTCTAATGCGTATACGGTTTATGATTTAAAAAATAAAATAGTAAAGGACGTTCAAAGTAATATTGCGATTGAT
>OGZA01002354.1_pt1 | contig 11729 bp, 8 predicted proteins | sample 1576591 | NCBI WGS metagenome assembly OGZA01 (sample SAMEA3541565, study PRJEB24748) | human gut metagenome | biome: human gut; feature: human-associated habitat; material: faeces | place: China | collected 2012
GTTCCGGAGCAAAGATACACCAATGTTAGAATTCCCGGACAGATAATGCCCGAATTATGAGAGCGTTTCGTATTTTTAAGAGATTCTCATTCGGCAATACAGCAGGTCATCATCTATAAACATTTTATTATTCAAGAATGACAAAAAAAAGATGACATAACAATCAGAACGATATCTACCTCCTGTTTATGGCATATCTAGTAGTAAACCATAACTGAGGCAAAAGAAGGGCGTCGAAAACCAGACGCCCTATCTTTCTATGGAATAATTGTACGATTATACTATTTTTGTAATTGATAACTTGCAAGGCTTTGATGATTTGAGTTTCTTAAGCTATAAATATAAAATTGCGAATCATTAATATCAGCATCATATGCAATATAGTTATATATACAATTAGGATCTGATTCTCCCCATGTACCACAGCCATCGGAAACAGAGTATCTTCTTTTTTTAGAATCTGTTCCAGTATACTCTCCATAAAAGGTACTTGTTCCAAAGTTTAATAAGAAATGTTCATGTATATATGTTCCTGCCGGAGCCTTATCGACAACTTCTTTTATGGCAGTCCAGCGTTCACTATGTCCCATTCGTGTAAGATCTTTTGCATAAGATAAAGGCTGCATTTTATCATCAATAACAGGCGCTATATCATATCCATTATCTGTTTTTATAATTTCAAATTTACCTTCTTTTATCCATTGATTCCAAGAATCAATAACATTGAGTATAAAATTATACAAATCTTCTGCTATTCTGACTTCTGCCCCCGATTTCAACTTTGGAACAAGCCGGCCATCCACTACTGACAAATGTTTTTTTACTCTTTCCAAAGCCTTCATATAAACAATATTATTATATGCTTTATCTCCAACAAGACCAGTATGGTAATCATAGGGTGCAATGGCATCATCTGACATCAGTTGTTTTGTTTGTAAAAAATCAGAATCAGCAAACTGGAGTTTCTTAGCTTCCCGCCATGATTCTTGGTTTTTCTGGTTTATCTCATCATTTTTTTTCTGATCAATCGTCAATATTTCCGCATTGATCTCTGTTGTTACTTCTGAATTTTCTGTTTTAGGAGATTCAGTTGTATTAAACTCGCATTGGCACATAAGGAATTCTATTAATGCTACCGATAAATAAATTAAACTTCTCTTCATAATTGTAGATATTTATAATTACATTAGAATAAAATGTATTAATCTTATAGATTATACGAGATAAACTGCAATAACAGTAGGATCAATTTCATTATTTGATTTACACTTTCAAAATTATGTTATTTACATACAAATCTGACACATTATGATCCGATTAGAGATTTAAGAAGTTCTCTTCAAAGTCAAAATACCTTTATAAGCCCCCTCTCCATTTGTTCCTTTTTCCAATACCATTGTATCCTTATCAGATTGGGTCAGTAACCAATAACCGTTTAAAACTCCTCCATTTTCAACAATTAAAACTTTTTCCTCAATGCGATACTCGAAGGTACTCTCAGTCGGTTGATCCATAGTTTCCCATTTCAGACTATATCGTCCCCTGGTTTCTGACTCAAAGAAAATCCCAGCATTTGCAGTTGTTGATACAGGCTCCCCAAACGATTCTATGTAAGATTCATCGAATGTACCTTTCCACTGTGTTTGTTTTAGAGAGGCTGCACTAAAGTTAAGACTATTTTTATGATCATCGCTATCGCAACCAGATAAAAATAAATTCAATGAGAATAACAATAAAATCTGAACAAGTCTCATACTGAAATTTTTTAATTTATAACCCAATAATATTATATGAATTAGCTAAAGACGCTATCGAAATATTTTTATCCGGCAATGATTCCACCCAATTTCTTATCCCATATATATCAAGCACTTCATCATCACCTTCATCTACAAAATAAGAAAAACAAATACGAGTAGACGGATCATAAATATATTGCATACTCGTCTTTTCATAATAAAACTTGTAAAAGTTTTTCTCTTTGAATCCTGCAAGATTAATACAAAGAGGTGATCTCAAATTAGGATTCAACCTCGTTCTTTTATTATATCCGATTTCTATATCAGAGCTAAATAATTGAGATTTCTCAGCAGAAATCTTCTCGACTTTTTTCATGAATACCGCATCATCTTCATTCTTTCTTAATTCTTCATCTGTAGCGGTGGCTGCTAAACCATCACTAAGTATAATCCTATCAGCTTGTCTTGTTACCAAAACGGCAGCAACATCATATACAGCCTCGTATGAAGATGTTGCTCGAACCATTACTCTAACAATCTCAATATAAGGATATACTAAACTTGTATAGGTTGGCAACACTTCATTAAAAGTATCATCAAAACGTTGTTTGAAGTTTTTCTCCAGTACAAAATCCGATAATGGATATAAACTATTATCTTTTACATCTATCATTGTATGATTTGATACATTATTAAGCGAGCGCATCCATGATGTTAAATCTACATTCAGGTCTTTAATGGCTTTAACATTCACAACCGCCTCTCCTCCATCTCGTACTCCTCCGTATGTTTTTATACTAACATAGGTATTGTTACTTTTAAAAGTATTTGTCTCATCATTATGATTAGATCCCGTAATCCCCAAGTTACCACTTGTACTATTGCCTTTATAATTCAGTGATGCATTCATTGACTTATCCATATCTTTTTCTTTAACATCCGTACGGTCTTCTGATGTTGCATTACCTGCATAAATAGCATAAGCTTTTCCACCGGTTAAATAACCAGTCAAAACAAAATCACCATAACTATCAAGTGTTGACGATATAGGAGAATTATACAAACTTCTGATAAATGATTTTGTTAAAAACTGTCTGGCAAATAATTTTCTCGTAGCTTCTGAATTTTGCAGTGAGAATTGGCTATTCGTAAAATTAATACTAAGTTCACCATATGTTGCTTCCTTCGTATTATCTATTACTGTTTTGAAAACATCAGTAGTTGTTTTCGTTTTACCTAATGTGAAAATCTTCAAGTTAAGAGAAAAACCAGATGTTACTTTTTTCGTGATTGTCGAATTATACTGGTATCTTTCAAACGTATCATAGGCAAAACTCTTTGTCTCGGTAATATTTAATTTTATGCCATCAACATAATTCGGATCGTATGCTTTTACAGCATTCAGGTCTATCACCGGATGACTGACATTACTAAAATCTCCCAAAATGTAATTTCCATTTTTAAGATTATAAGCTCGCCCAAGAAATGCGTCAGAGTTTCCTGTTTCACCTGATATATCTCCTTTAGTCTGTAATTTATTGATATCAAAAGGTTTTATCTTAGGTAAATTAGGGTTTCTAGGCTGAATAATAACGTTCCCTTCTTTCTCCGAAGACTGATTTCCGGGAACATTACTACTTTTATCTAATTCATCAGAACAGGATACTAATATCGCTGTCATTAATATTGTCAGAGAAATAATAATATTTTTCATACTTTATTTACTTAAAAAATTATTCGTGATAAAACTGATTTCAGGGTTTTATTTCTTCGCCTGTATCCAAGTCTAAGAATCTAAAAAGGTCTTTCGGATATTTATCGTCTCTTAATGTTGTACAGATGACTCCACGCCATGTTCCGTTAATCTTAACCAGTCTTTCACTTCCACCATAATTACATGTCATATATGCTGTATATTTAGCTGATACATTGTAGTTCTCTAAAAAACTCGTTGCTTCTATTTTACAGTTAGCCGGGGCTAAACCTTCGATATCAAAAGATAAAGTTCTTTCTATTATTTGGGTTGTAGTAGAATAAAGCATATCCGTTTTTTCACGAATAGGGTCTGGGTCATCCTTCGGAGCAACAGGAAGAGGTAAAACTAGGCTCTCAGCTTCTACTGTTGGACGATAATACATATCACTAGCGTTATTCGGAATGATTTTTAAAGCACTGTTTTCAGTAAAAGAATATTCATCTTTTGCATAAAGAGCTCCCTTAATAGTAAAAGGTCTCTTTTCGTCTGTTTGATTTTTACCATATGTAATCAGTTTCATTGGAGCACGTTTTGTTACAGTAGAGCCATCCTTGTGAAACTCTATGTGATGTAATGTGAATTTCTCAACAGGTGAAATAAAGAATTCTTGATTCGGTTGCTTTGTATATTGACTAAAACCTAATTTTTCAGTACTTTTTGCTTCAAGCACATAATTAAATACTGACCATGGATTATTGGGATCTACCTGCCCTAAATAAGATTGACTTTCAATTACAAAATATCCCTTATATGACGATGAAGGAATAAGGTCCCAATCGGCTGACATTAGAGATCCGGTATTATTTGATCGTGCAAATAAAACTTTATTATTGGGATCATTTTCATATTGGCCTACTGATAAGGGGGTTCCTGTTTCCTTTGAATAAATTAGATAAGGTATCCCTGATGAAGCAGGTAAGATTTTAAAAAAGAACTGCCAGGAAGTACTCAAAGATAACCTAGAAGCCAAAGTAACTTCTTTACCCAAACCATTAGCTCTTAAATAGTAACCATTACCTCTAACTTTAAAATTTATTGGCATTTCTCTGATTGCATACATATTGGAGGAATAATCAGGATCATCCGCATTATAATAGACAGCTGCCTTTTTTGCTTTAGCCATTTCAATTAGATTAGAATCAATAACTAGTGGAATGATAACAGATAATGAATCCTCACCATTCAAAGCTTTTGTTTCTATTTTAGACACATCACTTTCATGAAAGATTTCAACTTCATCTTGTGAACAGGCAAACATTCCAAGAAGTACGGCTACTACGAAAAAATAATAAAAACTCTTTTTCATACCTTTGATATTATTATGCTTTTTACTAAAAAGCGTTATACAATACTTTCACTCACTAATTTTATTTAGCGATTTTCCTTTGGAATATTTTATCCCACAGTTTTAGAATCAATTCATTCAAGAATAAATTTCCCCCAAAGACAATCATCCCATTGATTTTTCAATCCAACGGTATAAGTTCCAGGTTCAAATTCACTCAAATCAATTGTAATACAATCTGTTTCCAGAGCCGGAATTGTTTCTTCATAAAGAACTACACCGTCTTTCGATATACATATTGTTATATCGGAACGTTGAGTACTACTATGAATGGATAAAACACCATCATTAACAAAAGCGGAGATTGGAATTGAAGAAGAAATGGAACGTGCACCTTCTTCCCATCTTCCATAAAATGAAACACTATTGTTTCCCTTCGCCGAAACACTCTGCAGTAATAGACTACTGAAAACAAAAAATACGCATATTGCCCACGTAAGCTTTTTAAAGATCTTTTTCATAACGATAATTTTATAAATTTCTACCCTGTAAAGGTATGCGGTTTACAATAGAAACAGGTAAAAACTAGTGGACAGTAGGGTGGACAGATAAAAACGCTCTAAAGCCTAATAATAAGCACTTTAAAAACGTGAGTCAAAGGTAAAATGTGGACAAGGACTTTCTCAGTACTTCCAAAGATAAGTATCAATGGAAGTTTCAACCCCTAGCGGAGTCTTTAGATGCTGATTGATCCGTTCTTTCAAACGTTGCTTGCGTTTGGTTACGGAAGAGGGAGAAATGGCAGTCAATGCAGCTATAGTAGAATTATTCAATTGCAACTTTATCAAGCAACACATTAGGAGATCACTATCTGTTAAAAAAAAGTCTTTCCTCAAACGCCCAATCAGATTCGGATAAACGATATTTATCGATTCAAAAATTTCAGGCCATTGGGATTCCTCGATATATTTCGGATCAGACTTTAAACAATCGAGTATATTTATATGCTTAATTAATTGAAAGCACAGGTATCTTTGTCGTTCAAATAAATAAGTATTTTCTGCAGTCAGCCGTTCATACGTTTTTAGCACCTCTCCTTTTTCCTTCAAACTAGAAATATATTTCTTTATATCATTCTGCAATATTTCATTTTGAGTCTGTAATGTTGCATTATTCTGGCGGATTCGTTCCATTTCCGCCATTTGATCATTTATATGTTCCTGCGAACCTATATTCTCCTCTATTTGAGAAGATAAGACTCCTATAAGATTTTCATTCTCATGAATTATAAATTCATTTTCATGTAATTGTGTTAAACGCACCTGTAACAGATCTTTATGTTCTTTAATTATACGTTCTTTCTTTACCAATTTTTGCTGATAACTATATATCAGTACACATATTATTATTAATAATGCAATCACTCCCCATAATATACTATTCTCTAATTGATTATTTATATTCAATAGTTTCTCCTGATCATACTTTGCCTGAATTTTTGCAATTTCAGAAGTACGATTTATGTTATCTATAGAATCCTTATAAACCCAATATTGCTCATTATACTTAATCGCATCCTCATATTTTCCTAAGTCCCTACATAAATAATACAAAATATGTACTGCATCTTGCTTTGTATAAGGATTAATAGTATTTAATGCTTTTTCCAAATAACAGTAAGCAGAATCAGATAATCCCATATAATAATAGGTTTCTCCGATTCCCAAATAGGTTTGTGATAAAGCAGAAGCATTATATATCTCTTTTATCTCCTTTGATTTCTGTAGATAGTACATAGAAGAATCAAGCATAGATAAGGCTTGATATACCGTCGATATTTCCCCATAAGCCAATGTTAAAGCATTTAAACTCCCTGACTGCTCCGCAATCTCTATCGCTTTTTTATAATAATCCAACGCCTCTTGCGGATTATTGTTAAGCATTGAAACACGCCCTAAATAGGAATAAGAATTTGAGATGAGCGCACTATCCTTCAATTGAATTGAATAATTCTGTGCATTCACATAGGTATCCAAAGCCAAATCGGGCAAATTACGATAAGCATATAATGTCCCCAAATGATTATTGATCAAATACAACAACCTATAATCCGTCGTATTCTTCGCCACATCCCTAGCCCGTAAATAATAATCAGTTGCCTCTTCCGCATTATGCAAATCATGGTTAACCCGTCCTTCATAATATAGAGTTGACGCTTTCCGTACCGGATCATCCTGTTTTTCAAAATAATCCAATGCAATATTGATCAAGGAATCAGAAGTATGCTTTATATAGTTTTTATCACGTGCCTGAGTAATCAACAAACACCACGTAGCATATTGAAATTTATCTGACGGAGAGGGTACTTCCATTGAATCCAATACCACCAGAGCACTGCTCGGGCAACGTTGCATAAGCGACTCTGCATAAGACAGTTCCGGCAATAACTCTTTTGGTTGTTCAGTACACATCGCGAAAGAGAACAGACAGAATATTATGTAAGATAGGTATCTCATCGCTGCATGGCATAATTGTTATAGCCTCAAAGATAATGAAACAATTCAATCCAAGGCTATTAATAATCAATTTTTTATACGAAAAGGCGTTGAACCGGATATGAGTTTCTTAGTTTTGTTTTTCAGGAATCTGATGATGGGAGAAAATAACGAATTGAAAAATAGAATTATGATTATCAATCCCTCTCAGCATGTTGACCGAACAAGCACCGAACAAGCTAACCGAACAACTTAACACACAAATTTCAGTAATCGTAAAAGCTATTGGAACCGAACAACATTCTTTAAAAACATTAATGGAGAAAATGGAATTAAAGCATCGTCCCACTTTTATTGCTAATTATCTGACACCGGCTATTCAAGGGGGCTTTGTTACTCCTCTTTATCCTAATAACTCCAAGCATCCTCGACAAAAGTACCTGTTAACGGCGAAGGGGCTGGCTGTTTTTAATTCAAACAAAACAACATAAATCGCAACTAATCGTAATTCTTATAAAAGATTCCCTCCATTATCAAAATGTCACTACTCTACCAGATAAATCGGATTAATATACCGGGTAAATAAAAATACCCCAGCGGGTAATATTTTTTAACATATCAATCCGTTTACAAAACACTTAAATAATAATCATATTGTCATTTGTAAGAAATATAGCGAAAAGGGACTTTACGCCATCCGGTATTCCATAAAATATTCGAATCTCAATACTTAATCCTATACTTATCCAATACCTCTTTATAATTATCCTGCGCAGTCAAACAAGTATCCCGCAAATAGTCTTTGATATGATTCCACTGTTGTAATCCCCGATAATAGAACATTTTCAACTCTTCGGTGATAATAAAGGGGACATATCCGTTTGCAAGGCATTCTTTAAACAGGATCAGGCGACCGACACGTCCATTACCATCCTGAAAAGGGTGAATCGCCTCAAAACAATAGTGCCAGTCCAAAATGTCATCAAAAGATTTCTGTTTTTTCGAATTATAGGCTTTCAGCAGTGCCTTCATCTCCTTATGAACGTTCTCCGGCAGTGTTGTATCAACACCGCCAACCTCATTTGGCAAACGTTTATAATCGCCTACGGCAAACCAATCTTTCCGGCTATCCGATGTGCCGGATTTCAGAATATTGTGCAATTCTTTAATGAAAGTCTCAGATAAATTCTCCTCAGCCCTGTCAAGGATAAGATCAATACACCGAAAATGATTGGTGGCCTCGATAATATCGTCCACATTGATGCTTTCATCAGTTACTCCGATGGTATTGGTCTCAAAAATATAACGGGTTTGGTCATGAGTCAGACGACTGCCTTCGATGTGATTCGAGTTATATGTAAGATCGATCTGCGTTTTGTGATAGATACCGCCTTTCAATTTCATCTGCTTTTGTTCGCGCAACACGGCAAGCAAAGGCATAATCTTCACTTTCGACTTTTTCTGTGAAGGCAATTCCGCATCTTCCGGTATGTTCCATGTCTTGCCAGTAAGGAATGCACCCTCGATTTTTCCGATAGCGCAATAATTACGTGCCGTACGCTCTGAAACACCGTACTTTCCTGCAAATTCTCCGACTGAAATATATTTCATATTCAAATTCTATCGGCAAGTTTTACACCGATTTTCACTTCAAAGATAGCACATTTTGCCGATACCGGCAAGATATAGAAATAAAGTATAGTATAAATATTCCATAATTATACCTACCCTGAGTACAATTCCTGCTATTGCATCGTATATTTGCCCTCAACCTTTTTTCCTGCCGATAATTGTCGACAGGCAATTCCGTCGGCAGGAAAACGGGAAGGCTACGTGCTGTTTTTTCAGGACACCAGTATAAAACAAAATAAATAAATATCCCAAATGAGACAAAAAAGATTTTTAAGTTTATTCCTGTTGAGTTTCTTCTGCCTTTTCCAGCTGGCTGCCCAGCAACAGGAATTGCAACCGTTACCTATCGACCCGCAGATTCGTTATGGAAAGTTGCCGAACGGATTAACCTATTACATCCGTCATAATGAACAACCGAAAGAACGGGCTGACTTTTATATCGCCCAAAACGTAGGCTCCATGCTGGAAGAAGAGAACCAGCGCGGACTGGCACACTTCCTGGAACATATGGCCTTCAACGGCTCGAAAAACTTCCCGGACAAAGGAATGGACGAATTTACCCAAAGCATCGGCATGCGTATGGGTGAAAATTTCAATGCCTATACCAGTTTCGACGAAACGGTCTATATGATCATGAATGCCCCGGTGACACGCGAAAGCGTGGTCGATTCCTGCCTGCTGATCCTGCATGACTGGTCTGGCTTCATCACGCTTGCCGATTCTGCGATCGACAAGGAACGCGGCGTGATCCGCGAGGAATGGCGCACACGCCAGGACGCACAGGCCCGCATATGGGAACAACAGCTTCCGAAAATCTATCCGGACAGCCGTTATGCCCACCGGATGCCGATCGGCACAATCGACGTGATCGACAATTTCAAACCGGATGAACTGCGCGATTATTATCACAAATGGTACCGCCCCGACCTGCAGGCGATCATCATTGTAGGCGACATCAATGTCGACCAGGTAGAAACAGCCGTCAAACGGATTTTTGCCGACATCCCGGCACCGGTAAACGCGGCTCCGCGACCTCTGTTTGAAGTGCCCGACAATGACATGCCGCTGATCTCCGTGGCTACGGACAAAGAGGCTTCGAACACGATCCTGTCCATCTCCTATAAACACGACAAGATGCCGCAGGATATGTACGGAACGATTGCCGGATTGGTGAAAGATTATATCCAGAGCGTAGCAGCCACGATGATGAACGAACGCTTCAACGAGATGGTACAGAAAGCAAATCCTCCGTTCGTTGCCGCCCAGGCTTCCGACGGCGATTTTATGATCTCGAAAACGAAAGGTGCCTGGTCGGTAGCCGCACTGGTGAAAGATAACGAAGTGGATTCGGCCATGAATGCGCTGGTAACGGAGACGCAACGTGTGAAACAATTCGGTTTCACCCCATCGGAATACGATCGCGCCCGCATCAATGTGTTGAAACAATATGAATCCCTTTACAACGACCGCGACAAACAAAGGAACAGCACATTCACCAAGGAATACGTACGCCACTTTACCGAAGGCGGTTACATCCCCGGAATCGAAACGGAATACGCCCTGATCGGCCAGGTTGCACAGGCTGTACCGGTAGAACAGGTCAACAAGTATATCCAGGATATGATCGGCGATACAAACATCGTGATCAGCCTGACCGGTCCGGAAAAGGAAGGCCTCTCCTATCCTACCGACGAAGAACTGCTCCGCGACTTTATGAAAGCACAGCAGATCCCTGTCGAACCTTACCGGGAGACCTTATCGGACGAACCGTTGATCCCCTCATTGCCGGCGCCCGGCAAGATCACGGAAAGCAAGGAAGATCCGCTCTTCGGCGCTACCGTCCTGACATTGAGCAACGGCATCAAAGTCGTGTTGAAACACACGGACTTCAAAAAGGATGAAATACAAATGACGGCTACCAGCCCGGGAGGAAGCACACTGTTCGGCAACAAAGACATCGACAATCTGAAAGTGTTCAATGAGGTAATCGAACTGGGCGGCCTGGGCAATTTCTCGGCTACCGACCTGGGCAAGATGCTGGCCGGAAAGAAAGTATCCTGCTCCACTTCCCTGGGACTGGACAGCGAAAATGTGAACGGCTCCTCCACCCCGTCCGACCTGAAGACCTTGTTCGAACTGATCTACCTCAGTTTCACCGCTCCGCGCATGGACGAAGAAGCATACGCTTCCTTCGAAAACCGTATGAAAGCGCAGCTGAAGAACCTGGAACTGAATCCGATGGTTGCCTTCAGCGACTCGCTGACGAAAGCCATTTACAACAACAATCCGCGTGCGATGCGCATCGATCCGGCCGATTTCAAAAATATCAGCTATCCGCGTATCATGGAAATGTATAAGGAACGTTTCGGCGACGCCTCCGGTTTCGTCTTTACCTTCGTAGGAAACATCGACACCGACAGTATCCGTCCACTGGTAGAACAATACCTGGCTACATTACCTGCAAACGGCAAGATAGAGCAGGGTAACCCGAAAGAAGTACCCGCCATCCGCAAAGGCGACTACGTAAACCGTTTCAAACGCCAGATGGAGACGCCGAAAGCCTCCGTCGTGAATTTCTATTCCGGGCAAATGGACTATAACCTGGAAAATATCGTTACAGCCACCATGTTGAAGCAGGTGCTCGACCTTATTTACACCGAAAAGGTCCGCGAAGACGAAGGCGGAACGTACGGCGTACAGACATCCGCCCGCATCTCTTCCTTCCCGGAAGGACAAACATTCCTGCAAGCCTATTTCGACACCGACCCGGATAAACGGGAAAAGATGAACACGATTGTCCGCAACGAATTGAAACGCATCTC
>OGZA01002358.1_pt1 | contig 11720 bp, 10 predicted proteins | sample 1576591 | NCBI WGS metagenome assembly OGZA01 (sample SAMEA3541565, study PRJEB24748) | human gut metagenome | biome: human gut; feature: human-associated habitat; material: faeces | place: China | collected 2012
GAACGACAGTATTAATGCAGGTATCGCATTTATTACAGAGGATCGCCAGAAGCTTGGCCTGATGCTGCATGCCAGCGTGCTGGAAAATGCAACGATCATAGGCCTGCGGGAAAAGATCAAAGGATTCTTTGTGAATATCAAAAAGTTTCCGCCGCTGATCGAGCCGCTGCTGAAAGAACTGCGAGTCAAAACGCCCAGCGTGTGGACCGAGGCAGTTTACCTTTCCGGTGGCAACCAGCAGAAAGTAGTCCTGGCAAAGTGGCTGTATGCGGAACAGGATATTTACATTTTTGATGAACCTACCCGCGGTATTGATGTCAATGCCAAAGCCGAGTTTTACAAACAGATGAGCAACCTGACAAAGCAGGGCAAGTGTATCCTGATGATCAGCTCTGATATGCCGGAACTTATCAGCATGAGCGACAGAGTTTTGGTGGTTCGGGATGGCCGCATTGATTGTGAGCTGAAAGGCGAGCAGATCAACGAACAGGAAATCATTAAACGTGCATTGGGAGTAAATAAAGATGGCTGATAAAAAGACTAGCCTTTCTCCGGCTAAAAATATTTTTAAGGACCAGCGGGTCCTTTTGGCAATCGTTATCGCATTGATTGTCGTAATTATTTCGTGTATCAACCCTAATTTTATTGGCATCAATAACATTGTCGCAATTTTCCAGCAGATCTGCGTGCTGGGTATTCTGACAATGGCAATGAGCATTCTGCTGATCTCCGGCGGTATTGACCTGTCCATCGGCAATATTATGGTCGTCTGCGGTGTTGTTATGTACGTAGTGTTGGACAATGGTCTGCCCACCTTTATCGCTGTGCTGGCTGGCCTTGTTACCGGTGCAGCCTGTGGTTTGCTCAACGGCGCTATCATTGCAAAAAGTAAGTGCATTCCGCTGGTCATTACACTGGGCACCAGTAAGATGTTTTATGGCATTGCCCTAACGGTTTCCGGTGGACGTATCATGAACTTCGGCGGTGCATTCAACGGCTTGAAAACCAAGTACTTCGAAATTTTCTCGCCCATGCTGCTGGTTTTGCTGGCCATGGTCATGGTAGCGTATCTCATGATGACTTACACCAAGTTCGGCCGCCGTGTAGTCGCCCTGGGTGGTAATGAAAAGAACGCTTTCCTGTCCGGTATTAACGTGAACCGTTATAAGATCATTGTTTATGGCATTTCTGGTCTGTTCTGCGCGGTTGCCAGCATCGTATTTGTTGCCCGTATTGACTCCATTACCTCGAACGCCGGTACCAACTATGAAACGAACGCCCTAGCCGCTGCTATTATCGGCGGTGTCACCTTCGACGGCGGCAAGGGTACGATCAGCGGCGCATTCCTCGGCTGCCTGCTGATGGGTGTCATCTCCAATGCTATGAACATCCTAGGCGTTGATAATAACGTACAGACGATTATTACCGGCGCTATCATTGTTGCGGCAGTCGTCCTGAGCAACATCAATAACATCAAGAGGAAATAAATCTGAAAGGTTGTGTAGTAAGTGGTAAATGTTGCTGTTATTGGAGCAGGATTTATGGGACGTACCCATGTAACAGCCTACAAGGCCATGCCGAACGCAAAGGTTACAGCTGTTTGTGATCTGAATGAAAAGCAGGGCAAAGACCTCGCTGAGTTTGCCGGATGTGATTGGTATAACGACGGTGAAAGCATGCTGAACACAGCAGATATCGATGTTGTGGATATTTGCCTGCCTACCTTTTTACATGAGCAATATGTCCTGCTGGCTGCGGGGCATAAAAAGCACGTCATCTGTGAAAAACCTGTCACGCTGTCGCTCGAATCACTTGACCGTATGATTGCCGCTACCAAAGAGGCCGGTGTTCAGTTTGCCGTGGGACAGGTCGTCCGTTTCTGGCCTGAATACGTCCGGGCCAAGGAAATGGTAGAAACAGGGAAACTGGGAACGATTAAGTATGCCCGTGCCAGCCGCCTTTCGGAGCATCCCGCCTGGAGCGAGTGGTATCGCCGTGCCGAAAACAGCGGCGGAGGCCTGTTCGATCTGCACCTGCATGATATTGATTATCTGTGCTACCTGTTCGGCAAGGTGAAGCAGGTCTATGCCATCGGCCACAAGAACAACGTCGGCTGCTGGAACCATGTGGCAACATCCTTGACCTTTGAAAACGGTATGGAAGCTACGGCTGAGGGAATCCTGGAAATGCCCAGCGGATTCCCCTTTACGACAGAGCTGAATGTTGTTGGCGATAAAAAGGCATACTGTTACCATATGGGTGCTGGTGCTAACTTGGAAAACATCGCGGCGGCGTCCCGCTCCACCACGGTCTATGGTGACGGCAAAACCGAAACTCTGGCCATAGATCCCTATGATGCCTACCAGAAGGAACTCGAAGATTTCATCGGCCATATCGAGGCCGGTACGCCGATCACGGTAATTACCCCGGCCGATGTCCGCCATGTGCTCTCTGTGATCGTGGCGATTCGCGAATCTTTGGAAACGCAGAAAACCGTAACGGTTTCGTGAGGATGTTATGAAACAAGGTATTAGTTTGTTCTCTTTTTCCGAAAATACGGATGTCCGCTGGATGTTTGAACATGCGAAAAAAGCAGGCTATGATGGCGTGGAGCCGGTTTTGAGTGAATCCGGCTATCTGAACCCGCAAACCCCGGAAAAAGATGTCCTGGCCATGAAAAGGATGGCCGATGATATGGGCCTGGAGATCCCCAGCGTAGGGGTATGGAGCCTGTGGCAGAATAATCTCGTCTCTGACAGCGAGAAGACCCGGCAAAAAGCGTTTGGCATTGTACAAAAGCAGATCGAAGCTGCGTACCTTCTGGGGGCTAAAACGATTCTGGTTGTTCCCGGTTATGTCGGTTGCAATTTTGTAGAGCACCCAGAAAAGATCCGGTACGATATTGCCTATGAGCGTGCGCAAGACGCATTGAGCCGACTAGTACCCGAAGCAAAAGCTGCGGATGTGGCAATTGGCATTGAAAATGTTTGGAATCGCTTCCTCCTTTCCCCATTGGAAACTCGGCGGTTTCTGGATGAGATCGGCTCCGACTATGTAGGTATGTATCTGGATGTCGGCAATGCCGTGTATATCGGCTACCCGGAACAATGGATCGAGATCCTCGGCCACCGCATCAAAAAGCTACATATGTCTGACTATCGCTTTGATCAGGCAGGCATCGGCGCTTTCGTAGATCTCTTTGCCGGTGATGTTGATTTCCCGGCGGTTGCAAAGGCAATCGCAGGAATCGGGTATGATGATTACATCACGCTTGAAATGCTGCCCAACTATAAGCAGTTTCCCGAGGTAAGCCTATATGCAGACAAATATGCCATGAACAAGATTATAGAAATGATTCATTTATAAAAAACGCTAGGTGAACAATAAGTGCGTCTTCACGGATGCAAAGGAGAAACCTGCTATGTGTGATACCGGAAAAATCTAATTCTCATTACACAATGAGTGTGGATTAGGTTTTCTGCGTTAAATTCGAAAAAGCTTGCAAACGGGACATGAAAGTACCACTGTTTGCAAGCTTTTCTAGTTCTAGAATCAGAATATGACCACTTCATGAATACTGTTTATTCTTATACCTATTCATATAAAAAAGGAACTGCCGTATTGCAACAGCCCCTTTTTAGAAGGAAAATAGTAAATATCAGTTTTTCATTTCGGCGCGGATCTTATCGTTGGCCTCCTCGACCTTCATGCGGGAGAGGATAAAGGTAATGATGGCATCCAGCACAAAGGGAATCACGAGGTACATAAGTTTCAGCATATTGATGCAGGAATCCGGCTGCACAGCCAGCGCCTTATCGTAGTTGCTGAACGCCAGCAGCCAGCCGGTGATGGCGGTGCCGAGACCGCCGCCCAGCTTGACACCGAGCGAGGTGCAGGAGTACATCGTGCCGTCCACGCGCTTGTGCTTCGTCAGCCAGGTGTACTCGGAGCAGGAGGCAATAACGGCATTCATGTCGCCCTGCCACGGGCCCTGACCCAGTGCAGCAATAGCCGTGAAGAGGAGCATCATCTTGACATCGCCGGTGCCAGTATAGCCGGCCACAGCAACCAGCGCACGGGCCACGGTAGCAAGGGCATAGCTGCCGACGTTCAGCTTGCACATACCGTGCATCTTGGCAACGAGGGTCGGGGTAAAGACCAGTGCGATGATCAAAGGAATGTTGATGGCCCAGGAGAACACGCCGAACAGGTTCTTGTCGCCAAGGATATGGGCGGTGTAGTAGGTACCCATGCTGATCATGGCACCGTAAATCTGCTGCAAAATGTAAGTGACGCAGATCATCAGGTAGTATTTGTTGGAAATCAGCAACTTGGCAGCCTCGACAAGACCGTACTTCTCGTCTTTCTCGATTTCTGCTTTAACCGAGGTATCGACCAACTCTTCCTCCGGCAATTCCTTGACGGAAAAAACAGAGAGCGTGTTGACAATCAGACCGATAATGGCATAGACGATAGCCACGGTGCGCCATGCTTCGGCGGTGTCGCCCAGTGCGGAGACAGCCAGCAGCGTGACGGACTGGATGGCAAGGCTGGTGGCGAATGCGAACATGAAGCGGTAGGAACCCATCTCAACGCGCTAGGCGCTGTTCTTGGTGACAAGGGCGGTCAGGGCAGTGTAGGCGATGTTGTTGGCGGTGTAGAACACGGCATTCAGCAGAGTGTAGCAGATTAAGAACCATGCGTACTTGGCAAACTCGCTCATGCCCATGGGGATGGCGAAGATGCCGACCAGTGTGATGGCGCAGCCGATGTAGCCGTAGAGCATCCACGGACGGGCCTTGCCCAGCTTGGAGTGCGTCTTGTCGATCATCGAGCCAAAGAAGATGTCGGTAATGCCGTCAAACAGCTTGGACACAGCGATCAGCGTGCCGACGATGCCGGGATTCAGGCCGACGGTGTCGGTCAGGTAAATCATAACGAACGAGGAGAGGAACGCATAGACCACGTTGCCCGCAACATCGCCGGAGCCGTAACCGACCTTGTTATACCATTTTAAATAGCGTCTTTCCGTGTTTTCAGACATGAGATTTTCTCCATTCTTTTGTGTAGGGGTTATGCTTTTTCAGGAATCAGACGGATGCTGAAATCGAAGGAAGCGTCGTCAAGGCGGTACTGCTCCGCCAGACGCGGCCCGCAGCTGGCAGAGCCGATGCCGTTCTGTGCATAGTCAAGGCAGAGAACGGTGCTGTCACAGGGATGCAGCTCATAGTTGTGCGCCTTTTCAGTCAACTCTTCCTGCGTGTAGTGCGAGGCGTTGAAGCAGAACGGCTTTGCACCGACAGCGGTAAGCTTGATGCCAGCGCCATCCAGCTGGACATAATCGCAATCATAGTGACTGCCGTTCTCCTGCGGGCGAATGTAGTCCTCGTGCTGCTGCCAGATGGTGGAACTGAAGTAGTCGTGGCTGGCAGCATGGTGCTTGTCGCAGTAGCTTTCCATCGGACCCATGCCGAAGTAACTGACGCGGGCCATTTCTTTTGGCAGGAACAGGCGCAGGCCAAAGCGCGGCAGTTCGGGGAATACCGTGTTGCGCTCAGCGTGCAGTGCCAGCGTTACTGCACCGCTGTTGGAAACCGTCCAGCAGACATCCAAATCAAGGAATTTCTGCAAGCTGATCGGTGCAATGCCGACTTTGGCGCGCAGAGTCACACCGCTGTCCGTCACCTGATATTCGGTGCGGTAGGCGTTGGTCATACAGTGGTCATAGCGGGCAGCCAGCCAATCCAGCTTCAGCTTGCGGTCATTGTCCGTAGGAGCACGCCAGATGTTGAACTCCATTTCCTTGTCCAACAGGACTGCATCCTCGTACTGCATCGCGGCAAACAGACCCGTCAGCTTATTAAAGTTGTAGGTGAAGTTCTTGCCGCACAGCGTCAAATGGCGGTCCGTCTCCTGAACAGTGATCGTGCTGTTGGAAGGGGCATCACTCCACATAGCCAAGGTTTTCTGATTGCGGCTGTCTTCGTTTTCCAGCAGGATTTCATCAAAACCCAGAAGATGATCTTCCGAACGCAAGGGCAGGTCTTTATCGCAATGGTAGAAGATTTTCAGGAAACACTTGCCTTTATCAGGAATATGGACGGCCAACGGCAAGGCGTTTTCGCTGTGCGGCGGCAGGGTGAAACCGTCAGGGTAGGGGATGAAGCCGCTGTCGATAACCTCGCCGTCGCAGCTTACCTGATAGGTTAGTGCGGCATACTCGGTCAAATCAACAAAGTCCATGTAGTTGTGCAGCGTGAGCATGCCGGATTCCCGGTCGTACTTCACAACACGCGCCGGGCGATAGACATTCTTGAACTCCAACAGCCCGGTGTGCGGGCGGCGGTCGGGGTAGACCAGACCGTCCATGCAGAAATTGCCGTCATGCGGCCACTCATTGTGGTCGCCGCCGTAATAATAGATGTCGCGGCCGTCGGGCATCTTCCCTTTATAAATACCGTGGTCGCACCATTCCCACAGGAAACCGCCGACCAAGCCGTCATGGCTCTGAATGAACTGGAAGTAATCCTCCAAATCGCCGGGGCCGTTGCCCATGCAGTGGCTGTACTCGCACATGATATAGGGTTTGTCCGGCTCGTTGTCCAGATATTCCTGAATGCTTTCGAGAGAAGGGTACATATTGCTGAACATATCAATGTTCGAGAAATCGTATTTACGGTTCTTGCTACGGTACTGGGCGCTCTCGTAGTGGGTCAGGCGGCGGGGGTCAAAACTCTTTGTCCATGCCAGCGCTTCTTCGAACGTGCAGCCGTAGGCGCTCTCGTTGCCCATCGACCAGATGATGACGCAGGGACGGTTCTTGTCACGCTCCACGCAGAGGCGGGTGCGGTCTACGGTGGCCTCGGTGAACTCCGGGTTGTCTGCGATGGGCTTGTTCCAGTTTTCAACGTGGTTGGGCCAGCTTTCGTTGCCCTCGCAATAGTATTCGGACGCACCGTGGCTCTCGTTGTCGGCTTCATCAATGACAAAGAAGCCGTACTGGTCGCAGAGCTGATAGAAGTAAGGCACATCCGGGTAATGGCTGGTGCGGATGGCATTAAAGTTGTGCTTTTTAATCATGAGCAGGTCTTTTTTCGTCTGCTCAAAGCCAACAGCATATCCCGTGACGGGGTCGGATTCGTGGCGGTTCACACCGTGGAACTTGATGGACTGGCCGTTGACATAAATCTGGTTGTTGGCAACGTGAACCTCACGGATGCCCACACGGTCCGTAATGGTTTCGCAGGGTGTGTCCAACACAAGGGTATATAAGTAGGGCTGCTCTGCGTTCCAGAGTGTCGGGTCAACAATGGTGATTTCTGCATGATAGGGGAATGCCGCATCATCCGGTGCTTCCACGGGCGTTACGCTGCCGACCATCGTGCCGGCTGCATCGTAGAGGGTGATGCGGGTGGCAACGGCGGAATCGTAGTAACGCAGGCGGACAGCAACCTCTGCGGTGCTGCCGTGGATGTCGGTGGTGATGAAATAGTCCTCGATGCACTGTTCCGGTCGGTGCAGCAGGTAGACATCACGGAAAATGCCGTTCATGCGGAACATATCCTGATCTTCCATGTAGCTGCCATCGCACCATTTCAGCACGAGGACCGCCAGATGGTTGGTGCCGTTACAGATTTCAAAGACAACTCCACGCCGTTGGTGGTGGGCAGCTGTGGCACCTACCGGCTGAAAACGCGACCCAAACTACCGACTTACTGGCAGAAAGGGCGCAGGGATTACCAGATTTTATATGTGGCAAACGGCAAGACGCATTTCTGGTTTGACGGCAAGGAAGAAATCGTCAGCGCAGGCCATATGGTGCTTTACAAGCCGGAAGAAATCCAAAAATATGTATATTATCTGCAAGATAACCCGGAAGTTTTCTGGATTCACTTCACAGGCAGCGATGCAAAGAACATACTGGCGTATCACGGCATCTCGCTGGATGAGCATGTGTTCTACTGCGGTGTGCTGCCGGATTACAAGACGTTGTTCCGCAAAATCATTCAGGAGTTGCAACTGTGCCGCTATGGGTACGAGGACTATATTGCATCGCTGTTCAACGATATTCTGCTGTTGGTGGACCGCCAACAGCATGAACAGAAAAAAACCACCGGCAACGTCCAAGATCAAATTGAACGCGCGGCGGCTTACTTCAACGAGAACTATAACACAAAGATCAGCATAGACGATTATGCGAAATCCCTGCACATCAGCACCAACTGGTTTATACACAATTTCAAACAGTACGCAGGTATGTCCCCGGCCCAGTACATTCTCTCCTTGCGCGTGGTCAACGCCCAAAGCCTGTTGGAGCGGACGACCTACAACATCAAGGAAATTTCCGAAATCGTAGGGTATGAGAACCTGCTGTATTTCAGCAGGGTGTTTAAGAAAGAGATAGGGAAGTCACCGGCGCAGTATAGGAAAGAGAGAATAGTTGAGTGAACATGGGCCGAAGGTTTTCGTGATGGGCAAGTCTAGATGCAGTTGAATAATGACGATTGGAGAAAAACGAATATGGATAAATTTGTTAAAATTGTATATTTCGATGAATCGTATGCCACAGACTACTGTCAATTGGCAGTGGGCGGCATACTAACAGAAAGAAGAGAAAACACAACAGAAACTGAAAAACAAGCTCATGGAAACGCCGAGGGGGAACTGAGCATTAACTCTGAAAAAGGTGGATTGGCAACGCTTATAAAACTTGTAAGCGGATTGACAGCAAATATGAAAGCTTCCGGAGAAACTGAGGCATCGGCAAAAACGGATAAAATAGCGAAGAAGATCATTGAAAATACGGTACTTTCGACTTTTGTTGATGTTCTAAGCAAGGAGGGAAATGCGAGCGCCGGAATCCACATTTTTAAAGGTGTTAATGTTCATCCAGAACCAAACTCGTTTACATATATAATGCTGATAGCACCTTTTATGAGTATGGTGAATGGACAATTGCCTATCGAAAGTGAAAATGGGAAAGATATTCATATTGATATAAATAAGGTTGAAGCAGCGATGGAACATGGCAGAGGATATTATGAGTTTACGACTTACATTAATGAAAAAGAAGCAATATTGCGATTTAATCGTAATGCTTTTAGAAATGGGTATACATTATCGGATCTGCCGAAAATGCAGCTGACGTATTATGCAATACCCGTTGGAAAAATTGAAAAATCTGTACTTCAAGTTCAGAAAGAGTTTGAATTTGGCATATCCCAAAAAGAAGTGCGAGTAGATTTTGCGGCAGAAGCAGATGATAAACAAGAGGAAAAAAGAAATCTTATTGGTGTTTATGATGTGATTTTGGGTGGGGTAACACTATAAATTATGGATAAGATAGCTGTTTTTTGGGGGCCGGACAAGGACTTTGATAATGCAATAAAAGACCTGTCATCGTCGAAGAGGCTGATAGATGTACTTGATATTATAGATGAAAAAATAGTGAGTGTGAAAACCGATACAAAAACAAAAGACAATAGCGATGAAAATAAGCCTGTAATCATTGAAAATCTTGTGATACGTACAGATGACTACAGTATTTTAACAGCAGGAGCGTTATCCAGTATTGCAAATACAGTTCTAAACAGCCCAAGGATAGAAATCGGGAATCTTTGGTTGCAAAATCCACCACTCGCTGCATACAGGAGTATTACTAGTTGCTTTGATGCGTCCATAATAGAAGAACACAAGCATAGATATAAGAGCATTACGGAATCAATCCTTCGCAAGTTGGTGGAAAATTATGATGATGCTGTTGTAGGACAGTCCAAAGTGATGAAGCATATTTTACCTGCGTTGTATTCGCAACATCGTAATGCAAGAAAGAGACCTGTGGTTCTACTGTTTTTAGGAGATTCCGGAATTGGAAAAACGGAAACAGCAAAGTATATTAGCGACGTTTTAGGGGAGCGATTGGTACGAATTCAATGTTCAATGCAGCAGACAAATATAGCTTATCAGTATATTTTTGGAGGAGAACATAATCAGAATAGTATGGCGCGGGATTTGATAAGACGCACATCAAATGTTATCCTTTTGGATGAATTCGATAAAGTTCACCCACAGTTTTACAACGCATTTTACCAAATGTTTGATGAAGGAAAATACGTTGACTCTTCATATGAGGTTGATGTGTCAAAATGTGTTTTTATATGTACATCGAATTTTCAATCGAGAACAGAAGCAGAAAAACAATTGGGGAAGCCAATTCTATCACGATTTTCGGAAGTCGTTATATTTGAACCATTGAGTGCCGAGTCAAAAATGCGTATTGTCGATAATGCGTTAGAGACTTATATTTCTCAACTATCTAAAGCAGATAGAAAAATTATGGAGGAAAAGAATGGAACGAAATCGATTCGGGCTGAATTTGAGAATGTGATAAAGCGTGGTGGGGGTTACGGAAACATTCGAATGTTAAAAAATGACATTGAAAACGCAATTAACTATAAAATGTTGGAATGGAAGGGAATATTGTAGGCGCAAGATGAGAATTCAAATTGTGCTTTTCAATATGTATGTGATAACCATACTTTTGATGAAATAAAGAAATTTGATTTCTGACCAGGCAAACAGTACGAAGTTTGTGTAATTGCTATTGCGATAGTCAACTCAAAATAACACCACTCCAAAGTTTGTATCTTTGGGGTGGTGTTATTTGAAACCTATTTACCGATTCAGAAAAATCCTCGCTACGCAAGGATCGGGAATCTCCCAGTTGACGTACAAATCATTCAGCGGGCAGGCGTGTGGGTCACGAATATGCTCGTCGATCCAGCCTTTGTACAGTTCACAGAAGTTGGCTTTCGTGAGGATGGCACGGCATTCGGACTTATCCACGGCGGTGCTGAACAGGTATTCCACGTCATGCACCGGAACAATCACCGGCGCACCGGCCGTGTCAAAGGCACAGAGCAGATTCTTGCAGTTGCGGCTCACAGCGCGCTGGCAGTCGCCGCACTCGATGTAAATGGTGTTGCGCCAGTCACGGCCTGTGGTGCGCAGAAACTTGCAGAGGTGCGAATTGGTAGAGGTAAAACAAGAAACGGACAAAAGATCACTCCTATCTCGAATTGTGTGCAGTGTAACAACTCGGCACAGCTTTTATAAAATCCTGCCGGTCTGCGGGAAAGTTTTCATAAGCGGCACGGGCGTATCGGTGCGCTCATCATACATGGCAAGATACCCCTCGGAAGATTTCTGCCAGCCGCCGCCCTGCCAGATAAACACAACAAGGTTGTCATTCATCTGCATGACCTTGAACGTAATGCTCTCGGCAATGAGATAGCCGTTCGGAGCCAGTTCTTCCACCATCGTGTAGACGTGTTCACTGGTGTCATCGGACAAAAGCAGCAGATTTTTGTGCGGGTCTTTGGCGGCAGAACGCTCTGGCAGTACGCGGATAGCATGGTCGCCGTCCGTGGTCGTCCAGCGGTCGATGGTCGTGCCGTAGGCATCGCGGATCGTCAGGCGAGCATCCGCCAGCTTTGCGTTGGTGGCAATATCCCGTTTCGTGAGGATCAGCGAATGTGCCGGGGCATCGTACATCGTAACTTTCTGAATTTCTCCGGTCTCCTGCACGGTAAAGTGTACTTCCTCACTGAGTAGATACCCGGCAGGGGCAGCCGTCTCGGTCAGCGTATAGTCACCGGGCTTCAGGCGCTCGATGCGGTGGGGCTGACCGTTGGTTTCCCACTCGGCAATGGTGCTGCCAC
>OGZA01002369.1_pt1 | contig 11679 bp, 8 predicted proteins | sample 1576591 | NCBI WGS metagenome assembly OGZA01 (sample SAMEA3541565, study PRJEB24748) | human gut metagenome | biome: human gut; feature: human-associated habitat; material: faeces | place: China | collected 2012
AGTTGTATAGTAATGAATAAAAAAGAAGGTGCATCGTGCATTACGACACACCTCCATCTAAATGAAATTCTATTCCAGACACTCATCAAGTTCACGTATCAACTCTTCTTTATCAAGATGTCGCCCGATAAAAACTATTTTCTGCATACGATCTCCATATTTATCATCCCAATCCCGCAATAAGCCCGGCTCCTGACGCATTACCTCTATCAGTTCTTCTTCAGGTGCCGTAGCATACCATAAACCGGCTTCCTTCAACTTTTTCTGCACACCGGCCTGTTCAAAAAGAAAAGACATATCACGATTATTGCTGAAATAACAGACTCCTTTTGCTCGAATAATATTACGACTCCACTGGGTGGATACAAAACGATCAAATTTATGGATATCAAAAGCCGGACGACGATAATACACAAAAGTACTGATGCCATATTCATCCACTTCACTACCTTCATGATGATGATGGTGTGCATGCTCCTCATCGTGATGATGATGCTCATGCTCCTCCGCTTCTTTTTTCTGCTCTTCCGTAAGGGCACTCTCTATTCCACGTATCCAACCGGCAGAAGTGGCAGTACGTTCAAAGTCAAATGCTTCAGTATAGATTATCTTATCCAAATCTGCATCAGCATAATCACATTCTATTATTTCAGCTGCAGGTTGCAATGTACGGATAATCTGTTTGATACGTTCCAATTCGTCACGTTTCACTTCCGAGGCCTTATTCAACAATACAACATTACAAAATTCAATCTGTTGAATAATCAAATTTTCAATATCCTCTTCGTCAATACCCTTACAGGTCAAATCGTTGCCACAAGAAAACTCACTTTGCAGACGCAAGGCATCTACCACAGTCACAATACAATCCAAACGACATCCCCCGTACGTATTCCCCATACTTGAAATAGAACAAATAGTCTGTGCGATAGGAGCTGGTTCACAAACCCCACTTGCCTCAATCACAATGTAATCAAAACGCTCCTGCTTCATAATATCATCTATCTGCTCCACCAAATCCATCTTCAAAGTACAACAGATACAACCGTTCTGAAGTGCTACCAAGCTTTCGTCTTTCTTTCCTACAATCCCCCCCTTCTGTATGAGGTCGGCATCAATATTCACCTCACCGATATCATTGACAATAACCGCAAACTTAATACCACGTTTATTAGAAAGAATATGGTTCACTAATGTCGTTTTTCCACTGCCCAGATAACCGGTCAAAAGCAGTATAGGAATTTCTTTTACTCTCATATAAAATTCAATATTACTTTCACAAAGGTATAGAATGATTAATTTCCAAACAATAGAAAACATCTTTTTATACCTTATAAACAAAAAAGACTCTTTACATACCCCCAGTTAGAATCCATTAAAATTCAATTCGCAGTGCAACATTTTTCAAAAAATGCTTTAAATATTCCAAGAGTATAACTATATTTCGCAAAACAAATTTATAATAACAATGAGAAACAAATTAGCACAAAAAATCAAATTAGGCGCAGCCTTGTTATTAATGGCGGGAACTTCAGCCTTCGCACAAACCTCCAATCAAATTTATACACCTACTCCTGAAAATATAAAAGCACGGCAGGAATTTCAAGATAATAAATTCGGTATATTCCTTCATTGGGGCATTTACAGTATGACCGCCCAAGGAGAATGGTATATGAACACTCACAACATCAACCGTAATGAATACGCCAAACTGGCATCCGGATTCTATCCTTCGCGCTTCGATGCTGCCGAATGGGTTTCCGCCATCAAAACCTCCGGAGCCAAATATATCTGTATTACCAGTAGACACCATGACAGTTTCTCAATGTTTGATACAAAAGAATCCGATTTTAATATCGTAGATGCCACCCCTTTCAAACGAGACATACTAAAAGAACTGGCAGAAGAATGTCAAAAACAAGGCATCAAACTCCATTTTTATTATTCGCATTTGGATTGGTTTCGTGACGACTATCCGGAAGGAAACACCGGACATGGAACAGGACGTCCCAAAGGACATGGAAACTGGGCAAGTTACTACAAGTTTATGAATAAACAGCTGACCGAACTTTTGACTAACTATGGTCCTGTCGGTGCCATTTGGTTTGATGGTATTTGGGATCAACCTACCAACTTCAATTGGCAACTGGAAGAACAATACGCATTAATTCATAAACTGCAACCATCCTGTCTAATAGGTAACAATCATCACCGAACTCCTTATGCAGGAGAAGATTTCCAAATGTTCGAACGTGATTTGCCCGGTGAAAACAAAGCCGGTTTTTCAGCAGGACAAGGAATAAGTGAACTCCCTTTAGAAACTTGTGAAACAATGAACGGAATGTGGGGCTACAGAATTGAAGACCAAAATTACAAATCCCCTAAAGAATTGATACACTATTTGGTTAAGGCAGCTGGAAAAAATGCAAATTTGCTAATGAATATTGGACCTCAACCCAACGGAGAATTACCAGCTACAGCTGTAGAGCATCTAAAACAGGTGGGTAAATGGATGAATCAATATGGAGAAACGATTTATGGAACCCGTGGTGGTGATGTAGTTCCTCATACATGGGGGGTATCAACTCGCAAAGGTGACCGTTTATTCATCCATATACTAGATTTGCAGGATGATGCACTTTATATACCTCTGAAGGCAAAAGTAAAGAAAGCAATACAGTTCATTTCCAAAACTCCACTTTCTTTCAAACAGGAGAAAGACGGCATATTTATAAAACTGCCTCAAGTACCTGATGACATAGATTATGTAATAGAATTAGTCATTAAACAATAAAATAGCATTCATCTTTAAACAAGTGTCTTTACGTGAAAAACAAGAATATCTTTAGAAAAAGAGAGAAAATGTATTCTACAAAAATCAGAAAAGAAACATGAGTAAGCTACATACATTACTCTTCTAAAAAAGAATTCGTCCTTGGATTATGAAAACCCAAGGACGAATCACTCTTAGTTTGTGGAGCTGGAGGGAGTCGAACCCTCGTCCAAACGAGGAAGCCATACGCTTTCTACATGCTTATCTTCGCCTAAATTTTCGAGTATAAGCAGGACCGAAGCCACCAACTTATACCTTATCCTCTAAATTTTCGTAAGAGACACGAGGCGGATCTCTAACTATTCCCGATTTTACTGCACCACTTGATCAAACGCTTCGGAACAAGAGCTTTTGAGTGATGTCTCGTTTCCACCACTTTGGCAGAAATAAAGCTAATCTACTATGATTCGATTAAGCAGCAAGAGCATAATTTTCGTTGCCAGATAAAATTTTGAAAACTGGGATTATAGTGCCAATCAACCACGCACTGCATGCTTACATACCACTTAGCCACGCTGTCAAATCCAGTCAACCCCGTACTGGTAACTCATAAAGAGATTACAAATATACACACACTTCTGTTAATATCCAATTATTTATTCATTTATTTATAGCATTTTAATGAGAACAATGTATCTTTGAAAATAATTTTTCTAATCCTAACAGATCAGACAATATGAACAAAAAATTAATGGTATTGTGTATGAGCAGTATGATACTGGGAGGCTGTATACCCTCTCCCAAGAAACAAACGGAAGCAATTACAGTTGAAGAAAATCCGAATATGATGTATATGTTGGTAGGCAGTTATGCAACTCCGGAGGAAGAAGGTATCAAGGTTTATAACTTTGATGAACAAAATGGCAACTCACAATATATCAGCGGAATAAAAGGAATATCCAACCCATCTTTCCTCATTCCTTCGGCTGATGGAGAAAGAATATATGCTGTAGGGGAGGATTCCGGAAAAAGTTCTACCGCCAATGCCATCAAATTCGATAAAGAACAAAAGAAACTAACTTTGCTTAATTCTCAACCCACTGACGGCGGTGCACCTTGTTATATAACTCTCAGCCCGTCGGAAAAATTTGTCCTGACAGCAAATTATATAGGAGGTAGCATTACCGTTTTCCCACTAGATAAAGACGGCAAATTAAAATCCGAAACACGCCTTATTTCCTTTACAGGAAATAGTCTTGACAAAGAGAGACAAACACAGCCACATTTACATTGTATAGAATTCACTCCAGACCATAAATATCTACTTGCCAGTGATTTAGGTACAGACCAGATTCATGTATTTCCTGTTAGTGAGAATGTAACTGATGGTGTATCCCATTCCTTGCTGAATGAATCCGAAGAATTTAATATAAAAGTAGAATCAGGATCAGGACCACGCCACATTTGTTTCCATCCGAACCAAAAATTCGCTTATTTGATTAATGAAATCTCAGGAAAAGTTATAGCTTTCTCTTACGACAAAGGAAAATTAAACACCATACAATATATAGAAGCTGACACAGTGGGTGCCAAAGGTAGCGGAGATATTCACATTTCACCTGATGGAAAATTTCTGTATGCATCCAACCGCTTAAAAGCAGACGGTATCGCTATTTTCTCCATAAATCAGGAAGAAGGAACATTAACAAAGACAGGTTATCAGCTTACTGGTATCCATCCACGTAATTTTATTATCAGCCGGAACGGACGATACCTGTTGGTGGCCTGCAGAGACAGCAACTCCATACAAGTATTTGAAAGAGATTCCCAAACAGGGCTACTGAAAGACACAGGCAAAACAATAAAAACCAATAAGCCTGTATGCCTAAAGTTTACCTTTTAAACAGGAAACATTGTTTTTAATAAAATAAACTGCTGTTTCCAATACATACAATGAAAGCAGCAGTTTATTTTATCAAAAACAAAACGAATCTTTATACATAAGTTTCCAAGAACTTAACATGACCTTCCACAGTCACTTTCACCTCTTTTGTTGTGGCAGGGAAAAGGATAGATTCACCGGCTTGCAATTCCAATGAGTTACCATCCCCATCAGTTACCGTACATGTACCTTCCATGCAAATATAAATTACAAATGAATCAAGTTCACTATAATCTATCGTCATATTTTCAGTCAAATCATAAACAGAAGTAGTGAAATACGGACAGGTAACCAACTCGACAGATTCATTCTGTTTCGGAGTATAATGAGTACGATAATCCTCTTCTACAGAATAATCTATGGCATCTTTTGACAATTCTGTATGCAACTCACGAGTATTGCCATTTTTATCCTTACGATTGAAATCATAAATTCGATAAGTCACATTCGAGGTCTGCTGAATCTCAGCAATAAAGCATCCGGCTCCAATACTATGGATACGTCCTGCAGGCAAGAAAAACACATCACCCGGTTGTACGGCATAATCAGCCAATGCATCACAAATAGTATTATCAGCAATCATTGCAGCATATTCATCGGGAGTAATTTTTTTACTTAATCCCGAACGCAGATGTGCTTTCCCCCCGGCATTGTCAATAACATACCACATTTCGGTCTTGCCCATCGAATTATGACGCTTCTTTGCCAGTTCATCATCTGGATGCACTTGTATAGAGAGATCGTCACAAGCATCAATGAATTTGATCAACAAGGGAAAATTATCGCCAAAACGCTGATAATTACTATCTCCTACCAAAGAACCTTTATATTCTTTTACCAACTGGCTCAAATTTTTGCCGGCTTCAGTTCCATTAGCAACAACAGACTCATCGCCTGGGACATTAGAAATTTCCCAACTTTCGCCAACCTGAGGCTGTTCAATATTCAGATGTTTGAACGGGATAATCTTTTCTCCACCCCAAATGGTGGATTTCAGAATGGGGTTAAATTTAAATGGATACATAGGTGTATTAATTAATAGTTTCTAGGTTTGGATACAAAAATAAGGGAATTCTATGACTTTACCGCATAGAATCCCCTAAAATTAACAGCTATGTGTGTATATTCAAAGGTGTATTAGTAGTCTGTATTATTAGGATCGAAATTAGTCCAGCCATCCAACCAATTATCATCTGTTCCAAACGCTCCGATATATTCTACTGTCTCAAAACCGCTGCTCAACAGTGCGTCATTAAATGAAGCGGCTGTCAACACAGGGCTATCTGCATCCGGCATATAATTAACACCGATATTACGCCCGTCCTTGAATTTCAACTCATTGACATCAGTCAATACTTTATTTCCTTTCTGAGTCTTGAAAAAAGTAGAAGAATAAGACTCTTGTCCAGCATCAATGATTTGCTTGTTCACGGCATCATAAAGCACATCATCATATACTTTGTTAGCATCAGAACCGACCACCGTCATACCTGCAAACCAAATATTCTCCAACTTTATGTTTCCTGCCTTCGCCATCTCAACTGTATTACCTTTCTCACCATCAATAATTAAACCGACAGGATACCCTACAGCTACTGAATTAAAGCAATTCAAACGACTGGAACGCCGGATCTGCATAGCAGACTGAAACTTGCCTAAAGCTGAACCATTATTAGGATTGAAGCTACCGCCCGTAATATAGCTCTCATTATTAACAAAGTTGGCATCACGCCCCAACGGTCCGATAAAAGTGACATTACTAAATACGGCTGTCGTATAGGGTTCTATCAATGAGGCGTCTCCACAATTATCCGACTCAAAACCATTAGACTGAGAAGTATCTGCGATTCTCGGATCACGGATTGAAAGACAATATTGGACCTTACCGGAGAAGCCATTATCTGTATCAAACTCATCGTCCCATCCATTATAAGCCACTAGATATTTACAATTTACATTACCTCCAAACCATTCGTAAGAGTCGTCATTGGAATATGAAACCTGTAAATGATCAATGGTAGTTCCACTACCTACAGATCCAAAAGTTATACCATTAATTTCCTTATCTTTTTGAAAAGGATAACCAGCAAATTCCACACGTACATATCTCAATATACCTGAATTGTCAGCATCATCATTTCCTCCATGTTTAGTACGTGGACCTCCTTCAATCTGCTGGTTCAACACTCCCTGATTATTCTTGGCATTACCACAAATAATCAATCCCCCCCAATCTCCCGGTTTACGCTGGCCTTTAGGCTGTTCAGAGGTAAAAACAATCGGAGCGTCTTTAGTACCCTCGGCTATTAGTTTGCCGCCCGGTTCTACAATCAAGGCAGCCTGTGTATCTTTATCCCCTTTGATAACAGTCCCCGGTTCGATGGTCAATACCGACCCAGTTCCCACATAAATCCATCCTTTCATCAGGTAAGTTCCTTTGGACAAAGTCTGTGTACCCTTAAAAATAAACTCCTGATCTCCATTTCCTATCACGGTACCTTTGGCATTCTCTGTTTTATCATCATCAAATAACAAGTGGTCACATGTTTTAATAGCCCCCTCAGCCCCCATACATAAGGAGCTTCGGCATTTCCACCGTTGCCATTACCGTTTCCTGTATCAGTTTCCGGATCATCACTGCTACAAGCAACCATTCCCCCCAGCATTATTGCTGAGAATACGTAAATCATAAACTTGTCAGTTCTCATTTCCATTTGTTTATTGGTTAATAATGAAAGATTCATTCTATTTTAAAACGTATAGTTAATGTTCAAATTGAAATTACGCCCTGATTTGTATTGACGAGTAATTTGCTCCACTTTTCCATGTCTAGTTTCTTCAAATTGCTTGAAAGAAACTTTCTCCGCCAACAAATCGCGTACAGCAACCTTTATTTCCAGATTACCAATTTTTTTCGAAACACTTAAATCTACTGCATTACGGGGCATTTCATAAGAATCGGGTACTCTGACTTCATTGTCTGCGGTTCCCAAACTACGGCCTACACCAATAATACGTTTACCGATACGGTTATAAAGCAATGCAGCATTCCATCCGCTATCGGCATGTTGATAGAAGAAACCGGCATTAATCAAATATGGAGATTGACCTTGCATCGGACGGTCCTTCTCTTTGGCTCCCGGCTCAAATTTCACTTTACTTTTAATTAAAGCCCCGTTCAGACTAAGACTAAAATTACGCATACCTATAAAATCCAGATTTTTGCGTATATCCACTTCTACTCCATAATTATCCGCTCCTTTGGCATTGACATACGAATAGATAAGGTCTGTACCTCCGGATACAGTATAAGTCCATTCAATAGGATTCTTAAACCTTTTATAGAAAAGAGAAACAGAAATCAGCTCTCCACTGCTGGGATAAAACTCATAACCAAAATCTAAATTATCAATATAAGCAGGCTTTAAATTATAATTACCTTGTACATTGCTGGCAAGATCAAAATCATAATATACAGAAGAAGAAACCTCCCGAAATTCCGGACGATTCACAGTACGTCCATAAGATAAACGGAACTGATGCTTATCATTCAAACGATAAGCCGCATTTACAGACGGGAAAAAGTCATCATACGTGTAAAACACACTAGTGGGGCTTTCCTCGTTTTTCTGTGTATGGCTAACCAACTCCATTCTATTATATTCAAAACGAACTCCTGCGTATACATTCAATTTGCCCAACGGAAGATTACCCCCTACATAACCAGCACTCAAGAGATTATTGCCTTCGTAATTATTGCGCCAATCCACTTGTTCCAATAAATAAAGTCCATTCTCCCCATAATTCTTCTCTTGTAATAATTCATTAGGGACATTCATTACTTTATAAGCACCCGGCAAACCATTTTTCCAACTATAGATAAAAAAACGGGTATTATATTCACGAGCACGATGCTCCGTGTAAGCTCCAACCTTCAGGCTAGGAGTAAAAATCCCGAAAGAGAAATCGTGCTGATAATTGATGTTAGCCGACAAAATATGTTCATCCAATCGGGAAAACTCCCGATTAATCTCATTCAAGTTCTCTACTTCCAACTGATTGGTCTCCTCATTGAGTACGGTAGTATATCGACGGCGGTCCGGCATATTCCGATTGGCATAAGAATATCCAGCACTCCAATCCAACTTATCGGTATTACCCAATGTATGCTTCCCCGTAAATTGACCATTATAAGTGGTACGACTCTGATAATAATATTCCGCACTCTCTTCATAATCACTTTGTGCATCTGTTCCCTTACGGTAAGTATAGCGGTCTTTCCCTAATTGATTAAAAATATTCTTAAACTCATAGCGACTGTTACCACTGGCAGGTATATAAGTAAAATTCAGCATAGTTCCTATACGAACACTATGATTATATTGGTCATCTATACTTTTACGTAAATAATTAGAACAATCGTGAGTCATATCATAAGCACCAAACAAATTGTTATCCATATCCAGATATGTCCTATAGCTATTGCTATAGTTCACTGTTCCTAATATAGCCAAAGTACGTCCGCTACTATCCACCCAGCGACGGCTGAAATTCATATTCAGGCTAAGATCTGCCAAGGGCCTACGATCTTTAACGGTCCAGTCATTATTTAACCCATTATTTAATAAATCATAGCCATTGTTCATCGGACTAAGCACAGCATTGATTCCACCTTTCAAGCTACGAAAGCCATTATCGAAACCTAGAAAATCTGTGCCACTTCCTTTATTATACAGAAACTTTTTAAAATGAGTCTGATCATTTAAACTAGTTCCAACCGAAATAGTAAACAGATTACTGCTAGGAACATCTTTGGTATTCACTAAAATAAAACCACCACTGAAATCAGCCGGATATTCCGGTGCAGGCGATTTCACTACCAACATATTATCCAACTGCGACGATGGAATAATATCGAAAGAGAAAGCACGCGCATCGGCTTCAGAACTAGGTACGGCACTATTATTAATCCACACATTATTATACCGTTGTGAAAGCCCACGTACCATAACGAATTTCTCCTCAATTATACTGATACCCGGTACACGGCGAATCACTTCCGAAGCATCTTTATCTTGCGTCTTGGTAATCTGCTGGGCAGAAACTCCCGTTTGCATAACCAAGCTAGTACGTTGTTGGGTAATAATAGCATTCTCCGTATTCTTTTTAGCATCCGCTACAACCACAACTTCTCCTAATTGTTGATTATCCTGTTCTAGTTCTACTTTTATTTCGAACATGCCGTTTATTGTAACCTCAACAGTCTGTGTACAATAAGACACATAAGATATAATAAGCTTGTACGTTCCATTTCTTAATCCCGCAAGTTCGAAATTACCATCCACATCAGTAATAGTTCCTGTATTTGTACCACTTAACTGTACAGCAGCACCAATAAGTGGCTCTTTAGTCGCTTTATCTGTTACAGTTCCTCTCAAAGCAGCCGCCTGTACAGTCAATACCAACATCAAGAGAATTATCATAAGGCTAATGCCTTTCATCTGAGCTTTCATCATACTTTTACCTTGTTATTTTTCCGATGGCAAAGATCAGATAAAAGCATTACATGTATAATACATCTGCATGATACTCCTTTTGCGTATTTATTTCAATGACGTTTCATTGCATTTTGTTGAAAAAGCTCCTACCTTTACAAATAAATTGTAAAATAGAAAAAGAATATGAGAAGTTTTGCATCTGACAATAATTCAAGTGTACATCCCCGCATCATGGAAGCGTTAATGAAGGCCAATAACGGACATGCACTTGGCTATGGAGATGATCCATGGACAGAAGAAGCCGCCCACAAAGTGAAAGAACAATTTTCACGTCCATGTGAAGCACTGTTTGTTTTTAATGGCACAGGCAGTAATACTATGGCGCTGCAAATAATGACCCGTCCTTACCATATTATCTTCTGTGCCGACACAGCTCACATTGCTGTAGATGAATGTGGTGCCCCCAGTAAAGCGACTGGCTGTTTCATGCGCACAATTCCTACTCCGGATGGCAAACTGACTCCGGAATTACTAAAACCATTTATGGTTAACTTTGGTATAGAACACCATTCTCAGCCCGGAGCAATTTACCTAAGTCAATGTAGTGAATTAGGAACAATTTATAAACCAGAAGAAATATGCACATTGACAGAATTTGCACACCGGCATGGACTGTTTGTGCATATGGACGGTGCCCGTATCTCTAATGCCGCGGCAGCATTGGGAATGAGTCTTGATGATATATCAGGAGCTTGCGGAGTTGACACATTGACTTTGGGAGGAACAAAGAACGGACTGATGGGAGCCGAATGTGTAGTGATTTTCAATCAGGATTTGATAAAGGAAGCACGTTATGCCAGAAAACAATCTTGCCAATTGGCCAGCAAAATGCGTTATATCTCTTGCCAGTTCACAGCCTTCCTTGAAGATAACCTATGGTTAACATGCGCACAACATGCCAACGCAATGGCGCAACGCTTGTACAAGAAACTTTCCACAATGCCTGATATAAAGTTTACCCAAACAGTGGAGAGCAACCAATTATTCTTCATCATGCCGCGTGAAAAAGAAGATAAGCTACAAGAATATTATCATTTCTACTTTTGGAACGAAACCATAGGAGAAATGAGACTTGTTACCTCTTTCGATACAACAGAAGAAGATGTCGACAAACTGATAGCTTGCATAAAGACTCTATAATCATCTCCCGGTTCTCTATCAGGGCAGGCCTTCAGACCTGCCTGTTCTATTTCCAGTCCCTATTCCAAGGCATAAGTACCCGGTGAGGGTTTCCGGACCTGCCCCTGCCGGAGAAAAGACATGGCGGAGCCTTCCGGACAGTTCCGTGGGAAACGTACCCACACCCACGGGGAAAAAACGGTAGAGGTCACATTTCATGCGTGCGGATACAAAAAAAAAGCCTCCGGAACTTCTTCAAGTCCGGAGGCTTCAATCAAAACGGCGGC
>OGZA01002381.1_pt1 | contig 11644 bp, 10 predicted proteins | sample 1576591 | NCBI WGS metagenome assembly OGZA01 (sample SAMEA3541565, study PRJEB24748) | human gut metagenome | biome: human gut; feature: human-associated habitat; material: faeces | place: China | collected 2012
TCCTCCCATATAAGAGACCGTATAAGCCGAATCCGGCGAACTGCGGTAGACAGAAATCTCGCCGAACACATACAGAGCCGAATCCAGATCCAGCCGGAGAATATCCGGATATAAATCATCCGGGATCGAATCGGACGGAGCCAACCCAACCTTCTCCATCTGGCGGAAAAGCAAAGAATCTCTTTCTGCTTCGAAAAGAATTAGTGAGTTTTTATCGCATAAATAGAAGGTGTCCATCTGTATCATGCTGTTTATCGGGCCTTCGTCATAGCGGCCGACAGCCTGGAGCGTTTCATATCCCGTAATATCCAAAGGTGAATAATCGGTAATGGTTACATATTCATAATAATTGCCCGGATTTGCCGGAATCGGATAATTGTCGCGCTTTTCCTGCGAGATCCGTTCTATGTCCCTCGCTGTTATGCACGGTATATACGTGACAAAGGACAACAAAACGACGGCAAGCACAACCGCATACAAATAATGTGCGGTCCGTCGGAAAAAGAACAGCAGGACAGTCCCCGTCAGGATAGCGCCTACCACCACCAGATACACCCGCGCTTCCGTATATCCGTACTGGTTGATCCGGTAGAAAGTTCCCACCCAATACATGACCAACGCCGGAAGTACAGCCCAACCGGAATAGCGGTAAAACCAATCATAATATCTTCTCTCCAGGAACGGCTGGCAACTTTTCAGAATGAATGTAGCCGAAATAAAACTAACGACAATATAAGCAACCGCACCTTTGGGCAAGGACCACAAAACGGCCACTTTGACAAAATAGAGATACAAGATAACCGCATATATCAGCAAGGCCGGCGAAAGGACGTAATTCAGCAATACATCGAACAGTTTGTTCACGCCTTCCTCCTCCTCTTTCTCCCGGTTAAACAAAAGGAACAACAACGGCAATATCCCTGCAAATGCGATACTGGACGAATAGGCCATAAACCGCCGTTCCCCATATTGCCATATCTCAAAAATATACTGGATCGAATAATAGATGGAGATAGAAAGCAGCCAGGCAATCCCGGCCAGCAATCCGGCAGAAAGCATCGCCCGAAGGTAACAAAGCCCTTTCCTGACAAACCTATCGTTATCCTGTCTCCAGTCGCACACCAGATACAGCAGTTGCACTACTACGAGCGTCACCCAATAGAAAACAGACCAGAGATCTTTCTCCTTCCAGAAAAACGGAATAAAGAACAACACAGACAGATAATAGGCAAAACGCCAGCGCGATCCTTCCGTCATCGAATTCAATGTACAGGTAATCAGGAATAAGACCGGGAAGTAATAAACGACAACAGCCAGTCTTGCCCAAGATGTTTCATACAGCGCGCAACCGAAACAGCAAAATAAAACAGACAGAACTACCTCTGCCGGATTGTGCTGCACTGCTATCTGTAAACGTTTGAGAAGAGCCTCTATTTTCTTTTTCATACCTTCAATATTTATAATTAGGCCATAAAGATAAGCGTTATTGCTTTTCTGCCACTATTTACATGCCAAAATGGTTCCTTTTCTGCCAAATTTTCCTACAGACACTCTCCATTAACAATCCCATTTTCAAACACATATATCCATACGAGTAAGCCTGTTTACCTAAAATCATGGCCTCCGGAAAGGATTTTCAACTTCGTTTATCATCCTTTATTCATATTAACGCCGGACATATTGTTCTGGCATGTCTTTTGAAGTTGATATAGTGCTTTCGGGTTAGAAGAAACGAGAGCGGAAAAGAATATAAATGTTTAACTAAATAATTGGAGGACTGTATTATGACACCGATGAGAAGAAGTCAAAATTGGTTACCGTATGTATTCAATGATTTATTTGACAACGACTGGATGATTAAAGCGAACTCTACAGCTCCCGCCATCAACGTGATTGAATCGGAAAAGGACTATCGGGTAGAAGTTGCTGCTCCTGGTATGACAAAAGACGATTTCAACATCCGCATCGACGAGAACGACAATCTGGTCGTATCGATGGAGAAAAAAGAAGAAAAGAATGAAGACAAAAAAGAAGGACGCTATCTGAGACGCGAATTCTCCTATAGCAAATTCCAGCAGACAATGGTTCTTCCCGAAAACGCAGAGAAAGAAAAGATCGAAGCAAAAGTCGAGAATGGCGTGTTGAACATCATCATCCCGAAAATGAGCGAGGAAGCAGCCAAGAAAGCTGAAAAGATTATCGAAATCAAATAATCTGTTGTCTCATATAAACTAAAGGCTATAATGGTTTGTTTTATTGGAAAAATATTATCCGGTTAAAGCAAACCATTATCTTTTTATCTATATCTTTGCCTATATAAACATTGTATCGTATTATAAATCTAATTGAAAGAAAGGAAATAAAATTATGATTTTAAGCAAGAAATTATCCGAAGCATTTAACGCACAAGTTAATGCAGAAATGTGGTCATCCAACTTGTATCTGTCCATGTCCGTGCACTTCCAGAAACTGGGATTAAACGGTTTCGCCCACTGGATGAAAAAGCAAGCAGAAGAAGAAATGGAGCATGCCCACAAAATGATCGACTTCACTATCGACCGCGGCGGTGATATCACAATCGGGCAGATCAATGTCGTTCCTACTGCATGGGGCAGCGTCACAGAATTATTCGAACATGTTTACAAACACGAATGCTACGTTTCCGAACTGATCGACAAAATGGTCGATATCGCAGAAGAAGATAAAGACCATGCATCAAGAGACTTCCTCTTTGGGTTCGTTCGCGAGCAGGTTGAAGAAGAATCTACAGCTAAAGAAATCGTAGAACAGTTGAAGAACTATGGCGAATGCCATGTTGGTATCCTTGACCACAGATTGGGCAAAAGATAAAAACAATGGACAATTGACAATTGACAATTAGTTGACACATTCTTATTAATTGTCAATTGTCAATTGCCCCAAGTATCGCTTTCCCCCACAGCTCTCCCAAAGCAGAAGCCCCTTTCCGGTTAGGATGTAGATAGAAAGTTCCTGCATTTCCCTTTTCAGGGAAGAGTTCGTTTTTATAATGCGTCTTGAAATAATCGAAACCATCCGTATCTCCCATAAAGACCTGTCCGGGAAAATGTTTGGAATAATCGAGAACCAACGCCTGTAATTCAGGATAATAACTTTGCAGACGATTCAATCCCTCTTCCAGGTATTTAGCTCCGTTGTATGTATTCGGGCTGTACCATACCGGCCGGTGTAATACGATCTTGCATTCCGGATAGAGTGCCAGCAACTTATCGATAATCGTTTTCATATTTTCATAATACTTGGCAGGCGAGGCCGGAGCTCCGTTCGGTCCTGTAATAGCGCTGTCGTTCGTCCCAAGCATAATAGAAAAGATCAAAGTCGCCCAAGTTTCATCTTTGAACTGGTCGGCGACCCGGACCACCTTCGGGAATAGCAAATCGGTTTGAGGCAGAAAATCAAAAGTCGTACTTCCACTTACCCCCTGGTTGGAATAGCGGACAGTTCCGACAGACGGCTGCCTGCGCAGATACAAAGCGGCCTTCACAGGGGGAGCCTCATGTCTCGGATTTTCCAACAAAGCGCCTTGCGTTATGCTGTTTCCGATAAATACTATATTCAGATTTTTCTTTTCCTCGCCCGTCATATAACAACAGATTGTCATACACAACAATAAACCTATAACTTTCCGGATATCCTTCATAATTCAATTTTTCTACTTTTCTGCGAATGTAGGAAAAAATTCATTCACTTCCGGATGTTCCGATAACCAAATTTTAGCTCCCTCTTCCTCGTGCATCGGATAAGCCTCCACCAAATCCATCAATTCGCTCAATTGGTCATTATCGAGAGAAAAGTTCCGGAAAAAAGCGGCTGCATACGGATCTTTGTCAGAAAAGCCTTTGGTTGCCATAATCTGAATCTGTTCGGCATCGCCGTACTGTTTTTGCGGATCATCTAGAAATTTAAGGTCGTAGCGGGAGAACATCCAGTGGGGAGTCCAGCCGGTTACCACGATCCACTCTTTGTTCTCGATCGATTTCTGGAGAAATGCGACCATTGTCGCACCGCTCGAAGGTTTTAACGTCAGCTCGACCGGATATTCCCGGATGACACGCTCAGTCTCATTCATCAAGCCGGCCCCGACATCGATACCGATGATCTCGTTGCGGAACTTCTCTTTATGCTCATTCAATTCTTCTATGGAACGGATCGTGACATACGAAGGGACTACCAGCCCCATCCTGGCATTTTTATAGGCTACTCCTAACGCTTCCAAGTTATCGCCATATTTCCTTATATAATCGGCATGTGTAGCCGGAAGCCATGCATCCATAAAAACATCGACTTTACCGGCCGCCATCGAGACAAAGACCGGTGCAATATCCGCATTTCACATCATACCCCTTGCTCTCAAGCATGACTTTCGCCAGATAGCTCATGGCTATGCCTTCCGACCAGTTTACATAACCGATCGAAACCTGTTTCCTGCCATTCGAGGAATCGCTGCAATCAGCGAACATCATCATGAAGGCTACAATAAGGGATAAATTTATAATGATAATCAATCTTCTCATAAATACTTTTCTTTTTATCTGTTTTACTTTCTACGGACAAAGCCCTGTGTAATACGATCCAAAACGATCGCTAGAATCACGACGGCTATGCCGCCTTCAAAACCAAGTCCGATTTTCATTTGTGTGATTCCTTTCAATACGATCTCACCTAATCCGCCAGCCGAGATCATGGCCGCAATCACAACCATAGAGAGAGCCATCATGATTGTCTGGTTCACTCCTGCCATAATGGTAGGTAAAGCCAACGGGAGCTGTACTTTAAAAAGAAGCTGTCCCGAAGTGGCCCCGAACGAACGGGTCGCCTCTACAATATCTTCCGGAACCTGACGGATTCCCAAGTCGGTAAGACGGACAACCGGAGGCATGGCAAATATCACGGTGGCAAAAGCACCCGGAACAGGTCCTAGTCCGAAAAACAGGACAGCCGGAATCAAATAGACAAAAGCGGGCATCGTCTGCATCAGATCCAAAACCGGACGGATCACCTTAGCCGCCTTATCGTTTCGCCCGGTCCAGATTCCCAGCGGGACACCGAACAACAAGGCGATGATCGTCGACGACAAGACAAGCGCCACAGTCTGCATGGTCTGTACCCAAAACCCCATCCCCCAAATCAAAAGTAAACCGAGCAAGGTCAGGACAGCGGTTCCCTTTCCGGCTTTCCACCAAGCCAAAGCTGCTATTCCCGCAATCATCAGGTAGAACGGGCCCCACATCAGTATTCCCTGGAAGCCGTCGATAAAGCCGCCTACGATGTGGTTGATTACATCAAAAAGGCCAGCAAAGTTTTCTGTCAGCCAATTAATGGCCATTTCTATATATTTTCCGATATTTATCATAAATCTATTGCGTTTTGAATGATTTCTTCTATTTCTTTCTGATCTTTTCCGGTCATCTCGATAATGATGGCTGAAGTCGATACGACACCTTTCAAACGGTTATTCTCATCGACCACCGGCAAAGCCTGCTGGACTTTCGGCAAGAGGGGCAACATATCTTCGACTGTCATACTCTCCAATACGGAAGGGACCTCTTTCATGACAATCGAACTGATATCCCGCACCCCTTCCTTACGCAACCGCAGCACATCTTTCAACCGTATTTCACCAAGGAACTGCTCGTCCGCACCGATCACGGGCAATGCATACAAACGTTTTTCCCTCATCTTGCGGATTATGGCCTCCGGACCATCTTTGCGGATACGGACAACGATCGGTTGAGTCAGCATGATGGAAGAGGCCGTAACGACACGCCCACGATCCACACTCTCGGTAAAACGGGTGACATAGTCGTTCGCCGGATCGGTCAATATCTCTTCGGGCGTCCCGACCTGTACGACTTCGCCATCCTTCATAATGGCAATACGGTCGCCTAATTTGATGGCCTCGTCCAGATCATGTGTGATAAAGACAATGGTACGTTTCATCTTCTCCTGCAAATCCAGCAACTCGTCCTGCATCTGTTCGCGGATAAGCGGGTCAAGGGCAGAAAAAGCCTCGTCCATCAACAGGACTTCCGGGTCGTTCGCCAAAGCACGTGCCAGCCCGACGCGCTGCTGCATACCTCCGGAGAGTTCGTCCACACGCTGGTTCTCATATCCTTTCAATCCTACAACGGCTATGCTTTCATATGCTTTCTTTTCGCGCTCTTCTTTAGGCACTCCCTGCAATTCAAGCCCGAAAGCTATATTGCTCAATACAGTCCGGTGAGGCAACAGGCCAAAATGCTGGAATACCATCGCCATCTCCTTACGGCGTATTTGCAACAGTTCCTTATCCGACACTTTGGCTATGTCTGTTCCATTGATAATCACTTCTCCGGAAGTAGGGCGTATCAAACGGTTGATGCAGCGGAGTAAAGTGGACTTTCCACTACCGGACAACCCCATAATGACGAATATTTCGCCTTCATTAATGGAAAGATTCGCATCTTTCACCGCAACTGTACATCCGGTCGCTTTCAATATTTCACTTTTTGTTTTACCTTCTTTCAACATCTTCAAAGCCTTCTGCTTCTCATTGCCAAAAACCAGATAGAGATCTTTAATTTCTATTTTACTCATACAATAAAATGGTTTAGGTTATTAAAATAATATACACAGCAAGACAAGAACAAACGATAACAGGAATCTTTCTTTATATCGTATAAAGTTCTGATTTAAATAAGGGACAAATAACAATGAATCCCGAAATAATTAATAAAATGATTATTGACAGACTGAGTAATTAAAAAAGGAATAGAATTTGATAAGATAATCCTTTCAACGAATAGCAAAAAATAGCATTTTTATGTATAAAAACAGCCTGTTCCAGTATCTTGCTGGCACAAAGATACAAAAAACGGATTAAACATACAAATTATATTCAAAATCCGGGGCATACAGAGGGCTTTATTTGTAATGATATGGAAAGTTTCCGGGTAATATTCCCCTATCACTCAGCAAAATAGAACAAACCGGCAGATAAATATAAAATAAGTTTGAATATTTCACTTAAACACCGTATATTTGGCGTCAATAACTAAACTAGATTTATATGTTCAACAGGGCTATTACAATTTTCCTGGGGAAGGATAATTGTCATTACACAACAAAAGAAAAACAAACAGGTACTGCCACACTAGACGACAAAAGCCAAGTACAGTTCCTTAGTAAAAAGAACCCCAAAATGCCGTTTTTCTATAGCCGGCGGAATCTCTACATGATAGGTTTCCTGCTCGCTTTTATAGTGACTCTGCTCGAATTTATACGAGGACGGCATCAAAACTTTATGGTCTTCTCGGACGCTACTCAATTCTTCTGGCAAGGCATCAGCCCATACACAACTGAATTTGTAGAAGCTCACGGACGCTACTTCCTTTATTCTCCAGTTTTCACGGTATTGTTCGCTCCGTTTGCGTATCTGCCTGCATGGCTGGGACCTTTCGCGTGGAATCTATTCAATTATTCATTGTTCTTTGTGGCGATCTTCACGCTGCCCCAACCATTTAACCAGCAGCAGAAATGCCGTATGTTCCTTTTTCTGTTACTGATTTTAGGACAAAGTTTACTTTCATTTCAGTATAACATAACGGTAGCCTATTTATTCTTATTCGCCTATACGTTATTGGAAAAAGACCGTGGATTTCTGGCTGTTCTGTTAATCATGATTTCGGGATGTACCAAAGTATATGGAATTTTCGAACTGGCATTGTTGCTGTGTTATCCTCACGTATGGCGTAACTTTGGCTATGCCGTTACAATGGGCATTGTATTGCTTGCATTACCGTTAATCAAAATAGCTCCTGCAGATTTGCTCCCCTATTATGAAGAATGGTGCCATAGTCTTGCTGTTCATCAGTCCGCCGGAGCTTATGATTCATTTTTCTATGCCCGCCCCATTGCAGCATGGACATTGCCACACTTCCGTGCACTTCAGATAGGAATGCTCGGTCTGCTGACTCTGCTCTTTTTGGGGAATTTCCGCAAATGGTCGTCTTTTGCCTTCCGTGCCCAGGCTTTGGGCATTCTCATGGGCTGGGTAGTATTACTGAGTGACTCCGCCGAGAAGCATACCTATATTATCGCATTGGCAGGTTTCATGCTCTGGTATTGGAGCAGACCAACACGTACCGCAACAGACAAGATTCTATTTTGGTGCTGTTTTGTGCTGTTATGTATCGTTCCTATCGACATATTCGTCCCTGTACCCATCAGAGATTTAATTACCAGGACCTTATGGCTTCATGTATGGGTTTTCTTTATTGTATGGATACGGATGATATGGCTTACCTTCCTTGCATCCTTCATTCATCCACGTGCCACAAATGTTCTTTCAGATTAACGCATCCGTTAGCTTTGAAAGAAACTTCTTCTGCCAGCAAGAGTTGTTTTTGTTCCACCCAACCGGGCACCAGCCTTCCGGTGGAATTTACAACTCTATGGCAGGGAATGGATAATTCATCCGGCACTTCTTTCAATGCACGTCCCACCATCCGCGAGCATTGGGGTGCCCCCAACAGCAAAGCAATACCTCCATAAGTAGATACTTTTCCCACAGGTATCTGGGATACGACTTCGTACACTTCCTTCCGAAAGGATTCGGAAAAGCTCTCTTTATCTACTTTATAATCTTTCATATATCCCTCTTTACGATATCAATGAAATCATCCTTTCCTTTTCAGGAAGTCTGTCGGGCTCTCTCCAAACTGCTCTTTATAGCACTTGGTGAAATAAGAAGGTGAACTGAAACCGACTTCATAACCAATCTCCGCTACGGTCATGTCCGAAGAAGCAAGCAAAGAAGCTGCCTTCTTCAAACGGGCGATACGGAGCAATTCATTCGGAGAGTAGTTAGTCAACGATTTAATCTTGCGGTAAAGCTGCACACGGCTTAGTCCCATATCCTTGCCCAAGTCCTCCACATTCAAACCGGAGTCTCCCATTTTCTCTTCAATCAATGACTTGAATCTTTCTACAAAATCCTTGTCCATATCGCAGACATCTTCTTTTGCCAATGTCTGCCCGTCACCAAAGAACTGTTTCAGACGACGGTGAGAATCAATCAGATTGCGGACACGTGCCAGCAACAGCTGTGAACTGAACGGCTTTGAAATATAAGAATCCGCACCACCGTCATATCCCTGAATACGCTGTTCGTCCAGTGAACACGCTGTCAGCAGAATAACCGGAATATGACAGGTCTGTAACTCACTTTTCAGCCGGCGGCAACATTCAATGCCATCAATGCCCGGCATCATCACATCAGAAATGATCAGGTCCGGAACATACTTCATAGCCTTACGGATTCCTTCGGAGCCGTCTGCCGCTTCAATCACCGTATAGTCTGTATGCAACAGCGTATGGACATACGAACGGATATCCTCATTATCATCAATAATCAGTACGGACGGTTTGGAAGAGTCATATCCTTTTTCCAGTTCTTCCTCTTCCGCCAATAGAACATCTGTTGTACGGGAATCCGCAGAAACAAGGGTGGTATCCGGTTCGGCAGCAACAGCCTCACAAGACTGTACAGGCAGTTCAACGGTAAAGACCGTGCCCTGTTTCTCATCACTCTCTACGGAGATCATACCACCGTGCATTTCTACGAAGGCTTTTACCAATGCCAGTCCGATTCCCGAACCGGTATGGTGCATATCGATCTTATAGAAACGGTCGAATACATTGCGGATATGTTCGGCAGAAATCATAGAACCGGTATTTGCCACCGTGAAACGTATCCATCGTTTGTCCTCTTTACTAAGGGAAGACAGACGAACGGCAATTCTTCCGTTTTCCGGTGTAAACTTAAAGGCATTGGACAGAAGATTGAAATAAATACGTTCCAGCTTCTCCATGTCTGCCAGTGTATGATAATCCGTATCCGGCATACTATCAAAAGAAAAATGGATATGCTTCTTACGGGCTGCCGCCTGAAAAGACTCATTCCATCCTTCGAAAGAAGAAAGGACATCCACCGTAACCGGAGTATATTCCATCTTGCCGTTTTCATATTTACGGAAATCCAGAATCTGATTGACCAGACGCAGAAGAATGTTCACATTCCGCTGAATCAGCATGAGCATCCGGTGCTGATCTCCACTCAATGTCTTGTCCGCCAATAAATGTTCTACCGGGTCGGCAACCAATGTCAACGGAGTACGGAAGTCGTGAGAAATATTGGTGAAAAAGACCAGCTTGGCATGGGTAGCTTCTTCCAGTTGATGAGAAAGTTGTATCAATTGGTCACGCTGTTCTTCCAGTTTGTCACGCTGCTCTTCCAATTGCTGCTTCTGCTTAAAAAGCTCTTTATTCAAGCGATTCTTAGAGCGGAGTGATTTATAAACGACCAATAATAAGCCGGCTACCAATAAAAGGATAATCAGACTGCCGTATAAAACTACCTGTTGTGTAGCTACCTGAGAGAGGTATCCACCGATACGTCCGTTGAGCGTTTCAATCTTTTTATCGAGTTCGGAGATGTGTGTAGTCTGCAACTGCATGACGTGTGCGTTGGTACGGTCCACAACAGCGGTATTCATCACCGTTTCTTTGGGATAGGGTTTCTTCTCCAGAATATCCATAGCCAGTTGCAGTACCTTATCGCCATTGGTCGGATAGATAAAGGTGGCATCCAGCACACTGTCCAAAACCAGTTCCAGTCCGTTTCCCTTACCCGGCAAGGCATCTATGCCGACAAAAATCATTTCCTTCTCCCGCCCTGCCATCTTTGCTGCCTGATAGGCACCCGGAGCGATACGGTCATTATGGGCATACACAGCATCAATCTTAGGATGCCTCCGAAGCATACTATCCATTTCTATCTCTGCCGGACCACGTTCCCACGCAGCATCCGCTTTATCAATCAGCTTTATATCCGGGAATTTACTGATGGCAGCCATAAATCCCTGATGCCGTTCCATTGCAGGAGTCGAACCGCTCAATCCTGTCAGTTCTACTATATTTCCCTTCCCTTTCAGACTGGAGGCAATATAGTTTCCTACCGAACGACCGATTTCATAATTATCGGCTCCGATATAGGCAGTATATTTATCCGAAAGAATCTTCCGGTCTACCAGGATGACAGGTATTCCCTTTTGATAGGCTTCCTCTACAATCGGAGTCATGGGGGCCGCTTCGTTGGCAGAAATAATCAATAAGTCAACCCCTTCATCTATAAAATAATGAACGTCTTCCGCCTGTTTGCGATTATCATCCGCAGCCGACCGGATTTCAACCGATACCCCATCGTAGAACATTGCTTCGCGAAGAATTTCATCATTCATCTTATGCCGCCAGGAGTCATCACTACATTGCGCCACCCCGATACGGAAGCGGTGTGTGTCCTGCCGACAAGCCGTCATGCCAAGAAGACAGAGCAAGACTGCTATCCACTTTGTATATCCCATCATTCTAATCATTCTCATTTTTTTCGTATTTCTTTCTATGACCCAAATGGACGATTGAGAACAAAAATAAGAAATAAAACTGTGAGTATGCTATCTATCACCCAATTATTCTCATCATTACCCTCCAAAGAAATGCAAAACAGTTCCCAATATTCAACCGGAAACTATTAACAAAAGTATAAAGCGTAAGACAAACACTCAAT
>OGZA01002384.1_pt1 | contig 11637 bp, 10 predicted proteins | sample 1576591 | NCBI WGS metagenome assembly OGZA01 (sample SAMEA3541565, study PRJEB24748) | human gut metagenome | biome: human gut; feature: human-associated habitat; material: faeces | place: China | collected 2012
TTTCGCCGCGCAGGGCGCGGATGATATTCTCCGGGTCTTTCAGGGCAAATACCAGTACCGGGATATGGTTGTCCATGGACAGGCTGGTGGCGGTAGAGTCCATCACAGCCAGGTGGCGCTTGAGCACCTCGTCGTAGGTGATGCTGTCAAACTTCACCGCGTCGGCGTTCTTGGCCGGGTCACTGTCGTACACGCCGTCGATATTCTTGGCCAGCAGGATGACGTCCGCGGCGATCTCCGCCGCCCGCAGCACCGCCGCCGTGTCGGTGGAGAAAAACGGGCAGCCGATGCCGCAGCCAAAAATGACCACTCTCCCCTTTTCCAGGTGCCGAATGGCCCTGGCGCGGATATACGGCTCCGCCACGGCCCGGATCTCCAGCGCCGTCTGTACACGCACGTCCACACCCTTCTGCTCCAGCACGTCCGCCATGGCCATGCAGTTCATGGCCGTGGCCAGCATACCCATGTGATCGGCCCGGGTGCGCTCGATGTGTCCCTCGCCGTCCTTCACGCCGCGCCAGAAATTGCCGCCGCCGATGACGATACCCACCTGCACACCCATGTCCACACACTGCTTGATAATATCCGCCACCCGGCCCATGACCTGAAAGTCCAGACCGAAGTGCTTATCGCCGGCCAGCGCTTCGCCGCTGATCTTCAGCAGCACCCGCTTGAATACTGGTTGCTCCATCGCCGTTCCTCCCTAATTTTCTATCAGGTATTTTACCTTATTTCTCCCGTTTTGCATAGGGGGAAAATCGAAAATTTTTCTGAATTCTTTTTTGCAGATCCCGCGTGCCCTGCGCCTACGGCGCATGATGCAAAAACGAAAAGCTTTGTTTTTTTCCACCGGCGGTGTATAATAGGGAAAACACTTTTCCGGAGGCTGATTTTCATGGAACTTCTGCACGTGCTGGGCAATACATATGCGGCCGTCGCCGCTACCGCCCTGCTGCCCGTTTATAAGCTCAATGACCGAGATGTGGTGCTCATCGACACCGGCTACGCCAAGCTGGACAGAGCCGGCCTGACCGCGCTCATCGACGGCAGCGGCTGGCGTCTGCGCGCCATTCTCTGCTCCCACGCCCACTTCGACCACACCGGCAACGTCCGGTATTTGCAGGAGCGATACGGCGCGAAAGCCGCCATCTCTCTGATCGAAGCCGGTATCTCTGTGAACCCGGACAGCTACCGCGCCAATTACGTGGCGTTGACCTACGGCAAGAGTCGGGAGATATTTCTGGAGGAGTGCTTCACCGCTGACCGCGTTATCTTCCCCCAGGAGGACCACATCGACGTAGACGGCGCCCGGTTCGGTGTACTGTCTCTCCCCGGCCATTCGGCAGGCCAGCTGGGCTTTGTCACGCCAGACGGCGCGGCCTATCTGGGCGACTGCCTCATCGATCAGGCCCTGATCGACGGCGCCAAGCTGCCCACCAGTATGTTCGTCGCCAAGGATCTGGAGAGCAAGGCCGCCCTCCGCGCCACGGACTACCCCGCCTATATCATCGCCCACAAGCAGATCATCACCGACCGCGCGGAGCTGTCTGCCCTCATCGACAGCAACATCGCCTTCATCCACCGCAAGGAGCGGGAACTGCTGGACGACCTCACCGACGGCATGACGTTCTCCGACTGGATATACGCCTTCTGCCAGCGGGAGAACATCCGCACCCGGCAGGAACTGAAATTCAGCATCGTGGAGCGGAACTTCACCAACTTCACCGACTGGCTCACCGACACCGGCAAGGTACGCGTAGAGCGCGACTTCTGCGCCAAGCGCTACTACCGCGTCTGACCCGCGCCCATCGAAAAAGCCACCCCTCAGGGTGGCTTTTTTCTTGTTCACTGCACCGTAAACGTGTCCGCCATGGCGTTGAGTGCATATCCCAGATGCTCCGTCTGCGCCACGGGATAGGTCTTGATGACCGCGAACCGCTCTGTGTCCGAGCCGCGGAAAGCCGCCGTCCAGTCCTGGTTCCCGGCGCTGTCCGTGCCGGACATATCCCCCTGCTTGCTCTCGATGAGGGCAAAGCTGCTCCCCGCCGCGCCGATGGCCCAGTCCTGCGCCTCCTTCAGCGTCATAGCGCCCAGATGCGCCACATAAAGCCGCGCGAAGATGTCCTCGGTGCTCTCCCAGACCTCGACAGGCTTGCCGTTGAGGACAGGTGAGCCATCCACCGTCGCGTCGTTCCAGCCGTCCATGGGAGTAAGCCGGTGCCACCCATCGGCGAGGATGCAGATGCTGTAGCCGCTTCCGCTGTACCACGCAGCGGGATAAGAAACCAACCCCGCGCCGTTGTCGTTGAAGGTAAGCGTGTCCTGACGCGCCGCCTCCGTCCGGTCGATATACCGGAACTGTACGTTATACAGGCCGTCCATGCCGATACCGGTATACGCCTGCGCAAGGTCGATGACCTCGCCGTCATGCAGCAGCCTGTTTTCACTTGTGTAGCGCCCGTAGAGGGTGAAGCCCTCACCCTTTATCACGGACAGCTGCGCGCCGCTGCCCACCTCATACACCGGGATGTCCTCGCTGTAATTCTCGTCGTATGTCACCGTGCGGTACACCACGGAATAGACCTCCGTCACGGCAATGCTCAGCTGATCCTTCTCGTAGCTGACGGTCACCGGCAGCCCGCCGGTCAGTTGGGACGTTATGTACCGGGAAATATCCCGCAGCAGCGCCTCCGCCGCGTCGCCGTTCCCACGGGGGTCGGCCTGCCCGGACAGAGTCCAGATATACCTCCGCACCTGCTGCGGCAGCTGGCTATACCGCTGCGCCAGCACGTCCATGGCGCCCTCGGCATACGCCCCGTCCGCGTTCAGATAGTAGGCGCACAGATAGCTCAGGGGAACGGTCTCCCAGTCCGGCAGCTGCGCCGCGTCGTACACGATGCCGTAGTCCTCCGCCTTTGCACTGACCACGCCGTCCTCGCCCAGTATGGGCCACGGGGTGATCTCCGTGAAGTCCGGCAGGGCGTCGCCGGGATAGTAGACGATGGAGCCGTCCTCCAAACGCGCCTGTAAAACATCCATCAGCGCTTGCAGGCCCGCTGCGCTCTCCCGGACGGCGTTGTAGTCCGCCGCCACATAGTCCCCGGCGTACACCGTGCCGGACACAGGGGTCTCCCCTTCCGCGCCGACGTCCTCCCACCGCAGCCACTCCGCGTTGTCGATCAGCGCCAGCGCCAGATAGCCCCGCTGTGCCATCTGCCGGTTCCACTCGGCGGTGCGCTGCGGCAGCGCGCCTGTAAAGGCGTAGCGCACCACCACGCCGTAGGGCTCGCTGGCCGTTTCGACCTCAAAGGAGTAGGTATACGCCTGACCATCGCCGGCAGCGCCGGCCGCCCGGAACCCCAGCGCATCCAGTATCGCGCCCACGGCGGCATTGTCACCGATATACTCCGTCCGCAGGGCGTACAGCGTCTCCGCGTCCGGCACTCCGGCGTCGTTTTCGGCGGGCTTCGTCAGCAGGCACACGCCGATGATGACCGCCGCGACGACCAGCAGGATGACAGCCCAGAGGGCGGGCTTCTTATAGTTGAGCACGTTCTTCACCCTTTCTTTCACAGCCACTTCGCCAAAGGCCAGCGGGCACACCGCCGCCATTTTCGGCTGGGCGGCGCAGGCCACCAGTGCGCGGGAGTATGCCGCCCTCTGGGCGGGCGTGGCGTTTTTCAACACCATTTCGTCGCAGGCGCGCTCCATGTCGCGGCCCAGCAGGACATACGCCGCCCAGAGGACCGGGTTGAACCAGTTGACCGCCAGCAGCAGAAACGCCAACGGTTTCCACACATGGTCCCAGCGGTGGATATGGCACCTTTCGTGGGCGAGCACCTGGGGAAAGTCCTGCTCCGACACGGTTTCCGGCACATAAATGCGGGGCGCGAGCACGCCCAGCACGAAGGGCGTAGACCAGTCGGTGCAGCGATAGACATTGTCCTGTATGCGGGGGGCGGCGCGGAGCCGCCAGCGCATACGCAGCAGGCTAAGGGACATGTACAGCGCCATGCAGCCCACGCCCGTCAGCCAGATGGCGGGCAGCTGATCCAGCAGCGCAAAGCCTTGTGCCGCAGCGGGTCCTGCCATTTCCAGGCGCTGCTCCGGCGGGGCGGAAACATAGACCTTTTCCTGCTGGCGAAGCTCCTGATAGGCCTGGATGGGCGGGCTTTCGGGCTGCTGGAGACTGACGGGGCTCTCTACTGTCAATCGGGCTGGAAGCAGCAGCCGCAGGGCCACCAGCAGCCACAGCATACACACGGCCCGGCGGGGCGCACGGCGCAGCAGCGGCCGCACCGCCATCACCGCCAGCGCGATGAGGCCCGCCTGCCAGGAAATTTCCAGCACGGAGGTAAACAGACTATCCATTTTTTCTTCTCCTTTATGGCGCAGGGCATGACATCGTATGCCGCAGCGCGGTTCAGTTACGTCCGGAATTCTCCTGCTCGAAGCGGTCGATCATGGCATGGAGCACATCGGCATCCTCTTTGGATAGTTTTGAATTTCCCATGAAAGCCGTCAGAAATGCCGGCAAGCTGCCGTGAAAGTTGTGGGCAACGAAGGCACGGCTCTCGGCGCGCTGCACGTCCTCCCGCTGTACCAGCGCGGTGACGACGGCGTTCTCCGTGTGCACCACGCCGCGCTCGGCGAGACGCTTGATCACGGTGTAGGTGGTGGATTTTTTCCAGCCCAGCTCCTCGGCGCAGAGACGGACCAGCTCGCTGCTCTTTACCGGCTCGTGGGACCACAGTATCTCGCAGAAGCGCAGTTCGCTGTCAAAAATTTTCGGTGTTTCCACAGGGTTTTCCTCCTTGGTCGAATGTAGTAGACCTGTTTTTAGTCTAACGCATTAGACCCGTCCTGTCAAGTATTTTTTTCTTGCTTTTTGTGTTACTTTTACTTTACTTTTCTTGTACGCTTATGATACCTTAGTGCAGAGGATGTTGCAGGGCCATGCAAGCTATATGTCAGGCACGGCAAAAACAGGTACGGAAGGGGCGCATCATGGATATCGTGTATGAGGACAAGCGGATCGTGGTGGCGGTAAAGCCGGCAGGGGTGGTGTCGGTGGATCAACCGGGCGGAATGCCCGAGCTGCTGCGGCAGACGCTGCACACTGCGTGCATACGGACGGTACACCGGCTGGACGCGCCGGTGGCGGGACTGATGGTGTTCGCACGGAGCGCCTACGCCGCCGGAGAGCTGTCACGGCAGATACGGGAGGGGGAATTCGAGAAAACGTATCTGGCGGTGGTGCGGGGAATGCCGAAGGCGGACGAGGGAGAGCTGACGGACCTGCTGGGCCGGGACAAGACGCGGCGGATGACCTATGTGGCCGAGGGGCCGGGAAAGGACGTGCGGGAGGCGCGGCTGCGGTACCGGGTGCTGGACCGGCGGGCGGGATGCGCGCTGGTGCGGGTCCGACTGCTGACGGGGCGAACGCACCAGATCCGGGTACAGTTCGCGTCACGGGGGATGCCGCTGGTGGGCGACCGGCGGTACGGGGACGCGGCGGAGGCGGACACGCCCATCGCGCTGTGGTCGGCGGGATTGGCGTTCCGCCACCCGGAGACGGGAAAGGCCATGGCGTTTGAGCTGGCACCGCCGTGGAGCTGGTTTCAGGCATAAAAAAATGAGCACCCCTCCGGGTGCTCATTTTTTATGTGCTCAGAATTTCTTTCTGCCGGTGCAGGTCAGGCCGGTCAGGGACAGGAGTGACAGGGCGGCGTAGAGGGCTACGCCGGGGTCGGCGGTCTTGGGAGAACCCTTGGCATCGTCGGCCTTAGTATCGGTGGTGGGGTGGTAGTAATAGCCGCCGGAGGAGGAAGCCGGGGTCCGCACGGCATACAGCGTCAGCGGCACTTCTATTACGGTGTTAAAATCCCATGCTTCGGAAGCGCCCTCTTTCGTCCAGTACATAAATTCCCGGCCATTTACTGTGGCGGGAGTTTCCGGCTCCTCAACTGCATTAGGCTGCAAAACAAGCTTTAGGGTCCTTGTCTTAGCGACCTCGTCAATAAAATTGACGCTGTTGTAGTCCACGCAAGTGCCGCTGGTACCTTTTTCCACTTTGATATGCCCGTCAAACACCCCCTGCTCTTTCACAACGGAATTGGCCGCCGCTTTCAACTCCTCCTGTGTCGGACCTAAGCTCTCGAGGAATACGATACGCACCTTTCCCGCAATGGTACCACCGGTAACGGACAAGTCGGTATGTTTATGGTCCGACTCATATACGTAAATATCTTCTTTTCTGGCATTCGGATTTTCACCGATATACGCCGTACCGGACATGGTCATATTCCCATTGTACACATATACGCCCCTGTCACTGCGCCCTGTGATGCGGCCGCCGGTCATTGTGAAGGTTCCCACATTATTATGTACGCCGACAGTTTTTCCGGTGATGGTGCCGCCAGACATTACAAGGGTCGCCCCATCGATATAGATGCTGCTGCCGCTGTTAACGGTAAGCGTGCCGCCCTCCAGCTTCAGCGTTGTATCTTTCTCCAGGAATACGGCTCCTCCAACATAGTCATAGTAAATTCCCGTCACATTTGGTCCCTTTCCGCCGGTAATGACACCGCCGGCAGGCAAATCCGCATAGGATCCTGTATGCGGATTTTGGGGACGGCTGTCCGTGATGGTCAGGGTCACAGTGTTCGGACCATCCTTTTTCACATAGAGCACACTGCCGTCGCCGGTCATCTTGAGCACATGGCCGTTCAGGTCGAGGGTCACATCTCTCGTTACTACCAATGTCTCGCTGATCTCGATATCCTCTGTCAGCTGGACAGTTCCGCCGTTGGATATGGCAGATTTCAGCCTGGTTGCGGCGTTGTCAGGCGGCGACGTCGCGCCGGCGGTGCACACCAGGGGATTTGTTACATCCCCCGATGTAACAAAAGCTGCCCATATGGGCAGCGCGCATACCAATACCAGGGTCATCAGGATGGGGAGCAGTCGTCTCTTCATGGCGGTTCCTCCTTCTATGGCTCACATATTTCTCTCCCGGGCCCGTGTGCCGTAAAATTTCTTGTTGGGAAAGTTTTTTGGCGCGCAGGCTCTGTTGTACGACCATCTTACCAGAAAGTATCGCGAAAGGCAACGGGAATATCCAGATGTTGGCATAACAAATCGGTGTGGGAGGCATTAGAGGAAGTTATGGCGGGTATTTTTTGGCTTGTCCGGACATAGGCTTGTCTGAAAGGCGGTGGGGCTTGTGAAATGGCGGCGAGGCGCGGCGGCGGTGTGCGGGGCGTTCGTGCTGTGGCTGGCGGCGGTGTGCGCGGGGAGCCAGGACCTGCGGGCGGCGGCACAGGCGGTGCGGGACAGCTCGCTGGCGCAGCGGCTGGTACAGTGGGAGCTGGGGGACCTGTGGGCGGCGGACTCGCTGCCGCTGCCGGTGCTGACGGTGCTGCGGCAGTCGCCGATGCTGCTGGCGGCGGAGACGCAGGTGACGCAGGCAGAGACGCCCCGGAACGCGGAGGAGACACCCTCCCCCGCCCCGGCGGAAATACCGGAGGGCCCAACAACGGGGCAGACGGAAAACACCGGCGGGCAGGGGGAATCGAGGCCGCTGTCGGTGGTGGCGGCGGATGAGAACGGGTACACCCGGGTGGGGGACGTGTTCATCAAGAACAGTTCGCGGCAGACGGTGGAGGGCATCGTGTTTGACGGAACGTTCGCGGCGGCGCTGGGCGAGGACGCGCCGCAGGTGCTGATCGTCCACACCCACGGCAGCGAGGCGTACACCATGCCGCCGGGGGAGGAATACGAGGACACGGGGAGCTTTCGGACGGCGGATGCCAGCGTGAGCGTGATACGGGTGGGCGATGAGCTGGCGAGGGTGCTGTCGGGCTACGGGATATCGGTGCTGCACGACCGGGCGCTGTATGACGACCCGGAGTACAACGGGGCGTACTACCGGGCGGAGGACGCCATCGAGGCGTATATGGAGAAATACCCCAGCATCGGGTTCATTCTGGATGTGCACCGGGACGCGCTGGAGGACAAGGCCGGCCACCAGTACAAGGTGGTAACGCGGGAGGACCCGGACTGCGCGCAGGTGAGCCTGGTGATGGGCAGCAGCTGGGAGGGCTGGCAGGAGAACCTGAAATTCGCCGTGGCGGTGCAGCAGCACCTGACGGAGCGCTATCCCACGCTGATGCGGCCGCTGACGCTGCGGAATTCGGACTACAATGAGTACTTCACGCCCGGGAGCCTGCTGGTGGAGATCGGCGCGGCGGGGAACTCGCTGGACGAGGCGCTGAAGGCCGTGCGGGTATTCGGAGAGGGATTTGCGGAGGTAGTGACAGGAAAATAGGGTTGCAATCCGGGCGTCGGTAGGGTATAATATGGAAACCTTATCAAAAAAACGATTCCGGAGGGTATAGACTATGAAACGGAACCGCGGCTTTACATTGATGGAAATGCTGATCGTGGTGGCGATCATCGCTGTGCTGGCGGCTATTGCCATCCCTGTGTTCAACGGCAGCCTGCACAAGGCCAAGGTGGCCGCTGACATGGCCAACGTGCGGGCGTATTACGCGGAATTGCAGATCGACTACCTGACCACCGGGAAGTATCAGGAGATCGGCGACAGTTGGGAACAGAACGTGAAGCAAACGATCACGTTTATGGACGGCTCCACCGTGCCGCTGCAGGCCGGATATGTGAGCGCGATACTGGCGAGGGAGCGCACAGACCCGACCAGCGGGCAGAAGGGCGCGCCCATTGGCTATCAGGTCTCCTATTCCTGCGACAAGGGCGACCACACACTGCTGCTGGAATAATGATGAAAAAAGAGACGGCGTGAGCCGTCTCTTTTCTTATCGGTTTTTCTTGGCCAGCTCCATCAGCTCGGGGAACTTGGAGATGACGTAGCTGTAGCTGCCCCGACCGTGGGGCAGCAGGCAGTCGGAGCAGTCCTTGACGCCGTTTTCCAGGTACCTGAAGTTGCCGCCGCACTTGCTGCCCAGGGTGTACAGCGGGCAGTAGCAGAACAGGCAGTTGAAGTCCTCCGGGTGGCCGGTCTTGTGGCAGGGGAAGAACTCGCAGGCGGTGTGCTGGGTGAAGGAGTAGGCGCACTCCTCGGGCTTTTTGGTGTAGATATCGTTCATGTCAGTCCTCCACGGTGACCAGGCCGTCGTCACCCACGGTGACGGTCATGCCGGTCTGCACATATTGCAGGAACTCGTCGCCCAGGGAGTCCACCACGGGCATTTTGCTGTCGGTCCAGACATCGCCCAGAATGGCGCCGGAGGCGGCCAGGGAGTCGATGGGCAGGGAGAAGAGCATACAGGCGGGCTGCTTGCCGTGGGAGCACACCGTGAAGAGCACCATGCCGCCGGTGGTGGAGCCGATGGTCTGGGGCAGGCAGAGGGCCTTGCCGATCATGGGCTTCCTGTAGATGTCGGGGTTATTCTGGTCGCCGCACTTGACCTGCTTGTCGCCGAACATCATGGCCATCTGGTAGCTGGCCAGGGTGTTGAAGCCGCCATGGCTGACCAGCGCTTCGGCGGTGCAGGTGCCGGGGACCACCACGCGGCCCTTGAACTGCTGCATATCAGCGTCCCTCCTTTCCGGTAAGGATGTCCAGTATCTCCGCGTCGGTATAATACCGGGCGCTGGTGTAGGTGCGGAGCTTATTGGAGTTGGTGATGACCGCCTTCTTCTTGCAGAGGGGGTTGTTCATGTACATCAGCGGGCAGATGTAGCTGAGGATCACGCCCATGCTTTGCAGCTTGTAGCCCTCCACGGTGTCCTTGAAGGCGTCCAGCACCGCCGGGGCGGCGGTGAACACGGTGGGAACGGCCACCTGCAGGCGGTTCTGCGCCCGCAGGGCATCGGTGAGCTTCGCCGTCCAGTCCTTCAGCTGCTCCAGCGTCAGGTGAGGACAGCCCACGAAGCACAGCTGCGGCGCGGCGGCAGGGTCCTTCCAGATGACGGGATAGCTGCGCTTCACGCGCTCCAGCTCGGCGTCATCGATGATGTAGGTCCGATAGCCCTCCCGCAGCAGGGCCTCGCCCTGCTGTTTTGCCTCGGGGGTCAGGTGCTCCACATGGTACAGGCCCACGGCGCCGTTGGAGGCGGTGGCCGCGCCGAAGTCCTTGAGGTAGGCGCGGTTCTCGTCGTTCAGTTCCGTGCCCAGCCACGTGTCCAGCCCGCGGATGTAGGGCACGTCCTCCATGACCTTCATGCCGATGGCGGAGCCGAGAAGCTGGGCCTCGGGCCGGCGGGTGCATTTGACCTCCACCAGCCAATGGGCCTTGCGGCCCTCGTCGGTGAGCAGGCCGAACTCCGGCACGAAGCCGGCGATGCTGCCCATGAGCTCCAGCATACCGCTGTTGCGGTTGCAGCGGGCGCCCAGGACGGAGTTGGCGTAGACCACGGCGGAGGACTCCGCCCAGCTGAGGATATCACCCTGTTTGGGGGTGTTGCCCACCTGATCCAGATAGCAGGTACAGGTATAGGCGTTATCGGCGGTGATGCCCAGCTTTTTCAGCTGCTGCTCATACCGGTCCTGCTGGGTGTACATGATCTTGCGGAAGACGATGTCCTCCAACAGACTGGTGGGGACGTGCTTATCCAGGGGCAGGGGGTCAGCGGTGAATTTCTGACCGCTGGTAAGGCCGGACTCGATAAGACGGTCGTACAGGTCGTAGACCGGCTTCATCACCGCCAGGCCGAAGGAGATGACGGTGTGGCCGTACTCACTGGTAACGGGGACCATACGCTGGGCGCCGAAGGTATCGCCGTACATGACCAGCGTCTTGACCACCTTGGCCATGGTCTCGCCCTGGGCGCCGTCCAGCAGGGCCTGCTGCTGGGGTGTCAACTGCATAAAACCACTTCCTTTGTTTCAGAATGGTGCTGCGCTGGCTCTATTGTACCAGTCCGCCGCGGGAAAGTCAACTTGACGAAGGGGACGCGGTGGGGTATACTGCAGGAGAAAGGACGGTGGCAATATGCGGAGCGTGCTGCTGTGGAAGGATATGGATCAGGTGGCGGAGCAGATGGACGCCGCCGTATTTCAATATGTGGGTGAATTGCAGACGGAGAGCTTTGAGGCCTTTGCCGACTTCGACCTGCTGGCCTTTGACTGGTACGATGTGCGGAAGGCGGGAAAAAGCGGCAAGGTGCTGGTATACATCGACCGGGAGGACCTGTTTTTCTTCTGCCGGAACGAGGCGGCACAGCAGTATGTGCAGGGTGCGGTGGACACGCTGACCGCAGGCGGACCGCTGAATGACCAGCAGCTGCTGTACCGGTTTTTTGCGGGGCTGTTCAAGGGCGACATGGCGTATCTGGAAAAGCTGGAGGCCCAGATCAACGGCGGCGAGAGCACCATACTGGAGGGCAAGGCCAAGGACGACGCGCCCCGGCGCATCGCCGCGTGGCGGCGGGAGCTGCTGCACCTGAAGCGGTACTATGAGCAGCTGGACGCCATCTTCGATGAGATGTGCGACAACGATAACGGGCTGATCGAAGCCAACATTCTGGCGCGGCTGGAGGTGCTGGGGCGGCGGACGGGCCGGTATCTGCAAAAGGTATGCGCGCTGCAGGAGCTGGTGGCCCAGCTGCGGGAGGCCTATCAGAGCCAGCTGGCCATCCAGCAGAACGACCTGATGC
>OGZA01002389.1_pt1 | contig 11620 bp, 9 predicted proteins | sample 1576591 | NCBI WGS metagenome assembly OGZA01 (sample SAMEA3541565, study PRJEB24748) | human gut metagenome | biome: human gut; feature: human-associated habitat; material: faeces | place: China | collected 2012
CCTGTCATTTGAAGCCAGGGCAGCTTTTACATCTTCTGAAAATCCAAAATATATATCATACATAACAAGCACAAGCCCACCATTGTTGCACTCACAAAGCCTTCTGGTGAGCTCCTGCTTCAATTCATTTTTCATTGCTTATTACCTCGACAATAGTGAAAGTACCTGCTGTGGCAGGTCATTTGCCTGAGACAGCACTGAGATTCCGGCCTGGTCGAGAATATTCTGTGCTGCGTATTCCGTCATCTCGGTTGCCATGTCGGTATCCATGATATTGGAATATGCACCGGTCATGTTCTCAGATGTCTCAGAAAGACTGCTCTCAGCAGACTCCAGACGGTTCTGGAAGGCTCCTATCCTTGAGCGCACACCTGAGACATACTCTATCGCCTCATCAAGTGTAGACATTGCCTTGTCTGCACCACCCTTTACCGTCACGTCTACCGTATCCAGATACAGTGTCTGTGATGATACCTCAGGTATCCTGATTTTCATCTCCTGACCCTCGTTTGCACCAATCTGCACAGCCATATTTCCGATATCGGAAATATCTATCTGCAAATCCCTGCTTCCCACTGTCATATCCATATCACTGCTCAGTAGAAAATCCATTGAAAATCCACTGTTTCCTACCACATACACCCTGTTACCGTCTGCTCTTATTGTCTTGTCCGACAGATTTTCTCCGCCTGTAACCACGGCATCCTTACCGTTACTTTTGAGCTGCATATTTCCACTTCCATCGTCAGCATTCTCATAGCCTGCACCTGCCAGAGCCTTAAGCGATGAAGAAAGAGATATATTTACTGTGCTGTCGCTGCCATACTCATTGGATAAAAAGCTGATGCTATCACCATTCACCTGCATCCCGCTGCGAAGGAAGGGTTGCCTTCGGTACGCTATTTTGCAAGCAAAATATGCCTGTCGCCCAATTATTTCGGCGATCTGGTGAAAAAGGAGACCGGGAAATCGGCCCAGGAGTATATCCAGCTGAAGATGATCGACGCGGCCAAGGAGGGGCTTCTCGACCCGAACAAAACCATCGGGCAGGTGGCCTATGAACTGGGATTCCAGTATCCGCAGCATTTCGTACGCTTCTTTAAACGCCATGTCGGCTACACCCCCAGGGAATATCGGTTGCAGAGCTGATCGGGGCTGAAACAGGTGTGCCTGCGAAATTTTCCCCTGTTTTTTCCGATTTTCCGGAACATTGTCTTATATTCGCAAAAAATGATTGCATAAGACCGATGGGAACTGTTGCATGCGGGCAAATATTCAAGGGTGCCTCCCGCTCTTTCACTTACCGCCACGAAAGGCTGTGGTACCGGGACGAATTCCCATACCACCAGCATCCCGAATACGAGATTACGGTGGTTTTCAGCGGGAACGGCCAGCGGGTGACCAACGACTTCACGGAACCCTTCCGCGAGGGGGAAGTCGTCGTGTTGCCGCCCTATTTTCCGCATGGCTGGGTCTATGACAAGGCATTGTGCGCCCCGGACGGGATGATCGAAAACGGTTCGCTGCAATTCGGCGAGGAGTTTCTGGTGCAGTTGTCGCAGCTCTCGCCCGAGTTCCAGCCCGTCGTACGGTTTTATAAGGAGTTGCGCCAGGCGGTCGGGCTCACTGGCGAAACGGCGGTCAGGGTGCGTAAATTACTGGCGGGTCTTGAGCGCAGCTCAGACCCCGAACGGTTCGTGACGTTATTGCAGTTGCTTTTCCTGATCGCGCAGGACGGGCATTGCCGCCCCATCGGGCCCGGGAAATTCCGCGGGGCAAAAATCCATAAGAACAAGCAGCGCCTGCAGGATGTTTACAAGTATATCGTCGAGAATTACCACCGTAAGATAACCCTCGAGGAAATCGCGTCCTATGCCTCGATGAACAAGACGGCCTTCTGCCTGTTTTTCAAGAAGGCGACCGGCGAGTCGTTTGTCGCCTACCTGAATGTCTTTCGGTTGCAGATGGCCTGTACGATGCTGACCCGCTCTTCTAAGAACATTTCCGAAATCTGCTATGCAGTGGGTTTTACGGACATCCCCTATTTCAACCGGGCATTCAAGCAGCGTTACGGCGTTTCACCGACGCAGTACCGGGCTTCGATGCGGAATGCACCTCAGGCGGAGGGGCAGGGCGGCTGATCCGGCAGGGTGTCCCCGTCTAACGATTACGGCCGGGTAATTCCCGGCCGTAATCCGTATGCCGGCGAAAGCCGGCAAATCGTGTGTCGTTGCCCGCTATGCCCGGACGATCTTTATACTCAGCTCATAGAGCAGGTAAAGCGGCAGGAAGACGATCATCAGCGTGAACGGGTCGCCCGTCGGGGTGATGACCGCAGAGAGCACCAGCAGGACGACTACGGCATGTTTCCGGTATTTCCGGAAAAATGTCTTTGTCACGAGGCCCAGTTTCGAAAGCAGCCATGCCAGCAGCGGCAACTCGAAGACGATGCCCATTACGAAAATGAGCATCAGGAAATTACCCATGTAGGAAGTCAGCGAGATCTGGTTCGTGATAAGCGGGCTCAACTGATACTCGGTCAGAAACCGGAACGTGAAGGGGAAGACCAGGAAGTAACCGACCGCACATCCGAGGAAGAACATGAATGTCCCGAATGCGAATGCCAACCCGACGCTCTTCTTTTCGTTGTCGAACAGGGCAGGTTGTACGAACCGCCATATTTCGAACGTCAGGTAGGGGAATATCAGTACCAGCGCGAACCAGAACGAAGTGCTGATATGCGTCAGGAACTGCGAGGCTACGTTGATGTTGATGAGTTCTACCGAGAAGTGGTCGTTGCTGAAATCGGGGAGCAGCGGGTTGCCGCCTCCCAGTTTCGACAGCCATCTGTAAAGCGGGAAATCGGACGTGGTGGGAGCCAGTACGAAATTGTCGAACAGATAGGGCATGAGGCAGAAACAGACGACAACGAACACGAATAAGACGGCGATTACGCGAACCAGCGACCAGCGCAGGTCTTCGAGGTGCGCCCAGAACGTCATTTCCTTTTCTTCCATGGGATAGTAGGGTTTATTGCTTGTTTTCCGGAAGGTATCTTTCAGCGAAGAAATATCCGGCCATCCGTCAGACAGCCGGATATCGTCTTCATGCTTCCGGAGGGATTATTTGCTGTACGAAGCCTTCACGAAAGGTGCCTCGAGCAGGTAATCCAGGCTCAGTTTGACACTCTTCTCCACATCGTAGCTGTATTGCTCGACCTCGACGATGATGTTTTCCACACCGGCGGTCTTGGCATTCTCGAAGATGGCATCGAACCCGACCATACCGCTCTGGCCGATTTCGCGGCGATCCTTGATATGGAGCATCTTGAAGCGGCCGGGGTATTTGTGGAAATAGTCGACGGGGCTTGCCTTCCCCATCACGGCCCAGTATACGTCCAGTTCGATGAACAGGTTTTCAGGGTCGGTGTTTTCGATCATGTAGTCCAGCATGACAGCCTTGTCCTCGATCTTCTGGAATTCGTGGGCGTGGTTGTGGTAGCCGTATTTGATTCCGGCTTCCCGGCACTTCTTCCCGATCGCGTTGAGGTAGTCGCAGTAGGTCTGCATCTCCTTCAGCGTCTTGGGGACGGGAAGGTACGGGGTCACGATGTACTCCATGCCTGCGGCCTTGTGGGCTGCGATGCACTGATCCCACCATTTCATCGATTCGGAGAAGTCGCCCGAAGCCAGTTCCTCGTCGGAGAGACCTTTGCCGCAGTGCGAAGAGAGCACCTTCATACCTACGGCCTCCACGTCGCGCTTGAACTCCTCGGGGGTGTTGCCGTAGAATTTACCGTCGTTGTAACTGGCGGCCTCGATGCTGGTGTAACCCATGTCGGCGAGTGCCTTCAGGACGGGTTTGTAGTCGTGCTGGTTTCTTCCGAAACTCCCGATCAGATCCCTGACCGAGTAGAGCTGGATACCGATATCCTTCTTTGCGTCCTTCTTCGCTTTGGCAAATGCCCCGCAGGGGAGCATTGCCGAAGCGAGCAGGATGCAAACCGCTGCAAACAGTTTACGTTTCATACGTTACCGTTGTTAACGGAATTAGTCGAGCACCTTGATGCGGATGTTGCGGAACCATACATCGTCGCCGTGATCCTGGAAGCCGATGTAACCTTCGCGCTGTGCACCGCCGCAGTTGTTCAGCAGTTCGAATGCCAGCGGCCATTTCTCGGGGCTGAACTTGCTCTTTTCGAGCATCTCCGTCCACTGGGGAGTCCAGAGGTGGTACTCGAGCACGTTCTGGTCGTTCTGGCCGTGTACCACGGTGCCTTTGTAAACCATGATCTTCGCCTTGTTCCACTCGCCATAGGGCTTGGCGTTCTGCGGAACGGCCGGGATCATGTCATAAAGCGAAGCCGACTTGCGGTTGCCGTCGACGCCCAGTTTGGCATCGGGATGGTTCTCGTTGTCGAGTACCTGGTACTCGGGGCAGGAGATGTAGATGGGCTCCATCCGCTGCTTGCCGTCCTTGGTCGTGGCTACCTCCTGGCCGAGGTAGAAGATACCCGAGTTGCTGCCTTTGGCAACTTTCCACTCCACTTCGAGCTCGAAGTTCTTGAACTTGTGCGTGAAGATCAGGTCGCCGCCGTCGCCGTCCTGGGCTTCACCGCCGCCCGAACCGTTGAATTTGATCGCACCGTTGTCGATCGTCCATTTCGAGGGCACGTGGTCTTTGCCGTAGCCGCGCCAGCCGTTGAACGTCTTGCCGTCGAAGATCACGTAGTAGCCGTCCTTGTCCTGCGGGAAACCTGCGAGGTCTACCGTCGCATTGTTGATGACCGTGTATTCGGGTACGGCTTTGGTTTCTGCCGCTGCCGTGTCGGCTGCCGCTTTGCCTTTGGCCCCCGGGCCGCCGCATGCCGCCATCGTTGCGGCTGCTGCGATGCATGTCGAGAATAAAATGACTTTTTTCATATTCTTTCCGTTGTTTTAATTTGAGTTGATAATCTTGTCCGTAGATTAACGCGGCATGTCGGGCAGTTTCCAACCGTCGCGGTATGTGTGCTTGATGAGCTCCTGTGCGAATTGCTGTGCGTTGACCGGATCCGTCCAGGTCTTGTCGAAGGTCGGGTGGCCGTCCTTGATGTGGAACCCGTCCTTGATGACGGCACTGATCGTGGCGTCATCGGGGATGTTCGTGAAACGCATGTTGGGGCCGTCCCAGAGCAACTCGCGGTTCAGGTTCTGCAGGCGGACTGCCAGCACACCCATAACCACCATTTCATTGAACGGGCCGGCTTCGCTGAAGTCCGATGCGCTGGGCACACGGTCGTCGGCATCCTCCTTGCAGGCACGTACCCAGTCCATCTGGTGCGACTCCTTGATCTCGCGCAGTACCTTCGGTGCGTTGGGCACGCGACCCGAAACCAGGTAGGGGTTCACGCCGTAGCAGCCGCAGATCAGCGTATCCTTCGTGCCGTAGAAAATAACGCCGCCGCCGGCCATGTTCAGGTCTTTGCCTGCGGGCAGTCCCTCGGGACGCGCCGGTTTCAGGCCGCCGTCGTACCAGTATACTTCTACCTCGGGCATGGCTACCTTCGGCATGTTGTCGCGTGCCGGGAAGACGAACTTCACCGTCTGCGCCATCGGTGCGGATTCGTTGAGCAGCAGCGTCGAGCTACCCTGAACCTTGGTCGGGTATCCGAGCTTCAGGCCCTTGAATACCGGGTGGAGGATGTGGCAGGCCATATCGCCCAGTGCGCCGGTACCGAAATCCCACCAGCCGCGGAAGTTCCACGGGGTGTAGATCGCGTTGTAGGGACGGTAGGGAGCCGGGCCGATGAAAGCGTCCCAGTTCAACGTCTTGGGGATGCGCTGGTCGTCTTCGGGACGGCTCAGGCCCTGCGGCCAGATAGGACGGTCGGTGAAGGTCTCCACTTTGCGGACTTCGCCGATCTCACCGTTCCAGATCCATTCGCAGACCTTGCGGACACCCTCGTCCGACGCACCCTGGTTACCCATCTGGGTGGCTACTTTATATTTGTCGGCGAGCTTGGTCAGCAGACGCGATTCGTATACGGTATGCGTCAGGGGCTTCTCGACATAGACGTGCTTGCCGGCCGTCATCGCATCGGCTGCGATGATCGCGTGCGTGTGGTCGGCCGTGGCCACCATCACGGCGTCTGCCGACTTGAGCATTTCGTCGAACATCTTGCGGTAGTCGTTGTACTTCTTGGCAGCCGGGTAGCGCTTGAACACGTGGTCGGCATATTTCCAGTCGACGTCGCACAGGCCGATGATGTTCTGGCTTTCGAGGCCGCGGAGCACCGACGAGCCGCGGCCGCCGATACCGACACCCAAGATGTTGAGTTTGTCGCTCGGAGCCGTGTGCCCGAACTTCTTACCTAAAACCGTACCCGGAACGACCGCTAAGCCGATCGCGGCAGCAGCTCCTTTTTTCAGGAACTTTCTCCTTGACATTTCGCTTGACATTGTTTCTTGATTTAAGTTAGTTGTTTTTGAGGGACTATTTATTTTCGTTGTTGGATTTTTCCGTACCCGAGTTTTCGATGTCGTTCTCGATGTTGTTCATGCCTTCCTTGAAGCTGCGCACACCCTTGCCGAGACCCTTCATCAGTTCCGGGATTTTTTTGCCGCCGAAGAGCAGCAGTACGATCAGGGCTATGACGATGATTTCGCCTGCACCCAGGTTGCCGATAAACAGTAAGTGGTTCATACCGATTGTTTTTAAGGTTTATAAAGTTTGTTTTAGTATCAGATTGCGGCTTATGCGCGCTTCCTCAGCAACCCGTAGCCATTCGACATCGTGCGGCGGCGTTCGCGAATCTCCTGCAGCGTTTCCAGATTTCCGATTGCCGGCAGGTCGTGCTGCCGCGAATCCTGGAGGAACCGCCATGCGTATTCCGATGCCGTGGCGGCGTCGCGGAACGAGGGGAGCGACGGATTGCGTTTCCCGCTTTCGATCGACTCGGCGAACAGTTTGCACAGCACGTCGATGTTTTTGCCTCCGTAGGGCTGTATGAGCCGGTGCGTCTGTGTCACTCCGTGCAGTTCGACGATCGCCGTCTTGAAATCGTGCGTCATGCGCGCGATGCCTTTCGTGCCGATGATGTCGATGTATGAATTATGTGTCTGTTTTTCGGCCAGTTGTCCGTATACATGTCCCTGGGTAATGTCGAATACGATGCCGTTCTCGAACGTGCCGTGGCACTGGAGCCACCACGGATCCTTGTAATCCCACATGCGGATGGCCTGTGCGTTCCAGGTCTTGAATTCCGATTCGGCATACCAGCGTGCGATGTCCACGTAGTGCATGCCGCAGTCATGGAACGACGGGCCCTCGAATTCGTGTCCTTCGCCCGGGGCCAGCCCCGGCGTCATGTGGCATACGCGGATGATCGCCAGTTCGCCGATTTCGCCCTGTGCGATAAAATCCTTGATGGTATTGTGGTACCACGAATTGCGCAGGTAAAGGTTTACCGTCGAGAAGATTTTGGCCTTCTCGGCCAGCGCGACCGTCTGCCACTCCTTTTCCACCGTGTCGGCGATCGGTTTCTCGGCTATGACGTGCTTCCCGCTCGCAATGGCTTTCTGAATCTGCTCCGGGCGGGAATCCGCCAGGGCGAACAGCCCGACCGCCTGAATCTCGGGGTCGTTGAATATGATTTGTTCGTCGGATATTACTTTCGACCGGGGGGAGAGCCGCTGGGCCAGTTCCCGTGATGCGGGAGATACGTCACAGATGTAAACGATATCCCAGTTACCGCTTTTTTGCATCTCTTCGAGGTAAAAACCTCCCATTCTGCCAAAACCGATCAGACCGACTTTAATTGGATTCATTTCGTATAAAATAGGTTTAAGTAGGTGTTTACAATCCGATGCAATCCGGCTGCCCGCTGCGGGAGAGGGTGGCTGGACGCTGTGTTTACAAAATTAATCCTATTATATACCATATTTATAGGTTGGGGCGGAAATTGTAGAACCTGTAAAGTATTATATGTTTGTAAATAAATATTTTATCAAAAAAATATACAAAAAAAATGTAGTTGCCGTGGAATCGGTCACGGCCTGTTTTCGGGCGGCACACCGATTCGCATGACCATTTTTTCGAAGTCCTCGCGCGATATTGCGGCCTTGTTCCGGGCTTTGGTGCGGTAGTTATATACGGTGCTCAGCGAGCATCGCAGGAACGAGGCGATCTTGACGCTGTCGGTGATGCCCAGCCGCAGCAGGGCGTAAATCCGGAGTTCCTTGTTCAGCAGGTCTTCCGATTTGAGCACGATCCGTTCGTCCTCGACCAGCAGGGCGTTGAAATCGGCGACGAACGTCGGATAGAGGTTCAGGAATATGGCGTCGAAATTCTTATACAGTTCATCCAGTTCGTTCTCCATCATCGACGTGGATTTCAACTGTTTGTATAACTCGTCGATCTGTCGGTTCTGCGCCAGTTTGTTCAGCGATTTCCGGTAGTCCTCCAGTTTGTCGATATACATCGAACAGAGGTCGAAGAACCTAGCTATGTACTGTTCCTTGATGATGTTCGAATCGGTGAGCTGCGTGTTTTTCTCATGCAGTTCGTCGTTGAGCTGCATCAGGCGCCCGTTCGTCCGCGACAGCTCCTCCTTGATGCGGTACAGCTTGTGTATCTGCTGGTAAACGTAGATGAACAGCAGCACGAGGAACAGCGACAGGACGCTGATCAGGATCAGGTAGTGCTGCAACTTGGATTTGGACTTGGCCTCCTTGGCCTGGTAGATCGAGTTGATGATCGAATAGAACTTTGACATCTGGGTCGTGCGGAACTGCACGTTGCTGAATACCGCATCTTCGATGGCCGCCTGCGTGTACTTGAAAGCCCGTGAAAGGTCGCCCTGGTCGTAATACATCAGAGCCAGCGTGTGGAACGAGGCGTTCTCCTTCACCGCACTCTTCGCATCGGCGATCGCGGAGAGCATGAAATATTTCTTTCCAGCCTCCGGGTCTTTGTTCAGCCGGTAGAAATAACCGTAGGCATAGGCCGTCTCCGCGTAGAGCGGCGTGTCCTTGCCGACCTCTTCCAGCAACTCGTCGAGGATCGCCCTGGCTTCGTCCATCTTACCGTTTCCCATAAGTTTGTAGCTCAGGTGTATCCTGTACCGGAACGATCCCGGGTCGGAAACCATCATCAGCGAGTCCCGGTAGATATTCATTTCGTGCAGGTGGCTGCGCTGGCTGCTCAGCGTGGCGTAGTGCTGGAAATAGCGGTTGTTGGCCTCGTAGTAGACGGGAAGCAGGTCGCGCGGGAGTTCGGACGATCGGATGGAGCGGAGTATCTGGTTCGCCTCGACGCACATGCCCGAAAAAGAGTAGAGCTGGGCGAGGTACATGTTCGACAGGTAGGTCAGCCTTTTGTTGTCCAGCTGCCTGGCGATTTCGAGGTTCCGTTCGACGTAGCGGATGGCCGAATCCAGCTTGTATTTCCTGAATTCTTCGTACAGCTTCGTATTGATCTCGTACTCCTGTTCCGGGGTCAGGTTGCTTACGCCCAGCAGGTTCCTTAGCCTGCTGATCCGCTCTTCCTTTTCGGCTTCGAAAATATGTTTGTTCTCGATTACGTAGTCCAGATATTCCGAGAGGGATTGCGTCTCGTCCTGCCGGCACGACGCTAATGCCAGCAAGCCGGAGAGCAGCAGGAGTAGCCTTATCGGACGTATGGAATTTCGTAGTTTCATGGCCTCTTCGTATGCAGCCTTCCGTAGCAAAAACGGCAGGTTGCGGGCTGCCGTAAAAAAATGATATTTTATGCTACGAAGTTAAGGCTATTTATAGGATAAATATTGTTTCTTTTTATGTATTTATTGTCTGATATTCGTATTTTTTAGGGTGTCTTTGGCGATTGCTGCGCTTCGGGAGCCGGGGATATTCCGGAGGCTTCTTTTCTGGGACATAATGCCGGATTTGTGAATCAGGCATCTGTAATCCGTTGTGTCATTGTCTGAAACATTTTTTTATGGACTTCCAAATATGGTAACATGCCACAGGTGTTTCCCTCTTCCGCTTCCATTGCAGGCATCTGGCTGTGGGACACGGTATTGTCCGGGATTTTCCGCCGATGGGGCCGGCCCGTAACAACGATCCGATATTACGGAAACGTTTTTTACACCGGCAAAGTGTGTCCCCGCGGACTGATTTGCGCGAAAGCTGTTTCGCCCCTCCCCTCTCTTTCGGACGGGAATGGCGCAAAAACGATAAATTTTGCTACCTTTGTCGCTTGTATGAAGGCATCGCTCAAAAAGACTTATGCTTCGCTCGGCGCCGACGGCCTGGTAGCTTTGTGGCTCGGCGTGTGGTGGGTGTGCAACCTCCTGCAGGCCGGGTTTTCCGAACTGGCCAACGACGAAGCGTATTACCATATGTTCGCTGAAAACCTCGCATGGGGATATTTCGACCATCCGCCGATGACCGCCTTGCTGGTCTGGCTCGGCGAGCACCTTTTCGGGGGCGAACTGGGCGTGCGGTTTTTCTTTACGGTGCTGCAACCGCTCTACCTTTATATACTATGGCGGATAATCCGCCCCGCGGATGCCAACCGGCGCGACGCGGCGCTTTTTGTCGTCCTCTCGGCCGCGACGCTGATGTTGCAGCTCTACGGCTTCATCGCCGTGCCCGACGGCCCGCTGATGATGACCACCGCGCTGTTCCTGCAGACATTCAAGTGGTTCTCCGAGAACCGGCGTTGTGCATGGCTCTGGATGGGGGTTGCCATGGCGCTGATGGCTTACAGCAAATACCACGGGGCGCTGGTCGTACTCTTCGCGCTTGCGGCGACCCCCCCCCGTGTGTTCCTGCGTCCGACCCTATATCTCAGCGGCGCGGTAGCGCTGTTGCTGCTCGTGCCGCATTTCGTGTGGCAGTACGAGCACGACTGGGCCTCGCTGGCCTATCATCTGGCGGGGCGTAATTCGGTGTTCCGGCCCAATTATGTCGCCGAATACCTGCTCAACCTGCTGGTGGTCTTCAATCCCTTCTTCGTGCCGTTGTACGTGAAGGCCTGGATCGCCGTGAAGCCGCAGAACGCCGTCGAACGTGCGCTGAAGTTTATCCCCGTGGCGTTCATCGTTTTTTTCCTGCTCTCGACATTCCGCGGTTACGTGCAACCCCAATGGGTGATCGTCGCCGTTTTCGGCCTGATCTATACGCTTTTCACCTATGCCCGCCGGCATTCCTGCACGCGGCGTTACCTGATGTGCGCCGGGCTGGCGACCGTTTTGCTGGTCGGTCTGGTACGTCTCGAAATGATCTTCAATCCGCTGGGCCTGCGTTTCGAGGTCTTCGACAATCCTGCGAGCTACGGCCGGATCGCCGGGATCGCCGACGGCCGCCCCGTCGTTTTCCGCCATGGCTATGCCGTCGCGGCCAAATACGCCTTCTATACCGGGGGCGAGGCCTACTGCCAGCCCAATATCCGCTACCGTACGCACCAGTGGCAGTTCCGCGATGACGATACGCGCTTCGCGGGACACGAGGTGCTGGTCGAAACGCCTTACGACGGGGCGGATACCACGGGCCGCGTCCGGAGCGTCGTGTTGCCCAACGGCAAACGTTTTTCGTGGTTCGTCGACCCGCATTTTCATCCGACGCGCCTGGTGGATATTGCCTTTACGGGGCTGCCC
>OGZA01002396.1_pt1 | contig 11602 bp, 14 predicted proteins | sample 1576591 | NCBI WGS metagenome assembly OGZA01 (sample SAMEA3541565, study PRJEB24748) | human gut metagenome | biome: human gut; feature: human-associated habitat; material: faeces | place: China | collected 2012
TATGCAATCTAATATCTTCAAATTTCTGATAGATATTTTTGTAAATAATTTGGTGTGCTGCATTGTGAACAGATTCGGTGCTGTAGGGATCCATTTCAAAGGATTCTTCAGAAATCGCTATTTTCAAAAGGGTAAGCAAATCGTCCTTGCTAATCTGATCGATTGGATTTTTGCTTGCTGCACTCCCATCCAAAGAATAGAATACCCTTCCATTATCAACCATTAAGTATTTCATAAGAATTCCTCCGATCCATATAGGCTGCTTCACCAGCCTCAAGGCAATCCAACAAAACAGATTTTCGTGATATATGATTGCCTTTTAAATCAACCAAGTCCTCGCTTGAGGGATAACCCGAATACAAGTGATATTCAAGTTTTCCATCACTTAAGACCTCTTTGCAGGCATAAACGATGTAATCTGGGTGAACAGAAACACCAATTGTATTATTGTGCGTTGCAATAATTACCGGAATAGTTTTTGATATGTCTTTAAGCAGGCTATCTACTCCATCTCTAAGGAATATGTTGTCAAACGAAGACTCTGGTTCATCAAGAATCAAAATGCTGTTTTTCACTCCATCTGACAGTTCTTGAAGCAAATTATACTCGGAACGTTCTCCACCGGACGCAGGACTTCCATACTGGTTAAATACTTCATAGGTAATGTTAACGAAGTACTTATAATACTCCGATGCAGGAATATCCTTCCCTTTCAAAACTTGTAGGAATTTGTACGGATCATTGTACTCCTTAAATGCATCGGAGAAGACGGTCTTGCTTCGACTAACTTTCTGCATCGCCAGTGCACCCGAAAACGGACTACTTTGGGCAACTACTCTGTAAGAATACAAATTCTGCGCTTGAATAACACGAGGCTTCTTTATCATTTTCACCACATCACGGAAGACCTGTACCTTGTGCTGGTTCATGAGGATTTGGTACAAGTCTATATCTGGCACAGCGGTTGTAGAAGAGCGGACACTTAGTTCTTTCTTTACCGATGTGATAAGACTATTTACATATTCTTTGTGCAGCGAATCCGTCTTTTCTTGAATATATTGCTCTCTTAATGCAATCGCTAAACGCAGAAGCGAACGCCTACCAACATAAAAATAAATCGTCCATCATCATAAGTGAAAAGGTACTCGGCATGATACTTCTCTAAAATGTCTTTGACGTTCCCAATGCCGAAGCCATGAAGCAAGGGATCTTGCTTGGTTGTAGGAATATGACCGTCATGGATCTGAACGATATTACTGGGATTGATAATTAAAATAGAAAGCATATTCTCGCTGTAAAGGATCTGAATACTGACCCAGCGGTTTGGGTCGGACAAGCCTGCACAAGCTTCCATGGCATTATCAATCAAATTGCCCAGCACAATAGTCACATCTACACGAGGAAGCCTCAGCGCGGAAAGATCATTGACACGAAACCGCATATCAATGCCTTGCTTCTTCCCAATATATCCCTTTTGGTTTAGAACCGCATCAATAGCAGCATTATGGCTGTTGACAAGCAAAATCCGCTCACTTTGGCGCACATTCAACTCGGAAAGGAATTCCTTGGCATCGTCAACACGTTCACTTTCCAACAATTCAGATAAAGTCGAAAGGTTGGCTCGGAAGTCGTGCGTCATTTTTCTTTGCCCTGCATACGCCTGACTCAAAGCCTGAATGTTTTCGTCCTGAACGTGGGCGCGTTCGTTGGCAGCAATCAGCTTCTCGCGATTTTCCGCGTTTTCTTCAAGATAGTCCAATAAAATCAATGCAGCAATATCAACAAGATCGAGAATCAATAAACAAATCTGCCATACACGTTGTTCTTCCGGGTGGGTATATACCTGCCTGAGCACAAGCAGTGTGCAAACAGGAAATACAGCAGATAGGGGAACCCAAGCGCTTGCACGAGTCCTTGCGTGTAGAGGATGATGATATTTTTTAATAATCAGTGCAACAAATAGGGAAATAAACCCGCGAACGAAGAATAGCACGGAGTATAGAGGAACATTCCATATATATTCTTCGTAGTCCAAATTTCCAGCATATAGGCAAAAGGACTCAAACCAGTGACTGTAGGAGAATAAAACAGAATAAACAGTTACGACAATAAAGAAGCGTCGATCCCAACGGCTTTGATATAGAAAAACACATAACACATATATTAGCGCAATCTCTTGTGACATTTTGAATGTATATCCGAGTTTTGTGCCAATGAGGATAGAGAGAGATGTAAAAATCAGGCAAAATAGTAAAATATATGACCAACGCTTTTTTCTATTATCGTTGTGAGGGAAAAAAGCATCAAATACAAGAATATCTACGGCTATCGCAAAAACATTGCCCCAAAGGCTAAGTATATTACCCCAGACTACTACCATAGTTGCTGCGCCTGCCATCTTACAAATTTTTGCTTATTGTCGCGATAACTACGAGCCCCCACAGGAAGTGTTTGACCGATTGTGAGAACGGCACTTGTACTTTGAAAAGACTGCAAATACGCCATATTTACAAGATAACTTTTGTGGATACGTAAAAACCCATGAGGAACAAGCAAATCCTCAAGCTGTGCCATAGTTAATCGGGTAATTAGCTGCTCACGGCATCCGCCTACCAAATGGAGATACTGCTCGCGTCCCTGACTTTCTATCCATGCAAGAGATTGGACCGGGATAGGCACACTCTCACCCTCACAGAGAATCTCTACTTTTCGCTGACGGGTGCGGCACATTGCCAGTGCATCTTCAAAATATGTAGGCAGCTTCTTTTCCAACTCGGATTTGGCAAGATAGCGAAAGGCATCCACTTCATACCCTTCAGGGGCATATTCGCTGAAATTTGTCACGAAAATCAATACAGCTTCCGGATTCATCTTGCGCATCTTTCTTGCAAGGTCAATACCGCTTTCTTTACCAAGGTCAATATCGAGAAATAGAATGTCATATTGCGCGATAGTGTCAGCATTCATTTCAGCAATATCAGTTAAGCAGCTCAATTTCATGGATTTGCTGGAATAGGCCGGCAATGATAGGATCCTTTTGAACATTGACTGTGCGAATGTTTGATCATCGTCACAAATAAGAATCTTGACCATACTCTCTCCTATATAGGCTCGACTGCCAATCTTTTGTTTGGGGTATGTTTTCAAAATAACGAATCCTCCGGGTTTTGTCAATAGATTTCTTTTTATATACCACGTTTGTGGAATTTAATCAATACAATTCCATAATTAAAACGGCGCCGAATTGTAAAATATTTATATTGTGCAAGGAGGGTAAAACGCTTATGTTGTATGATTTCGGGCCACGCCTGTTAAAACTGCGAAAAGACAAAAATCTTACGCAGCAGATGGTGGTTGAACGTGCAAAAGGGTTTGATCCGAACCTGCGACTTTCAGATTCAGTGCTGGGGAAATACGAAAGTGATCTTGCCGTTCCGCGATTGACGGAGGCAGCTGCACTGGCAGACGTTCTAAATGTTTCGTTGGATTATTTGACAAGCGGTGAGAAATGTAATGTCCTATCGCTTAAGGAATTAAGCCCAGAGCAGGTGCAATTGCTTATGGACTTGACCGCGTACATTCGAACCAAGAAAAGAAGATCTCAAGGACACAAAAATGCTCCGAAACCAACAACCGAGGAAACGGAATTGATCACTCGGCTGATTGCTGAGATTTTGTACTGAGTGCTTCTCCATCTTTCAAATTTTGCGTTTATGTCATATTTTTTGCGTTTGTGACATTTTTGTGGCGGGAATTATTTTCTGCTGATAAAATGAACAGCGTAAGGAGTTGACGTAAATGGAAGCATTGGCGGCAAGGATAGCGGCTTTTTGTTTACAAAAGCACTATATCGAACCAGACCAGATTGCTTGGCTGCAATATGGTTTGATGCGCCGCCTAATGGGAATGGTTACATTTCTTCTTCTGCTTCCAGTAGGTGCATTTTTTGACGGATGGAGGAGCACTTTCCTTTTTCTGCTGGTCTTCCGCTTCATTCGTATGCGGACAGGCGGATACCATGCTAAAACGCCAGCAGGATGCCTTTTAGGTTCAACATTTACAATGATCGTGTCACTAGAGTTTGCAAAGAGATTGCATCCTGTATCAAATCTAATTTGTCTCGCTGCTGCTTCTATCTTAATTTTAAGATTAGCACCAGCAAATAATGCTGCACTTCATTTGAACGCGGAAGAACTTGTTGCAGTACGCAAAGAAGTGAAATTAAGATTAGCAATCGCTATGCTTTCGGCGTGCTTATTGCTATTTTTTAGAGAACCGATAGCATATAGAGTGACTTCTGCGATTTTGGCTGTTGCGGTCACGCTATTGATTTCTAAGCTCGGCTTTGGAATGCAATAATGCATTCTATTGATAAAAATTTTAAATATAAGGACGAAAGGGGTAATAATTATGGCATCAAAAGAAACCTTTACACAGCATCTTGCCCATGAAATGGCACAGGCAGTTGTTCATCGTGAACGCTATGGCTGGCCGCCGGATTCGCAGTGGGGTATGTTTCAGCCTACTCGCCCGGAAGAAATGAAAAAGCCGGCTGCGAAAGAAGATCACTAAAAACATTCACGTAATTCGCATGTCAAACGGCGGGTAATATTCTGCCGGAAAAATTCTGACATAGCCCTTAATACCAGTTAAGGAGAGGTTTCCTTGGAAGCCTCTCCTTGTTTTTTTCATTTGAAGGTACACAACAAATTCAAAAAATGAAAAGTGCCTTGAAGCCTCTTTTCTCAAAGTGCGGTTATGCTACATTGCCTATGACCTAATAGGTTTTTCTTCTATTGACCCCGTTAGAAAGCCGCACATAGACGATGCCTTTATGTACATCGGTGACGCGGCCGGCGTATTTGCTCTGCACACGGCAGCGTTTCAAGGCTTCGTGGCTGGTGTTCTCGGTGACGCTCTTGACATCGGCATGGACGGACAATTCCTCCTGCGAGGTTTTGTTCACCTCGGTCACGCGGACAAGAATTTGGTCGCCTACAGCAAAACGGTCATGGGCATCACCAATCCAATCCCATGCCAGATCCCGCGCCATGATGGAACACTCCACGCCGAAAATCTCCACACGGATGGATTTGTCGGCAACGGCAATAACGCGAGCCTGCACCACACGCCCCTCACGGACGCGGTACTCACCGTTGGCATCGGGGCTGAAATAGAAAAGCTGGCGTTTGCGCATCATGGCTTCGCGGCGGCTGGCGACCACACTGCGGCTCTTGGAGTCAATGCCGAGGATAACAAAATCAATTTCTGCGCCCAGCATATTGCCCAGCAGCTTCATCTGGCGAACGGCCATACTGTCGGTACTGTTGGCAGCGCTGGGGGCGACCATCATTTCTTTGAGAGGAATGACGATGCGGAAGCCGTTGTAATCCACGACAGCAATCGTCTTGCCGCTGTCGGTCTGCTCGATGCCTCCCAGCGGTGCGGAGAGGATGCGCCGTGTGCGGTAGGCGTTGTGGATCTCGTGCCAGGCAGCAGCTTCGCGGGCATCCTCGGTTTCGATTTCGTCACCGCTTTCAATGGTCAGCACCGAGGCATCCGCTTTGCGTCTGCGGCGGGGCGGGGGAGTCTCGGCAGGCTTTTCTTCTTCGACAGGGGCAGGAATGGGTGCATCTTCAAACTCCACAGGTTCGGGGATGGGCAGGTCAGGGGTAAAAATATCATTGTTCATTTCCATGGGAAACCTCCTATTCAGTTTCAGGTTTTGTTATGATGGATTCTTTGTCGATGGCAACCACTGCTTTTGATTTGGCAGGACGGCCACGGCGTTTAGGCGGTGCCTTGGGGGATGACTTAGATGTTTCCGCCGGAGGAACTTCGGATGTTTCCGGTAAGGCTTTCCGCCACTCCGGGATATGGGCGGATGCCTTACACTCCCGCAGCTGCTTGTAAGCGGGGTGCAGAGAGTAGTCCATCTTGTGGACTTTCAGAACTTTGTGGCCACGCAGAATTACCAGCGCTTCATCAACCGGCAGACGCAGCACTTCGTCCGGGGTCAGCACCGGCCGTTTGCCGACACCACTGCTTTCGCGGTACTGCGGCGTATAGTCGGAGACGCGCAGGGTGCTTAGTGCCTTGGAAGTGCTGGACACCGCCACACTGGCGATGCCGGTGCGCTGGGAGACGTACTCGGCGGTCAACTGGTCTGTGCAACCGAGAAAAAGCTGCACATCGCAGTTGCCTAAAATTTCCTGCCACTGGTTCTGCGGGTAGCGGTTTTGCAGGCCGGCAAGGTTTTGGAACACGCAGGACATGGATATATTGCGAGAGCGAATGACGCTGATGCGCCGGGATAGTTCGGAAATCGTACCGCAGGCTGTCAACTCTTCACCAAGTACATGAACCGGCACAGGCAGCCGCCCGCCGGGGCAGTTGGCATCGGCATAGCGGACAAGTTTGATAAAGGCAAAAGACAGGAACAACGATGCAAGAAAATCAAAGGTACTGTCCTGATCGCTGGTGACGAGATAGTACGCGCAGGGCTGCTGCCCCGGCAGTTCAAGGCTGATTTCGTCATACGCAGTGATTTTCTTAATTAAGTCAGACTGAAATACCTGTAATCGGCTGCCCAAACCGCTGATGACCCCGCTGCGTACAGAGTCCGATGCCCGTTGATACAGGCTGTACGGTGCTTTGGCAGGATGCGTCAGCGGCAGAACATCAAACAGGCTGTCCAACTGACTTTCGCTGCATTGCGTGATAAGGTTGTACACCTCGCCGATGTTTCGCTGTTCCGGCGGGTAGGTGAGGTCAACGTACAAGACCAGCGCTTTCAGCAAGTTCATCTCTCCCGAATCCCAGAAGCGGTCACTTTTGCCGGTGCCGTTGGTGTTCTTGATGATGACATCCACGAAAAGCTGCGCCATCAGTTCCTGCCCCTCAATTTCTTTCAGGCAGTTCCACGAGTCGGAGTTTTCGGGGCTGACGAGGTTGAATACGCGCACGGTATACCCTAAATCTCGCATATATTCGCTGGATTTTTCGTAAAGTTCTGATTTGGGGTCACAGATAATCAGCGACTCTCCGCGGACGGCGCTTTGCAGGATACGATTCATGCAGAACGAGCGTGTTTTCATTGAACCGCTGGCACCGTAGACGGCAAGGTTACCGTTCATGCGTGTTTTCTCCGGGATGCAGAGAAACTTGCCATCGAGCATTCCCAACACAGTGCCTGTGTGCTGAGACAAATCAGAAACTGTATCCAACACGGCGGGGACTTCTCTCGGCTGCATCCAGCCGGATGTGCCGTAAGTACCTTTTGCGGAAAAATCGAAGTTGCGCTCGGAATCAGTTAAGGCATCTTGGCTGAACAGCTTTCGGTACAGGAAAATCGCGGCGACTGTGGCTGCGCAGCCTGCTATGCAGTAAAGGTTGTAGGGGAACCATAAAATGCCTTTAAGACAGTCCGGCGGCGACAAAGAGGAGAACGGCGGAGAAGTACCGCCCGGCATACCGCCGTTTTTCTGCCAGACAGCATAGTTGCCGATGAACTGCGTCAAGTAGCCGCAGGCATAGAGCAGCAGCGTGACTGCCAACAAAATCTGCAATCTTTTTGAGGAACGTTTCATGGCGAAATCAGAAACCTCCTCTCGAACGCGGCAAAGTCGATGGTCTGCAACTCGACCCTATCACCGCAAAGTGGCCGCAGCGCGTCTGCCTGAAAATCAAAGCAGAGGATGGCACCTTTCATTTGCAGCAGTTCCAAGGCAGACAGGAATCGGAACAAGCGCGGCAGATCCGGCAGGTAGCAAAACAGAATCGGTGCGCCTGCATCTGTGCGAGCGTCGTTTTCGATGAAAGCGTTACGGCAAGGCGGCTGAAGCTCTCGCAGCAGCATGGCGTTTAGTTGTCCGATTATATCTGGATGACAGAGCAGCCACAGCAGCGTCTCGCCGTGGTAGTCATTGGTGAGAAAGTAGAAATGTTCGTAGCCCTCGCCAAAAAGGAAGTGCTCTTTCTTGTAGGTCTTTGCATCTTCCAGCAGGGTAGTCATAACTGCCCACTGGTCAGACAGCAGGATGCCGTCCGGCGTGTGGCTCACACCATTCCGCGTATAGCGGATATTTTGCAGCATGATTTTTCCCCGCTGTTCGATTTGCGTGTCAAAGACCGGAACAGCATCCATGCCGTTGAACACAGCAAAGGTGTGGGATGGGGTCAGCAGCGAGCCCACCATACGGGAGCCGTGAACCTTTACCATTTCAAGGCCCAGTTCTTTCATCTCGCGGGAATCATAAAAAGCGGTTGATTCAATGCGGCAAGGACTGCTGCCACCAGGCACAAATACAGGGGGCTTTTCATCTCGATAAATCACCGTGCCTGCATTCAGCATCGTGACATAGGTTTGCGCAATACGATGCAGCCGCAAACGGCGGGCAGGGGATGACTTGATAGAGTTGGTATCGGTGCGGCCTGACAGATAGAACTGAAATCGTTCTGGCGCTCGCTCCCGCAAAAGACGTTTGCCACGGATACCGAGCCGATAGCCGCGAAGATGATCTTTGGAGAAGATGCGCAGGAGCTTGTCGTGTGTTAGGCTCGTTACGACTTTTTTGCGGTAACTTTTGCTGGAGGTAAGGCGGTCAGCACACGCACAAGGAACCTCACCGCAGATGGCAGTGAGCGCCAAAAGTTCATAATAGAGACTGTCCTGCGCGGGCAGGACAGGAAAAGCAGAAGAAATAGAAATCACCTCGGAATTTAACCGTGCCTTCTTTGACTCCGGCGAAAGTTGCCGCCGTCTTGTGTGTGAAACAGCTTACAACAACGCGGAAAAGTCATTTTCAGGCGCAGGTATCTGATTTTTATGAATTTTTCGGAAAAAGTGGAGGTCGGGTCTCAGCCGATTTTGGGGTGCTCAGCCATGCCGAAAAGCAGTTTTTCGGCATTACGGTAATCACGGTAGAGGACGAATATCCAAACCGGGTCGTCTGGAAAGAATCGCACAGCGCCCCGGTATCGTCCGCCAGGCAGAATGTAGCAATGACATCTATAACTGCCTTGAGTTCAAGATTGTCATAATCCCGCACGGATGTGATTGGAAGATTGTGGTCGTAGATATGCTCCACGCAAATCACACAGTCAGAGAAGCTTTTGCCGTTCCATTCGTCGCCCGCTCCCCCAAAACTACAGCCTGAAGCGGCAGCAAAAGAAACTTGCAGCCGTCCCGCTTCTTTTTGTCCGGCAGCAGCGCGGGGAGCAGCACACGCAAATAGTTGTCAGCCGCCCATACACGGATGCCCTGTACTTCGGCCGCCTTGGGATAGTAGTAAATGGGCGGTTCGTTGGACACGGAAAAGAACATATTGCGCAGATGTGCCGTGCTTTTCTCGCTGAGAAGCGCTACACTCTCGGCGGTTTTGGCAAACTGCATCGGGTCAGGCGCAGGCAGCAGATGCTCCATTTCGTACAGCTTTTTGTGAATGTCGATGAGCCCGCGCTGTTCCAAGCGGATACGATTCAAAAGTACGTCAGGATTCAAGCGCAGCCTCCTTTTTGTAGTAGCTGACAGTGCCGTCTTCGGCCACGGTGCAGAACCCGGCCACTTGCGGAATGTCCAGCAACTCAATCTGGGAGGTATCCTCTACGACCACGATGCGCTTGCCGGCATCTTTCTGTGGCTTGTGCAGCAGCTGGCAAATCATAATTTCCTTGCCCCGCGGGATAGGCACGATCTCATACAGTTCTCCATTTGCAAAACAGAGAATAGCTGCCGGAAATTCTGCAACTGTGTGGTATTCCACCTGATCGATGAAGTCGAGCAGAACCCAGACGCAGCGGGATAAGTCCTTGTCTGCATTGTTTCGTGCTTCCTGATTTGCGTAGTAGCGGCAATTTTCGGCACGGTAAACGCGCCCCTCTTTCAGCATGTGGGCGAGTAAGGTCTTTGCCGTTGCCTCTTTTTCGGGAAAGAACCGGCAAAGCTGTTCTTCGGTCAGACCGGGATACAGCGAAATGTTATGCAGCATTTCAGCGGCTTCCCGCTGATAAATCGCTGCGCGGTTTTTCAATACAATCACCATCCTTATTGCGCATAAGGAACGCATAAAGACGTATTAAGCACTGCCAACAGCATAGCCACAGGCAACTAATACGCAATCATTACGTCCTTTTGCGTATTCGACTTTTTATTGCGTAATCATTGCGTCAAGGCGGACGTATTACGGTCATCTGCAAAACCTCCCAAAATCAGAAAATGCCCAAAACAAAAAGAGCCGTGCCTGAAAAAGTCAGGTACGACTCTGTGTGAAAATGTCCAACCTTTTTGGCTGAACCCTATTTTGAACATACTAATTGTAACATACGAGATTATACACGTATATACAATCACTGTGCGGATGTTGTGCAGATGTAATGCGAGTGCGGCAAAAAACTTTCAAGGCAGTGCATCTGGCGCAATCTTGATTCTTTGGCGTATAGGCATTATAATGCAAAAGAAAGCAAAGAAAAGAAATCATCGATTTTATGGATAACCAATTATTGCAGATACAAAACAGAACCTGCCGCATCTACGGCACTGCCAGCGCCGAATACCTGCTGCTGCAAATGGTGGATGAACATGACCTTGCAGGGATGGAGCGGGAAGTTGAAGCTATACGTCGGCAAACCGCGCATCTATTTTTGCTGGCCGCTGTCCAAGTAGAGAACTGGAACGATGACTTATCTCCGTGGCCTGCACCGCCCGTGTGGGGCAAGCAAGGTTTTGGCGGCAGGGCGGAGGATACGCTTGCATGGCTGGCGCAGGCTGTGCCGGGCATTCGCCAACAGTATTCTATAAAGGAAGATTGTAAGGTTATTTTGGGCGGCTACTCGCTGTCCGGACTGTTTGCTCTGTGGGCGGCAACACAAACGAACGCGCTGTATGGCACGGCGGCGGCTTCGCCGTCCGTATGGTTTCCCGGCTGGCCAGAATACGAAGCGGCGCACCCCATCCAAGCGCAGCGTGTTTACCTTAGCCTTGGCGACCGCGAGGAACATACCAAAAATCAGACGATGGCGGCAGTGGGCGATAACATCCGTGCCTTGCACAGCGTCCTGACCCGGCGCGGCGCAGCCTGCGCGCTGGAATGGAACGCAGGCGGCCACTTCAAAGATGCAGACTTGCGGACGGCAAGAGTATTTGCTTGGACTATGGAGAGCGGAAAATGACAATTTTGATTGATGCCGATGGCTGCCCGGTGGTGGATTTGACTATACGGGTACTGATTACAAAAACAACGGCGTATGCTTATATGGCGGAAAAACTATTTATAACGCCATTATAACACTATATATTGTAGCTGCAAAGCAAGCACACCGCTTCAGGAAAAATTCAGTAAGGAACATCAAACGATGCAAACCGCCATCCGCCCACCTCCCGCACCAGCGTAATGGTGTAGCTGGTTGTGTCGGAAATCAGCCCGACCTGCACTGCTTGGCGGAACGCCTGACTGCCGGAATCGTCCGTGGCATACACCGCCGTGACCCCGATGACAATTTTCTCATCGGTTTCCTCCTGCTTCGTAAAGGTCATCGTGGTCGTGGCCATCTTCCAGTACGACAAGGGGGAGATAAATATCATTTTCCTGAAAATTCTTCAAAC
>OGZA01002399.1_pt1 | contig 11589 bp, 7 predicted proteins | sample 1576591 | NCBI WGS metagenome assembly OGZA01 (sample SAMEA3541565, study PRJEB24748) | human gut metagenome | biome: human gut; feature: human-associated habitat; material: faeces | place: China | collected 2012
GGGCTTACTATTTTAAGTAAAATACGGGAAGCCTTACCGGAATACGACTATATCTATTTGGGCGATAATGCCCGTGCCCCTTACGGAACGCGTTCTTTTGAAGTCGTCTACGAGTTTACATTGCAGGCAGTTACCAAACTGTTCGAGATGGGTTGCCACCTTGTAATTCTTGCCTGCAATACAGCATCCGCCAAAGCTTTGCGCAGCATACAGATAAACGACCTGCCGCACCTTGACCCGGCACGTCGGGTATTAGGCGTTATCCGCCCTACCGTGGAATGCATCGGCAATATAACCCGCAGCCGCCATGTCGGAGTCCTTGCTACAGGCGGAACCATCAAGTCCGAATCCTATCCGTTGGAGATACATAAACTGTTCCCCGACATCAAAGTCAGCGGAGAAGCCTGTCCGCTATGGGTGTCACTTGTAGAGAACAATGAAGCACAAGGCGACGGAACGGATTACTTCGTCCGCAAATACATAAATGAACTACTTGCCAAAGACCGGGAGATAGACACCGCCATCTTGGGTTGTACGCACTATCCGATACTGCTACCCAAAATCCGGAAATATATGCCGGAGAGTATCACGATAGTATCACAAGGCAAATTAGTAGCGGACAGTTTGAAAGACTATCTCCACCGCCATCCCGAAATAGACGCCCAATGTACCCGAAACGGCAAATGCAGTTACTACACCACCGAAGCGGAAGACAAATTCACCGAGTCCGCCTCTATCTTCCTGAATGAAGCGGTAACGGTGCAGCGCATCGAGCTATAGGCATAAATTGTCCGACATTAAACATTAAATCGAAAAAACTTGTTATATTTGTAGGACAAGAACTCTAAATTCATACCGCTATGAAAGAAGAAGATAAAAGCAAGCTCGTCGAAGTATTCAACGGATCGCTTTGGGAAGCCGAACTTGTAAAAAGTTTGCTGGAAAACAATGGCATCGAATCAACCTTGAAAGACGGGATGGTAGTAAACATTGTCCTGCCCGAGACAGCAGTCGATGTAGCAGTACTCGTCAATGAAGCGAATTATGAAGCAGCCATGGAAGTGGTTCGCTCATACGAAAAGAAAGAAGACGGAGATTAAACCTTCCCGCATCGGGAAACACACAAATATGGAACAACAACTAACGAGAATTGCTGTCAAAATAGGCAGTAATGTATTGACACGCCGTGACGGCACATTGGACGTAACCCGCATGTCCGCCCTTGTAGACCAAGTGGCGGAGCTGCATAAAGCAGGCGTGGAAATTATTCTCGTTTCTTCCGGAGCCGTTGCTTCGGGAAGAAGCGAGATACACCCCGCCAAGAAGCTGGATAGCGTAGACCAGCGCCAACTGTTCTCAGCCGTGGGGCAAGCCAAACTCATCAACCGTTATTACGAACTATTCCGTGAACACGGTATCCCTGTGGGGCAGGTGCTCACCATGAAAGAGAACTTCGCTACCCGCCGCCACTATCTCAACCAGAAGAACTGCATGACCGTAATGCTGGAAAACGGAGTAATTCCCATTGTCAACGAGAACGATACCATTTCCGTCAGCGAACTGATGTTCACCGATAATGACGAGCTCTCCGGACTGATAGCTTCCATGATGGATGCGCAAGTCCTGATTATCCTCAGCAACACCTATGGCATCTACAACGGCTCGCCTGCCGACCCTACATCGGAAGTCATCAGTGAGATAGAGCACGGCAAAGACCTGTCCTCTTACATACAGACTTCCAAATCCAGTTTCGGACGCGGAGGCATGCTCACCAAAACCAATATTGCCCGTAAAGTGGCCGATGAAGGAATTACCGTTATCATCGCCAACGGCAAGCGCGACAATATCCTGGTAGACCTGCTGCATCAGGAACTCCCCGCCCTGTTCCCCGATGTTCAGTCCCCTACTCTCGGTTCTCAACTAACTTACACCCGCTTCATTCCCGCTCCCCAGCCTGTATCCAGCGTAAAGAAGTGGATAGCCCACAGTGAAGGGTTTGCCAAAGGCGAACTGCACATCGACGATTGTGCCACAAAAGTACTTGCATCCGACAAGGCAGTCAGCATCCTTCCCATAGGCATTACCGATGTGCGGGGTGAGTTCGAGAAGGACGACATTGTGCGCATCATAGACTTTGAAGGAAATCCGATAGGCGTAGGCAAAGCCAATTGCAGTTCGGAGCAGGCTCGCGAGGCTATGGGAAAGCACGGCAAGAAACCTGTGGTGCACTATGACTATCTTTATATAGAATAAGTCCGGTTAATACCGATTATAATCATTACATTTGCAGAAGTATCAATTAATAAATCACTGAAAATGGATTTAAACAAGACCTTTTCCGCCGTACAGTATGCCAGTCGTAAGCTATTGGCGCTGAACGACGAAAAGATTAACCAGATATTACTGGCCGTTGCAGATGCAGCCGAGAAAAGGACAGACTTTATCCTTGCCGAGAACCGGAAAGACCTGGACCGCATGGACATCTCTAATCCGAAGTACGACCGCTTGAAGCTGACGGCAGACCGCCTGAAGGGAATTGCAGACGACATCCGCAAGGTAGCCAAGCTACCCTCACCGGTAGGGCGCGTACAAAAGCAGGCAGTAATGCCCAACGGACTGAAGATAAAACGTGTAAGCGTTCCTTTCGGAGTAATCGGCATCATCTACGAAGCACGTCCCAACGTCAGTTTCGATGTATTCTCGCTCTGCCTAAAGAGCGGTAATGCCTGCATACTAAAAGGCGGAAGTGACGCAGACGCTTCCAACCGCGCCATTATCAGCGTAATACACGACGTCCTGAAACAGTTTGAAGTAGACCTGCACGTTGTGGAGCTGCTTCCTTCCGACCGTGAAGCCACCGCAGCATTACTGCATGCCAACGGTTATGTCGATTTGATTATCCCGCGCGGCAGCAGCAATCTCATTAACTTTGTCCGTCAGAATGCCACCATCCCGGTGATAGAAACCGGTGCAGGCATATGCCACACCTTCTTCGACCGTTACGGAGATGTAAAGAAAGGAGCCGCCATCGTCAACAACGCCAAAACGCGCCGCGTCAGCGTATGCAATGCTTTGGACTGCCTGCTCGTAGACGGCGACCGCATGAAAGACCTGCCCGCCCTCTGTGCACCGCTGCAGGAAAGCAATGTGATTATCTACGCAGATACGCTTGCATATGCCTCTTTGCAAGGCCACTATCCGGCGGAACTCCTGAAAGAAGCCACGGAAGAGGACTTCGGTACGGAATTTCTGGACTACAAACTGGCTGTGAAAGTCGTTGAAGGCATAGACAGCGCCATAGCACACATACAGCAGTATGGTTCCAAACACAGCGAATGTATCGTAACCGAAGACAAAGAACATGCCGACTGGTTCTGCCGCGAAGTAGATGCCGCCTGCGTCTACGTCAACGCCCCGACTTCCTTTACAGACGGTGCACAGTTCGGACTGGGTGCGGAAATCGGCATCAGCACACAGAAGTTGCATGCCCGCGGTCCTATGGCTTTAGAGGAAATCACCACGTACAAGTGGATTATTGAAGGAGAAGGACAGATAAGAAAGTAAATTAACGCTTAATCGCTAATCACTAATCGCTAAAAAAAATATGAAGAACTTTACTTGTGTGCAGGATATCGGCAATCTGAAAACTGCACTGGACGAAGCATTCGAAATCAAAAAAGACCGTTTCAAATATGTAGAGCTAGGACGTAATAAGACACTGATGATGATATTCTTCAACTCAAGTCTGCGTACCCGCCTCAGCACTCAAAAAGCCGCTTTGAACCTGGGCATGAATGTCATTGTATTGGACATCAACCAGGGAGCATGGAAGCTGGAAACCGAACGCGGCGTCATCATGGATGGCGACAAGCCTGAACATCTGCTGGAAGCTATCCCCGTAATGGGTTGCTACTGCGACGTAATCGGTGTGCGTTCTTTCGCCCGCTTCGAAGACCGCGAATACGATTACAACGAAGTAATACTGAACCAGTTTATCAAATACTCCGGCCGGCCGGTATTCTCCATGGAAGCCGCCACGCGCCATCCGCTGCAAAGTTTTGCAGACCTCATTACTATTGAGGAATATAAGAAAACGGCACGTCCCAAAGTCGTCATGACATGGGCTCCGCATCCCCGTCCGTTGCCGCAGGCTGTTCCCAATTCCTTCGCGGAATGGATGAACGCCACGGATTATGACTTTGTCATTACCCACCCTGAAGGTTATGAGCTCGACCCGAAATTCGTGGGCAATGCCCGTGTGGAATACGACCAGATGAAAGCCTTTGAAGGTGCGGACTTCGTATATGCCAAGAACTGGGCTGCCTATACCGGCGACAACTACGGACAAATACTGAGCAAAGACCGCGACTGGACCGTAAGCGACCGCCAAATGGCAGTAACCAACAATGCCTATTTCATGCACTGTCTGCCGGTACGACGCAACATGATTGTAACGGACGACGTGATTGAAAGCCCGCAATCCATCGTAATACCGGAAGCTGCCAACCGAGAGATTTCTGCGACAGTCGTGTTGAAACGCCTGATAGAAGGGTTATAAATACCATTTTACCGTAATCGTAATCTCCGTATCTCTCATAGATAATACGCTTATATACGATACAAAATCTTAGTATGCCTTATGTTTTTTTTCGTCCCGCAATTGCGGGACGAACAGTTTCCAGCTGCGGGCTGTCGGGCCCGCAATTGGCAACTGTAGAGCCCGCAACTGCGAAACGAAAAAAAAGACCTGCTGTTTCGGGGAAAATGCAGTAGGTAAACTACTATTTAGCGTGTGTTTTTGCAGATATTACCCTGCTGATTTCCCGTTATTTATTACGCGTTTCCATTGGTGTGCCCATGCGTTTATGAGATGATAGCGCATGATACCGGATATAGTGCAATCGTTTGCATTCTTCTTATTGAACTTTTTGCGGCATCTTTGTCTCTTACTCGACAATATAGCATACATTTGTTGTATCATAATAAAGTATTTGGAGTACGTTCCGTATTTAGGTTAATATACTGAAACGTCTTTTGAATATACTATAGATAATTAATATTGTTAACTTTAATTTTTAAATGCATGAAGCAAGTTAATCTTAGAATCTGTCGAACGATTCTTCCCCTGTTATTAGGGTTATTCTTGTCAGTTGGCGTTTATGCACAGAACATCACGGTGAAAGGGCATGTGAAAGATGCTTTGGGTGGTGTGATTGGCGCTAATGTCATTGAAAAAGGTAATCCGTCTAATGGCACTATTACCGATGTGGACGGAAATTTTACATTGTCTGTACCCAAAGGAGCAATTCTTCAGGTATCTTTTATAGGGTACAAGACACAGGAAATAGAAGCAACTTCATCTGTGATTGTGACTTTGAAAGACGATTCGGAATTATTGAATGAAGTGGTTGTCATCGGTTACGGTGTGGCTAAGAAAAATGACCTTACCGGTTCGGTGACAGCGATCAAGCCGGATGAGAAAAATAAAGGTCTGGTCGTAAGCGCTCAGGATATGATTCAAGGTAAGATTGCCGGTGTAAATGTAAACACCACTTCGGGAGCTCCCGGTGAAGGCGCTCAAATCCGTATTCGTGGTGGCGCTTCTTTGAATGCCAGCAACAATCCGCTTATAGTGATAGACGGCATGCCGATGGATAATAACAATACCAAAGGTGTGAACAATCCGCTTTCACTTGTCAATCCTAATGATATTGAAACTTTTACGGTGCTGAAAGATGCTTCTGCTACGGCAATTTACGGTAGCCGTGGTTCTAATGGAGTAATTATCATTACAACTAAAAAAGGACGTAAGAACCAGGCACCGAAGGTTTCATATAACGGAACTTTGTCGGTAAGTACGATTGCCGACAAGCTCGATGTAATGAACGCTCCCGAATATGTTGAATTTATCAAGAATACGTATGGCGAAGGCTCGGCAGCTTATGCAGGACTCGGATGGCAGAAATACAATGAAGATGGTACACCGGACTTTTCTGCCGGCACATATAATACGGATTGGCAGGATGAAATATACCGTGCTGGTATCAGCCACGACCATAATGTCAGCGTTACCGGTGGAGTGGGCAATGAAAGTTGGTCTATGCCTTATCGTGTCAGCGTAGGATATACCAATCAGGAAGGTATTCTGAAAGGTTCCGATTATAACCGTTTTACAGCAGGGTTTACTCTGAATCCCTCATTGCTGAATGATCATCTTAATTTTAACATCAATGCCAAGTATTCTTACTCCAAGACAAATCCGGGTGGTACGGATGCTATCGGTGCAGCTATCTCTATGGACCCGACTCGTCCGATAATGAGTGAGGACGAACAGTTCAAGAATTGGGGCGGTTATTGGCAGTGGACAAAGAATACTTCCGAATACGACCCCACTTTCCCGTTTGCACGCAATGATGATGCTCCCAAAAATCCGGTGGAACTGATTAATCATTATACATTTGATAAGAGCGCTACCGTACTTCTCGGTAATTTTGAGGCCGATTATAAGATACATGGGTTTGAAGACCTGCGTTTGCATATGAATCTTTCCGGTGAATATGCCGATGGTGGAGAATATACTAACAACAATCCGTATTCGACTTATGGCTTCTATTATGGAGGTGTAGGCGAGAACAAGGAAAAGAAATACAACCTGATTGCTACGGCATACGCCCAGTACAACAAAGATTTCAACAAGGCACATCATCTGGATGTGATGGTGGGTTACGAATATAATCACATGAAATATTGGGGTGGAGAATGGTTCGAAACCTATTATCCTTCTACCAATGAGAGTTATTATGACGATGGTACTCCGAAAGCCGGAACAATAAACAGCTCTTCTACAAAGAATTGGAGAGGCCAGATTTATCTTGTCAGCTGGTATGGACGTGCCAATTATTCGCTTCTTGACCGTTATCTTTTCACCTTTACAGCCCGTTATGACGGTTCGAGCCGTTTTGCAGACGGACAACGCTGGGGTTTCTTCCCTTCGGCAGCCTTTGCTTGGCGTGTGAAGGATGAAGCTTTCCTGAAAGATGTAGATGCTGTCAGTGACTTGAAACTTCGTCTTGGCTGGGGTAAGACCGGTCAGCAGGATACAGGTAAGGAATACTACACAGCCATATACAAGGTAAGCACCAGTGAGAACCATCGTTATCCGGTAGGTCCTAACAATCCGGGTACGCTTTATCAGCCTTTGCCTTATAATGACGACCTTACTTGGGAAACTACGACCACATGGAACTTAGGGTTGGATTATGGAATGTTTGACCAGAGACTGACTTTGAACCTTGATGCTTATTACCGCGAAACCACGGACTTGCTTTCCACACCTACAATTCCGGCAGGACAGAACTTTGATAATGCCCTTATGCTTAATGCCGGTTCTTTGAAGAATACCGGTGTTGAAATAGCTCTGTCGGGCAAACCTGTTCAAACAAAAGACTGGTTTGTGGAACTTGGAATGAACATAGCATACAACAAGAATGAGATAACTGGTCTTTATGGCGGACGTGACGTTATTGAAGCAGGTATGAAAGTGGGTACCGACCAGCAAATCACCTATCATAAAGTGGGACTTCCCGCCAACTCCTTCTGGGTGTATCAGCAGGTGTATGACGAAAGCGGACGTCCTATCATGGGATGTTATGTAGACCGGAATGCTGACGGCAGCATAGACGAAAACGACCGCTATTATTATAAAAACATTATAGCGCCTTGGACAGGCGGATTTAATTTTAAAGTAGCTTATAAGAACTGGGACCTCGGAACCAACTTCAGAGCCAGCTTCGGTAATTATGTATACAATGGCATCGAATCGGGCAAGGCAAATTCTGCAATGCTTTATAATTCCAAAGGATATTACGAGAATAGCACGGCAGATATCGTAAGCCTTGGCTGGAGTTCTTACAATTATGCGCTTACTGATTATTTTGTACAGAATGCAAGTTTCCTGAAGTGTGACAATATTACGCTTGGATATAATTTCGATAATCTTTTTAAAGCCGGCAAGTACAAAGGCGTGTCAGGACGTATCTATGCTTCATGCTCAAATGTCTTTACCATTACGAAGTACAAAGGGCTTGACCCGGAACAGACTTCCGGAAAGGAGAGCAGCCTCTATCCGCGCAGCCGTACTTTCCTTCTTGGATTGAATCTTAATTTCTAATTTAATAACTGAGGACAATTATGAAACTAAATAAAATAAAAGCAATATTTCCTGCCATTGCTCTTTTTCTGACAGCAAGCATGACTTCCTGTATGGATGATCTTGAGAAAGGGAATATAGACCCTACCGTAGAGCCTAATCCGAATCTGTTGGGGCTGTATAGCAAATGTTATGCCGGACTCATCATGGAAGGTAATGACGGTAATGCGGATTTTACCATAGACGATGCCGGTAAATCGACGTTATTGCGTAACGTGTTTAATTTTAATGAACTTTCTACCGATGAGGCTATCTGCTGGTGGAGCGACGGTGGTATTACCGATATCGGTTATAACCAATGTATGCCGGGTACTGCGACTCTCAGATTTCTTTATTATCGTCTGATGTCCAATATTACGTACTGCAACCATTATTTGAGCCTTGAAGCGGCACAAGCCGACAAGACGATGCTTGCAGAGGTGCGTTTTATCCGTGCATACAACTATTTCTTAATGCTCGATTTCTTTGGAGACCCCTCTTTTATAGAGACAATTACCTCGGAAGTGCCTAAACAAGCCCATGCCTATAATGAGAAATTTGACGAGAGTGCCACATATACCCGTGCGGAACTTCTGCAATTGGGACGTGAATTCCTCTTTAATTGGGTGAAAAAGGAATTGGAAAATGCCGAAGCGGATATGTTGCCTGCCGAACCGGAAACGGACAGTGATGCAAACTATGGCCGCGCCGACAAAGCGGCAGCCTGGATTTTGCTGAGCCGTTTATATCTTAATGCCGGTACTTATCTTAATAATGACGGGCAGAACAATCCTCATTGGGATAAAGCGTTGGAATATGCTGAAATGGTTATCAATTCAAATTACGCAATCTTTGATGATACCAGGATTCCGACAGAAGCTACGCAGAGAGGTTATCGTCCGTACGATTTGCTCTTTATGGGTGATAACGGATCGAATGGTGCCAGTTGTGAAGCCATACTTCCGCTTCTTCAGGATGGAAAGGTGACGAAAGGCTATGGAGGTTCGCTTTTCTTTATTGCCGCTATGTGGAACGATAAGATGCAAACCGTAACCGACCTAACTGCCGGTACTACGGGTAATACGTGGTCCGGTATGCGATGCCGTCCTCAACTGATTGAGAAGTTTACTAATAATCCTGAATCTTTTGTAGGCAAGTCGACGAAGGAAATCCGTGCTTTGCAAATCGATGACCGTGCGCTTTTCTGGGGAAAAGGTTCGGACGGCGATGAACGTACGCTTGACTTGGGAGATAACTCCAGCTTCTATCAAGGCCTGGTAACTACGAAATGGAATAACAACTATTCCAACGGCGGAAGCCCGCACGATGTGTTCGATGTGGATACGGATTTCTTCCTTTTCCGTGTGGCAGAAGCTTATCTCAATGCTGCGGAAGCAGAAATGCATCTCAATGGCGAGAGTTCAACAAAGGCAAAAGGTTATATCGATATCTTGCGTAAGCGTGCCCACACGGCTACAAGCGATTCTTACAACCTGAACTATATTCTTGACGAGCGTTCGCGCGAATTCTATTTCGAGGGTCTCCGTCGTACCGACCTTATACGTTTTAATCAGTTCGGTGGTACGCAAACTACCTATAACTGGTCGTATAAAGGCGGCAATATCAATGGAGTGACATTCGATAAGACAAGAAATCTTTTCCCTCTCCCGACATCGGAAATACAGGCAAACAGAAGCCTTATCCAGATTGATGGTTATAATGAGACAGAAGAGTAAAGTTAAAACAGTAAATTTAGAAAAGTAATATGAAGAATAAATTATTGCTTGGTGCTGTGCTTGTCGGTACTGCCGGCATATTTGCAGCATGTTCGGATGATAATGATTCGAACCCTACGCTGATACAACCCACGGAGTTCGTCTTGAACACTCCGGCTTACGTGAACGAAACGGTTGATTTGGAGAATACGGAAGCTCTTCGGTTGACATGGTCACAACCGGAATATACAACAGGCAATGCTCCGATTAATGCGACATATGAAATACAGGTTTCTCCGACAAACTCATTCACTGTGTCTACGGACGAAGCGGATGCGGATGAGGAAAATGCTCTTGTTGCCGATTATGCAGTTATCGACAAGACTTCTACAACCTGTTTTGCTGATTTGGCGGCATCTGAACTTAACAAGGCTCTGGCTAAAGTAGCGAAGTGGAAAGCAGACGCTGTTCCTGCCGAACAAAAGACTTTTATTCGTATCAATGCATTTGTACTTGAAGGTATGAATAGATTGAATGCCATTACATCGAATGTGGTAGAAATCAGTGTGGCTCCTTATTATGTGGAATTGTCGGATGCCGCTCCTATTATGTGGTATCTTGTCGGAAATAATTTTGGTGATGGTGCTTGGAGTGATAAGCCGGGTGAAAGTAGCTTCCCGCTGTTCATGCAAAGCGATTACAATTATGATAAGGTGACCGGTGCCGGTGAGATTACCTACCTCAACTATTTTACAACTGAGGATTGGAAGATACAGCCTGCGGATTTCAATTGGGATTATGGATTTTGTGGTACAGGCGCTCCCAATGAGGCTGTTTATCGTAATGGCGGAGCCGATGGCGGAAATATCACATGTAATCCGGCCGGATATTATCTTGTTACCATTAATACCGGAGCGAATACTTGTACTATTGTCAATCAGGAAATACCCCCGGCTGTCGCAGTTGGTGTGCAGCTGCAGAATCGAAGCCGGGCACGCGGGCGTAACCGGACCATAGCACATGTCATGCACGGCCTGAGCCTTGGCCTCGCCGTTGGCGACGACTAGGATCATGCGGGCATACATGATGGTCTGGGTACCCATGGTGTAGGCCTGACGGGGAACATCGTCGATGCTGTCGAACAGGCGGCTGTTGGCCTGAATGGTGCTCTCGGTGAGGTCGACGCAGTGCGTGCCCTTGGAGAAGTGGTCATCGGGCTCGTTGAAACCGATGTGGCCGTTGTTGCCAATGCCGAGCAGCTGCAGATCCGGGTAACCGGCGGCGGCGACGATCTTGTCGTACTCAGAGCAGGCAGCGGCGGCGTCGGGGTTGGAACCGTCGGGCACATGCGTGTTGTTCAGGTCGATGTTGATGTGATCGAAGAAGTTCTCACGCATGAAGTAGTGATAGCTCTGGGGATCGTCGTGCGAAAGGCCGCGATACTCGTCCAGGTTGTAGGTGCTGACCTCGGCAAAGTCGACGTCGCCCTTCTCGTACCAAGCAGCGAGCTGCTTGTAGGCACCGATCGGGGTGGAGCCGGTGGCAAGACCCAGCACGCAATCGGGCTTGAGGATAACCTGCGCCGAGATGATATTGGCGGCCTTGCGGCTCATATCCTCGTAGTCTTTAGCTTTAATGATCTTCATTACGCGTCCTTTCTCGTACAAGAGAGGCAAGGCTCCCCTT
>OGZA01002404.1_pt1 | contig 11571 bp, 7 predicted proteins | sample 1576591 | NCBI WGS metagenome assembly OGZA01 (sample SAMEA3541565, study PRJEB24748) | human gut metagenome | biome: human gut; feature: human-associated habitat; material: faeces | place: China | collected 2012
AGTTTCTTTCCATAATTGTAAATTTATTATTGTTGTAGGGGGGACTATCCCCACCTGAGTGATGGGGAGGGTGATATGGCTGGAGTATATAGCACTCATGACTCCAGAAGAAAAAAAATAATTTTGGATAATTCTTTTAGGTCAGTAAAATCAGTTATCTATTGCAGTGTAGTATATAAAGTAATCCCCTGCTATCTGGTTGAAAACAGGGGATTTGAGTTAAGCTTGTATTTGAGGTAACATATCTCTATGCTCTACTTGAGACAGATTCCAATATTCAATACTTAATGTTGGAAATACCCCTATTGCTTTGAACAATTCCTCCTTCATAACTCTTTTGACATACTCCACATGTTCAGTGGTTGTTGCAATGGAATCATGTATTGTAAACACTGGTATTTGTTGATTACCCTCCTCCCATATCCTTTTACAGCATCTATGTAAGATTATTTCACTTTCAATAGACTGTAATAAGCAAGCTAACCTATTATGTTGTTTCTCTTCCTCCACATGCTTATACTTGTGCTTAATTAACTTAAAGAGTTCTGCCACTTTGGGAAACAATTCAGAACTAAATATCTTTCTCATCTGGTTGATAGTAATGTCATCATGTTGCCCTTGATTACTGGAGAACAACAGGTAGAACATTAATATTTTAGCTTCTTTTCTGTCAATGGGTTTGTGAAGTGAAGCTTGACATACTTCTGCCATTGTCTCATACATTTTTCCATTGGAAACTATCTCTTTATATTGATTAAAGTCCTCATCAGTGCAATTCTGAAAAAGCTTCTCCACCTTTAATGGTGTAGCTACCGTGGTTATAGTTCTTTGTATATCTTCTGGTAATGAATACAAGCTCAGTGATAACTCATTATTAATATGCCAAAACATAGGATTAAGCAATGCACATGCAAGATAAGGCTGACTATTCTTTATGTCAATACTAACCAGTTCTTGCCCATTGTAAGTAAGAAAGTTTCTGTAATCTTTCTGTAAGTTTGTTATTACTGAATGTAGCCTGTGAACAGTATTATCTATATGGATTTCATATTTATTTTGTTCTATCTTACATATGTTTGTTAATGCAGCCATGTATTGAACAAGAGGGTTCTTCAATTGATTGGTATGAACATTTATACTCCATTTACTTTTATCTCCCATTTTATCATTAAGGGTAGCCTCTGCATATTGTTGGACTATAGGATTGATGCTTAATCTTTTACTGTTATACCAGTAATAAAGATAGGGGGAATTGGTGAGTTCTTCATCCGCTTCTTCTTGCATAAAATAAGCTTCTTCTTCATGTTTGCAGATAACATTGCATACTTGAAATCCCCATTTAATATAATTTCTACTCCATCTATAGCATCGAGATTTTACTTTTGGAATATAGATGTTGTCACATTCTAAAACCCCAGTTCTAATTAAATAATCTTTATATAATCCAATGTCTTTTATTTTATCTCTGATAGTTTTGGTATGAATGGGAACCCATCCATTTTCATCTATTAAATCTTTATTTCTTGCAGGTATAGTGGATAGTAAGGATAAAAAGTAATATACCTTATCTTTACTAAACTTCAAATCAGAGGTTGCAAAACCATACTCATCAGGTGGATATGAGGCTAAATGAGACTCAAGACTAAAGTTCTTAGGTAATACTATGTCCCTCCTGTGCCCTTTAAAGGCAAGAGCCATGAAGATAGAATTAAATTTATGATTTGCAGTTTTCCTGACTCTCTTAAATAACCTGCTTAGCCATTTATAATTGAATAAAATATCAAAATACATATGTTTATTATTATTTTTACAATTACAATACAAAGATATATATAATATTACATTTATTTATATACAATCCTTATTCTCATTATGATAGGAAATTTTTTTAGGGGTATTATGGTATATGAAGAATCTCCATAATCCAATAAACTACAGAGATTCTTTTAAACCTATTTCAAGTCTTCTCCCCCAAATACACAAGCAATCACTTTTTCATTTAGTACACTAATTGGAGAATAATCTTTTTTAATATACCCCTCTGTCACCCTATGAGCAGATGAATGATTTAAGGCAAAACCCACCTCTGCTGTACTTGCACCACAATTATTCTGAGCTATTGTAGCCCATGAATGCCTAAAATTATAGATGCAAATTTTAGGTAATCCATTATAATTGCAATATGGTTTCAAACCACTATTTACATTTATATTAAAACAATTACTATCCTGATACCTTTCTGCAAAGTTTAATAAATAGTCATTATTTGATTTATATTTCTCAAATAAAGGCAGTAATCTTGTTGGTATCTTCACTTCCAAGTAAGCCCCATCTCTCCTGAATTTCTTGGTTTTCTGCCTATGATAACACAACACCTCCCCTTTTAAGTTCCCCTTTCTCAATTCAAACAAATCAGCAGTATTCATACCTGCCAAGCAAAACACCATCTCTGCTACATCTCTACTAAGTTCTGGTAAAGAAGCCTTCAACTTAGTTTCAGGAATAGCACCATAAAAGAACTTTTGAAGTATAGGGATGTCCAATGCTCTCTTTTCAGGTACATCAGCCTTAGGTATTTCAATCTTTCTAAATGGCTGTAGTTTAATCCTTATGATATTTTTATCATAATCATTATACTCTTCAAGAGCCGCATTATAAATCATCCTGATACAAGTTGGGTACATTTCTTTGGCTCGATTAGTTCCAGATAAGGAATTCATCCAATCTTGAATAAACTTAGATGTCAACTTGGAAAACAAAATATTATTTGTCCCTGCAAATCTCTCTAATGATTGATAAGCCCATCTATAATTTTTGGCATTTCTCACCATATTTCTGATTGTAGCCATCTCAAAAACATACTTTCTTGCATATTGAGAGAAAGATATATCTTCATCGATGCTTTGCAAATAAAACATAACTTCATGTATATCCCAAGTTGATATTTCCACAGCATTCAGCCTATCATTATATCCCCTAATCAGATTAGAACAATAAGAAAGAATATCAGGGTCTTTAATTTCACCTTTTCTTAACTTTGATTTATCTACTACTTTATCAGTCTTAATATACCCAATTCTTCTATTATGAGTAATTCTGATGTAAACAGAGAACAACTTATCACTTCTCTGGTTTCTAACGCACACTTTAAAATTTGCCATAATCTTCTAATAATCAATACTTAATAGTTGTATTTTTAGTGTAAACATTTTCTTGATTTAGTGTAAACATACAGTAAACAAGATGGTAAAATAACAGACATTGTAACAGAAAAAAGGGATTCACTCCTCAGAGCAAATCCCTTTAACTTATTGATTATTAATTATAAATCGTATGCTACTATCCTTCGATGGCTGCCTGTGCCGCTGCCAGACGTGCGATAGGCACACGGAACGGAGAACAGCTAACGTAATTCAAACCTACTTTATGGCAGAACTTAACAGATGAAGGCTCACCGCCATGTTCACCACAGATACCGCACTTCAGGTCCGGACGGATGGCACGACCTTTTTCGGTTGCCATACGTACCAACTGGCCTACACCATTTTGGTCGAGTACCTGGAACGGATCTACTTTCAGAATCTTCTTCTCCAGATAAACCGGAAGGAAAGAAGCTATATCGTCACGAGAGTAACCGAAAGTCATCTGAGTCAAGTCGTTGGTTCCGAACGAGAAGAACTCGGCAGACGAAGCGATACGGTCGGCAGTCAGAGCCGCACGGGGAATTTCGATCATGGTTCCGACTTTGAAGTCGATGCGGTCTCCCACCTCTTCAAAGAGATTGTCTGCTTCGGCACGAATCACACTTTCCTGCTGTTGGAACTCGTAAAGAATACCTGTCAGCGGCACCATAATTTCGGGATGTGTCTCTATTCCTTCTTTCTTCAGTTCAAGAGCGGCACCCAGAATGGCACGAGTCTGCATCTGTGTGATTTCGGGATACGTATTTCCCAAACGGCAACCACGGTGACCCAACATCGGGTTGTGTTCGCAGAGCGATTCGACACGCTGCTGGATATATTGCAGGCTTACTCCCATTGTATCGGCCATCTCCTGCTGTCCTTTCAGATCGTGAGGAACAAATTCATGCAAAGGAGGATCGAGCAGACGTACAGTCACCGGGCAACCGGCCATTGCCTTGAAGATTCCCTTGAAGTCGGCTTGCTGATATGGCAAGATCTTGGCAAGAGCTTTGCGGCGTCCCTCAGCATTTTCTGCCAGAATCATCTCACGCATGGCTTTGATCTTTTCACCTTCGAAGAACATGTGTTCCGTACGGCAAAGACCGATACCTACCGCACCGAAATTACGGGCAACTTCGGCATCATGCGGAGTGTCGGCATTGGTACGAACCTGCAGACGGGTATATTTATCAGCCAACTTCATCAGATCGGCAAAGTCGCCTGACAGTTCGGCTGCTTTCGTTTCTACTTTACCCTGATAAACCTCACCGGTACTACCGTTCAAGGAGATGAAATCTCCCTCTTTCAGCAATACACCATCCACTTCCACTGTACGGGCCTTGTAGTCGATATTCAATGCACCGGCTCCCGAAACACAGCATTTACCCATACCACGGGCAACCACGGCTGCATGTGAGGTCATACCTCCACGGGCGGTCAGGATACCTTCGGCAACTGCCATACCGGCCAAATCTTCGGGTGAAGTCTCGATACGAACCATCACAACGCGTTTTCCGGCAGCATGCCATTCGGCTGCATCGTCAGCAAAGAATACGATCTGACCGGTAGCAGCACCCGGAGATGCAGGCAGACCTTTTACCAATACTTTTGCTTTCTTCAACGCAGCTTTATCGAATACCGGGTGAAGCAGTTCATCCAGTTTATTCGGTTCGATACGTGCCAGAGCAGTCTTTTCGTCAATCATTCCCTGATGCAACAGATCCATGGCAATCTTTACCATAGCAGCACCGGTACGTTTACCGTTACGAGTCTGAAGGAACCACAGTTTACCTTCCTGTACGGTAAATTCCATATCCTGCATGTCGCGGTAATGATTTTCCAGTTTCGTCTGCAAAGCATCCAGTTCCTTATAGATCTCAGGCATAGCCTCTTCCATTGAAGGATAGTTGGCAGCTCTTTCTTCTTCAGGAATACCGGCACGTTCAGCCCAGCGCTGTGAACCGATTTTAGTGATCTGCTGCGGAGTACGGATACCGGCCACAACGTCTTCACCCTGTGCATTAATCAGGTATTCACCATTGAACAAGTCTTCACCGTTACCGGCATCACGAGAGAAACATACACCGGTAGCGGAAGTTTCACCCATATTACCGAATACCATAGCCTGAACAGTTACGGCTGTTCCCCACTCTGCCGGAATACCTTCCATCTGGCGGTACAGGATAGCACGTTCGTTCATCCATGAGTTAAATACGGCACAGACAGCACCCCACAACTGTTCGTAAGCACAAGTCGGGAAGTCGCTTCCTGTTTGTTTCTTTACTGCGGCTTTGAACTTTGTAACCAGTGTCTTTAAGTCGTCGACAGTCAGTTCGTTGTCCAGCTTCACCCCTTTGGCTTCTTTCACCTCTTCGATGATTGCTTCGAACGGGTCGATGTCTTCCTTGCTGGTCGGTTTCATACCCAAAACCACATCACCGTACATTTGTACAAAACGGCGATAAGAGTCCCATGCAAAACGAGCGTTACCAGTTTTACGTGTCAACCCTTCTACTACTTCGTCGTTCAATCCCAGGTTCAGGATCGTATCCATCATACCCGGCATAGAAGCGCGTGCTCCGGAACGGACAGAAACCAACAACGGGTTTTCTACATCTCCGAACTTGGAGTTCATCAACGTTTCTACATTAGCAATAGCTTTTTCAACGTCCGACTTCAGTAGTTCTACGACTTTGTCCTGGCCCAGTTCATAATATTCCGAGCAAACTTCTGTTGTGATAGTGAATCCCGGAGGAACCGGAACCCCAATCAAATTCATTTCGGCAAGGTTTGCACCTTTACCACCCAGCAGATTTCTCATATCTGCTTTTCCTTCGGCTTTTCCATTTCCGAATGTGTAGACTCTTTTTCTTTCCATGTGTCAGACAGTATTATGTTTATTAGATTTCAGTTTTGCTATCTCTACATTGCAATGCTGCAAATATATGCTATTTCAGAGTATGAAGGATATAGAAAGTTAAACAATTTTATGTGTTTTATAGCTATTCCTTATTATTCGTATTACCTAAATATGTACATTTGCGTGGGAAAAATTTAAAACTCAGATAAAATTGGCAAGAAATAAGAAGCAGTTACCCTTGTTGGAAAAGGTAACAATTACAGACGTAGCCGCTGAAGGTAAGGCGATTGCACGAGTAAATGAGAAAGTAGTGTTTGTTCCTTTTGTTGCTCCCGGCGACGTAGTAGACATCCAGCTCACCCGTAAAAAGAACAGTTATGCCGAAGGTAAGGCAGTGTACTTCCACGAATATTCTCCGGAACGTGCCGTTCCTTTTTGCGAACATTTCGGTGTTTGCGGCGGTTGCAAATGGCAACATCTGCCCTACGAAGCGCAGTTGAAGTACAAACATAAGCAGGTTATAGACAATCTCACCCGTATCGGAAAGATAGAAATGGAAGAGATTTTGCCTATATTGGGTTCCGAACGCACCACCTTCTACCGAAATAAACTCGAATTCACATTCTCCAACAAGAAATGGCTGACAGAAGAAGAAGTAAAATCCGGAGCCACTTTCGATTGCATGAACGGGGTCGGTTTCCATATTCCCGGCATGTTCGACAAAGTGCTGGATATACACAAATGCTGGTTGCAGAATGATATTTCCAACCGTATCCGCCTTTGCATCAAAGAATATTGCCTGTCACACGAAGGATATCCTTTCTTCGACCTGCGGAACCAGGAAGGTTTCATCCGTACATTAATGATACGTACGGCATCGACGGGCGACCTGATGGTGGTGGTTGTATTCTACCATGAAGATAAGGAACGCCGCGAAGCCCTGCTGTCTCATGTGGCAGAACAATTCCCGGAAATCACTTCCTTATTATATGTCATAAACGAAAAGTGCAACGACACGATCACCGACCAGGAAGTCCTGGTGTTCCGTGGTAAAGACCATATCATTGAGGAGATGGAAGGCCTTCAGTTCAAGGTAGGTCCGAAATCGTTTTATCAGACGAACAGTGAACAGGCTTATAACTTATATAAGATTGCCCGCGAGTTTGCCGGACTGACCGGTAATGAAATGGTTTACGACCTTTATACCGGTACCGGAACGATAGCCAACTTCGTTTCCCGCCAGGCTAAAAAAGTAATCGGTATCGAATACGTTCCGGAAGCAATCGAAGATGCCAAAGTTAATTCAGCCTTGAATAAGATTGACAATACGCTGTTCTACGCCGGAGACATGAAAGATATCCTGACGGCAGATTTCATAAACCAACATGGCCGTCCGGATGTTATTATTACTGATCCTCCACGTGCCGGGATGCACGATGATGTAATCGACACCATCCTTTTCGCCGAACCGGAGCGTATCGTTTATGTAAGTTGTAACCCGGCAACACAGGCCCGCGATTTGAGCCTGCTTAGCATGAAGTACGACGTGAAGAAGGTTCGTCCGGTCGATATGTTCCCACATACACATCATGTGGAAAATGTCGTTTTATTAGAGAAGAAAAAGTAACATATATAATAATGTATAGGAAAATCGTCTCCCTTTTGTGTATCACTTTGCTTTTGAGTAGCTGTTCCGGCAAGAAGCAAGAGCAGAAGGAAGACGATTTTGTGTCTATGGACCTCCCCCAGTTGAAGGCACAGGGCGAAATCACAGCCGTCACACTCTACAGTTCCACGTCTTATTTCCAGTATAAGATGGAGCCGATGGGTTACGAATACGACCTGATAAAAGACTTTGCCCGTTCCGAAGGACTGAAGCTGAATATCAAAGTGGCCGAAAATGCCACCCGCCTGATCGAAATGCTCGAAGCCGGAGAAGCCGACGTTATTGCCTATCCCATCCAGGTAAGCAATAACCTGAAAGAAAATTATCTCTACTGCGGGCGGGAAGAGCTTACCAGCCAGGTATTGGTTCAGCGTGCCAACAAAGGCGATACGATTCTTAAAGATGTCACCCAACTAATCGGGAAAGACGTATATGTGAAACCCGATACAAAGTATTACGAACGCCTTAAAAACCTGGATAAAGAATTAGGCGGCGGCATCCATATAAAAGACATCAAGAAAGACACGGTAACAACCGAAGACCTGATAGCGATGGTCTCGCAAGGTGAAATTCCTTATACCATCAGTGACGATAATATTGCCCGTCTGAACAAGACCTACTTCTGGAATATCAATGTCTCACTGAAAGTCAGCTTCATGCAGCGTTCTTCCTGGCTGGTTCGTAAGAGCAGTCCGAAGCTAGCCGAAGCAATTAATGCATGGGCCTCGGATAAATCAGGATCGCACGTCTACCGGGCAGTAGTGAAACGTTATTTCGAACTAGGCAAGCAACCGCTAACGGCAGATCTTCCCCCGGTAAAGAACGGGCATATTTCTCCTTATGACGATTTGTTCCGTCGGCATGCCAAAAACATCGGATGGGATTGGCAGCTGCTTGCCTCCATTTCCTATCAGGAATCCCATTTCAACCCTTCCGTCGTATCCTGGGCAGGAGCCGAAGGTCTGATGGGCATCATGCCGAACACGGCAAAAGCGCTTGGTGTTACTCCCCACGAACTGAAAGATCCGGATATCGGAATCCGTACGGGTGTAGATTGCCTGCGTAAATTCCGCCAGGGCTTTTCCGAGATTACCGACCCGCAGGAAAAGATAAAGTTTACATTAGCCTCCTACAATGCCGGCATCGGACATGTCTATGACGCTCAACGCCTGGCCGAGAAGTATGGAAAGAACCCGAACGTCTGGGAAGATAACGTTGCCGAGTATATCCGCCTGAAAAGCGATCCCGAATATTATAACGACCCTGTCTGCAAACATGGATATCTCCGCGGTTCGGAGACATTCAATTATGTGCGTGAAGTGATGGAGCGTTACAATTACTACAAGAGCAAGACTAAGCATAGTTGAATCACGCCAGATTCTCTGCAATCATCTCCTTTATGGCAAGTATTACTTTCGGATGACTTAGCGGTATATCTTCAAAGACAGTCCGCAACTCTTCCGTACTCACTTCAAAAAGCTGTTCTCCCTTTTTATATGAAAAACAGACATTGATTTCTGGATTGCCGCTTATCAACATGGCGACTGTTCCGGGAAGGTCTCCCCAGGGAGGACAATCAATGTTAGCGGTTATAAAACTAGCTGTAACCTCCGTCCCCGCTCCCGGTTGGGAACTTATCTTGACAAAACCTCCAGTCTGTTCTGCATTTTGTATCAGGAAAGGGATTCCCAGACCTACCTTTCGGGTCGTACGGGTCGTATAGAACGGATCCGTTACCCGGGCAATCGTCTCTGCATCCATTCCACAACCGTTGTCTGCAATACGGATGATTGTATTCTCCTCATTTATAGCAATTTCCAATAAGATACGAGTCGCACCGGCACGAAGACTGTTTGATGCTATATCCGTAATATGAAATGTAAGTGTATTCATCCTGATATTTATTTCCTGATATGCTGAATATTAAACTTTTTTCTCCTTTATTTTATAAAAGGAAGGTATGCCTTACATATTAGCAAGTATAGCCTTACTTATATGTAGAATATACCTTACATTTATGTATAGTATATCTTCCTATTTTAATTATGCGGAGGAAAAGACTAAATGTTCCTGACTTTTGGCGTAAGCCATCCTGATGTTTTCGAATAAAGGTGCAGCGGCCCGTATCAAACAGGGCTTAGTCCCGATTTGTTCCGGATAATGGGCATCGGAAGCCGGATAGGATGTGTAGTTCGATAAATACTTCTGCTCCGACAAAAGCCGGGCGAAACGGGAAGCATCCGTATATTCTATTGCATCCAGCGATAATGACGGATCAATAAATCCCAACTGACTGATCAGGCTGAAAGAAGGCCGTTCTACATGCGCAGCAACAAAAAGGCCGCCCAGTTCCTTTACAAATGCAGCCACCTGATTGACGTTCTGATCGAGTGCGGAAAGCAACAAGTACGGGGCCTCTCCCATTATCTCATCTTTCCGGTTTACCCAGACCTGGTCGCCGAAACGGTCGGGATCATTGGGAACAGGCGGTAGATGTTTCTCCAGATATTGCTGGAAAGCGGCACGGGCTTCATCACTTCCGAAAAGGGCAATGCAATGCGCTTCCTCACGGGTACAGACTTCGGCCCCGGCAAGGACAGTCAATCCGGCTTCGGCTCCCAACGATTGTATTTCAGGACATTGCAGGGTAGTGTTATGATCGGTTATGGCAATGATATCCAATCCGCGGGCAAGTGCCGTTTCGACAATGACCGTGGGACTCATATCCAGGCTTCCGCAAGGCGAAAGGCAGGTATGAATATGCAGATCGGCCCGGTAGAGATTCATCCGTTCTGTAACAGTTGATACACTTTTCCACTGATAACAAAAGCAGAAAGAGATGTTCCCAACAAAGGAATATCCTCGTCCTTCCCCTTTTGCAATGTTTCTTCATCCGGCGAAGCACCATTGACAATCAGGACAGCGGCAGCATCCTTCAGCGTTGAAACGGCAACAATGTTCTGATGGGTTTGCATGGTGATCCACAACATACCCTCTTCCATATGTCCCATTACATCACTCAACAGGTCGCTGGTATAGCCACCTTTGATTACCATATCCAGATTCTCTTCTCCGCAAAAAACGGTAAGATTCAATTCTTTTACAAGATCACTGACCTTCATATTTAGCTCCTTTCTTATAACAGTCTTTATTTAAACGATCTTTTCCCCAGGTCTTTTCGACGAGGCGGAAGGCATGCTCCTGATCCAGTTTGCCATGCTTCTCCATATTGCGCTGCATGAAAATGCAGTCACTGAACTGGGCCTCGTGACGGACGATATCTTCTGCCAGACTTTGGCAATTAGGGTTTCCGCAAGCGCCACAGTCGATTCCCGGCAGATAACACATCAGACGGCGCACCTGTTCCATCTTTTTCAGGACTTCCTCGATGGAACCGTCATAAAGCAACTTCGGGTTGGGTTGGAGCGGACGGATTGTGATGTGCTGCTTCAAATAAGCCAATGCTCCCAATCGTTCAGAGGCATAAATGAGCGGTGCCTTATCACGTTTCATCGAACGCTTCATGATCCGTTCGGCCGTAAGGAAGCGGTTCGCAACGGCCAATACGCCTCCGGCACAACTGCGGTCGCAGGCACGGAGTTCCAGGAAGTCCACATTACGGACCTCCGTTGTCGTTTCCATACGTTCCAGGAAATCAATCACATTATGTATTTCGTCGATGGCCAGGCAACGGCCGGAGAAGTGTTTGGCCTCCCCTCCTGTCTGACTCCATCGCATTTCTTTCTTTGTCAGGGCGGGCGGAAGCACGCAATCCGGCTTATATCCTTTCGGTCGGTTTTGCAGGATATGGTATACCTTATTATATAGGGTATCCATATTGATCACGCCGTTAATGGTGGACG
>OGZA01002420.1_pt1 | contig 11502 bp, 8 predicted proteins | sample 1576591 | NCBI WGS metagenome assembly OGZA01 (sample SAMEA3541565, study PRJEB24748) | human gut metagenome | biome: human gut; feature: human-associated habitat; material: faeces | place: China | collected 2012
AACCTTTAAAGGATAAATTAATGAATAGAATAACTTCTTTGTTTGGAATAAAATACCCCGTCATTCAGGGCGGTATGGTATGGTGCAGTGGCTGGAGGCTGGCTGCCGCAGTAAGCATGAATCTCTTTTATTACCCGTACTCCACTCCATACCATCAGAAGTAAAGAATGTCAATATCACGATGGGATTTCCGCTGGCACAGACCCCTGTATACAGTTTCATCAGCGCACTCATAGAACTGCAAACCAATGGCTATCGCAGAGATACAGGACGTTATTCATACGAAGCCGTCCAGGCTGTACTAAAACATCCCTATACACGCCAATTGTCCCCCTCCGCAGAAAAACTGGAGAAACAGCTGACGAAAGACAATCGCTTCTACCCTCTGCCTTCCGAATTAAAGCAAGATGAGTTTCTGGAACAGGTATTCACTCCGCAGACCGGCATTTCAGCCCTCTGCCAATATCTGACGGATACACTTCGCGAAGTCTCCATCCTCTACCGGCAAGAACAGGAAACAGATGATATTTTCAATCAGCTTTACCGGGAGTCCTTATTCAAGAGCTATACCCTCATCAACCGTCTGCTCAGTCTTATTGACAGTGGCGAACTTAATCTGCAAACTGACACTTTGAAACGTCTTCTTTGCCGCTTGCTTGCAACCTCAAATATTCCGTTCCACGGTGAACCAGCCATCGGTATGCAAGTAATGGGAGTGCTGGAAACACGTAACCTCGATTTCCGCAACCTCATCATGCTCTCCCTCAACGAAGGTCAGTTGCCCAAAGCCGGTGGAGAATCATCCTTCATCCCTTACAATCTGCGAAAAGCTTTCGGCATGACCACCATCGAACATAAGAATGCGGTCTATGCATACTACTTTTACCGACTGATACAACGCGCTGAAAATATCACCTTATTATATAATACATCTTCTGATGGACTGAACCGTGGAGAAATGTCCCGTTTCATGCTGCAATTTCTTGTTGAATCACCGCACGATATTTCACGCGAATACCTGGAAGCCGGACAGTCTCCTCAAAGCGGCAGAGAAATCCGTATAGAGAAAACACCGGAAATCATTGCGAGAATGTATGAGAAATACAATCTCGTCCGCCATCCCAAAGCACTGTTCTCTCCTTCCGCACTCAATGCTTATCTGGATTGCCGTTTGAAATTCTACTATCGTTATGTGGCCGGATTAAAAGCTCCCGATGAAGTGAGTGCTGAAATAGACTCCGCACTGTTCGGTACTATCTTCCACCGTTCAGCCGAATTGGCATATAAGGATCTGACTGCAAATGGAAAAGAAATACGAAAAGAAGACCTGGAGCAACTGTTACGCAATGACGTGAAGCTACAGAATTATGTAGATACAGCTTTCAAAGAAGAGTTCTTCCACGTTCTCCCCACAGAAAGGCCTGAATATAATGGTACGCAACTTATCAATGCCAAAGTGATTGCATCCTATCTCCGCCAATTGTTGCGCAACGACCTGCAATATGCTCCTTTCACCATGGAAGGTATGGAAGAACCTGTAAACGAGATCATGGAAATAGAAACTCCGCAAGGAAAACTGGCACTGAATATCGGTGGTACCATCGACCGTATGGACAGTAAGGGCGATACCTTGCGTATTGTAGACTATAAAACCGGAGGAAGCCCCAAGACGCCTGCCAACATCGAGCAACTGTTTACTCCGTCGGAAACGCGTCCCAACTATATCTTCCAGACTTTCCTGTATGCTGCCATTATGAGCCGGCAGCAGTCTCTGAAAGTAGCTCCTTCCCTTCTCTACATCCATCGGGCAGCCTCTGAAAGCTATTCGCCCGTCATTGAAATGGGAGAGCCACGCCAACCGAAGATTCCGGTCAACAACTTTGCCTTTTTTGAAGATGAATTCCGAGAACGTCTGCAAAGACTATTAAAAGAAATATTCGATGAGAATGAGCCTTTCACACAGACAGAAGATACAAAGAAATGTGCTTATTGTGATTTTAAAGCCATTTGTAAACGATAAAATGCTGAAAGAATAATTTATAACTATCAAACAAAACCTGTCCTGTTATTCTGAGCTGTCACTACTTCTCTAAAGTAATGTGCTTAGAAAACAGGACAGGTTTTTATCTTATATCGAACTTATATTAGCTTTCCAACAACGGAATCGAGAAACTGAACGTAGAACCTTCTCCTTTCTTCGAAGTGAACCAGAGCTCACCTCCGTTCTTAGTAACAAAGTCCTTACAGAGCAGCAGTCCGAGTCCTGAACCTTCTTCATTATTTGTACCGAAAGTACTGAAATGCGTATCGGTATGCAACAATTTCTTCTGATTTTCTTCATCAATACCACACCCGCTATCCTTCACGCTAACTATCGCCATGCTATCTTCTTCTCTCAGTGATACCAAGACTTCCGATCCCTCGTTACTGAACTTGATTGCATTACTTATCAAGTTACGGATAACCGTCTTAATCATATCAATATCCGCACGTACTTCCATACGATCTTCAGGTATTTCCACAGCAATGTGGATATTCTTCAGCCCGGCTACCATTGTAAAGATCTCGCTCACTCCTTCCACTACTTCTACCATATCGATATTCTGGTAAACAACTTTCAGCTTACCAATCTGACTCTTCGTCCACTTCAATAAGTTGTCGAGTAAGGAAAATACATCCTCTGTTGTCTGATTGGCCATTGTCAGCAGTTCATACATTTCAGAGCCGATAGTTTCACTCGGTAAGTTCAGAATCAGCATATTGAGCACCATCTTAATAGAGCCCATAGGCGAACGCAGGTCGTGTGCAATCACAGAGTAGAGTTTATCACGTCCTATGATAGTCTTGCGCAACTCTTCTGTTTGTGCTATGATAATTCGTTTGGCTGCCACCAACGAGATCTGATGCGTTACACGAATAATCAGTTCCTCTTTATTAAACGGTTTGGAAATAAAATCGTTACCGCCCACCTGAAATCCTTTCACGATATCCGCCGTACTATTCAAAGCAGTAAGAAAGATCACTGGAATTTCGCTCATTTCTTCATCGGCCTTCATTTGCTGGGCTACTTCGAAACCGCTGATATCCGGCATCATCACATCCAGCAACACAAGATCAGGTTTTTCTTTCTTCACCTGCTCCAAAGCCTGAGTTCCATTGCCTGCTGTTACAATATTGAACTTCTCATTGGTCAGAAGCACCTTCAGCAGAAGGACATTTGAAATTACGTCGTCCACAATAAGGACCTTATATTCGGAAGGATTAATTTCCACATTCATATCATTCTATTTTTTATGTTACATCAGACATTTTTAAAATACTCAATCATACGCTTCAGCCCATCTTCCAGCTCGACGGTAGGCTGCCATCCTAGTTTCTCTTTTGCCAGTTTTATATCTGGCTGACGCTGTTTCGGATCATCGGTCGGCAGAGGTTTAAAAACTATCTTCGAAGTAGAGCCAGTCATCCGGATCACTCTTTCCGCCAATTCAAGAACCGGAAACTCATTCGGATTTCCAATATTTATCGGACCCGTAAAGTCATCTTCCGTATCCATCATCCGCACCATTCCTTCTATCAGGTCATCGATATACTGAAAACTGCGTGTCTGTTTCCCATCACCATATATCGTGATATCTTCATTATTCAGCGCCTGTATGATAAAGTTTGAGACCACACGACCATCATTAGGAAGCATTCTCGGACCATAAGTATTAAAGATACGAATGATCTTGATGCGAGTCTGATTCTGGCGGTAGTAATCCATAAACAAGGTTTCAGCACATCTCTTTCCTTCATCATAACATGAGCGATAACCTACCGGATTCACATTTCCCCAATAGCTTTCCGGCTGAGGATGAATAATTGGATCACCATACACTTCGCTAGTGGAGGCTTGCAGTATTTTGGCATCCAGTCTCATCGCCAGTCCGAGCATATTGATAGCCCCCATCACAGATGTTTTGGCAGTTTGAATCGGATCATGTTGGTAATGAATGGGTGACGCCGGACAAGCCAGATTGTAAATTTCATCCACTTCGGCAGAATAAGGATAAGTAACGTCGTGTCTTACAACTTCAAAATGATGATTTCCCATCAAATGCTTTATATTGTCCTTAGAACCTGTAAAGAAGTTATCCAAACATATAACGTCGTGTCCCTCATTTACAAGTCGAGTACAAAGATGCGAGCCTATAAATCCAGCCCCGCCACTTACCAATATTCTTTTCATCTTCTAATTTTAACTATTGTTTTTCAGAGAAGAGAACTTCCCCGTCTTGTTTATAGAGGCAAATGTAAACGATTTGCTCATAATATACAATTTTAAAGGTGGATATTTTTTAAGAAAAGCAAAAATAAAATAGTTTCAGTTTCCGAAACAACTTTCCTGTGTCAAGTGTTATTAATAGAAACAAACCACTAATTCAATAGGATTATGATAATGAATGAACTTAATACAAACCTGATAGAAGCGGCCAAAGAAAAGTTCCCTGCAAAAGGACAATTGGCAAATATATTAATGGATACCCTTTATATGGGCAAGGAAGCTATCTACCGGAGGCTGCGTGGCGAAGTCCCCTTTACATTTCAGGAAGCAGCCATTATTTCAAAAGAACTGGGGATATCCCTGGACAGAATTGCCGGAGTTAGCTTCAGCAACAATGCAATGTTCGATATCAATGTAGTAGATCATGGCAACCCCTTCGAAACTTACTATGATTTCCTCAACAAGCACGTCAAGTTATTCCATACGCTGCGGGAAGATCCGAATGCCTCATTAGGTACAGCCTCCAATGTAATTCCGCAGACACTATATCTGAAGCACGAACTTCTGGCCAAGTTCCGTTTCTTCAAGTGGATGTATCAGAATGAACATATTAAGTGCAAACATTTCGAAGAACTGGAGATTCCTCAAAAGATAATCAATGTCCAGCAAGATTTTGCGAAACTTTCGCATCATATTCATTCTACCGATTACATTTGGGACAGCATGGTTTTTCTTCATCTTATCAATGATATACAGTATTTTTCCGACATACATCTCATTTCAGACGAAATGAAGCAAAATCTGAAAGAAGAATTGCTGATACTTACAGATGAGTTGGAAAGGCTTGCTATAAAAGGAAAGACAGACTTTGGTAATGATGTGCATATTTATGTGTCACAAATCAACTTCGAGGCGACTTACAGTTATCTCGAGACAAGTACACTACAACTTAGTCTGATACGTGTTTATTCCATTAATTCACTCACTACACAGGACGTTCAGATGTTTCAAAGTCTGAAAGAATGGATTCAGTCATTAAAGAAATTCTCTACACTCATCTCAGAAAGTGGTGAGATGCAACGCATCCAATTCTTTAATCAACAGCGCGAAATCATTGATGCTCTATAGAGTTCTTCCTAATTTCGATAATCGAAACTAACTGAATTTTATAATTCCAAATCATGAAAGTAGACAAGCTTATTGCCTACTTTTTTCCATTATACGTTCTTTTTCTATCTCTATTCTATCAAATGAGAAAAAGCTCTTACTCTTCAGAACTGTTTTCCCACACAAAACTCTCGTTTACATGCCGTAATTTTGCATAGAATGTATCACATAAAGTATTAACGTATATAAAAGAGAACAAACAATGAAAAATGGTATTGTAAACGAGTTGATTACTGCAATGAAAGAACGGATCCCCAAAGGACAAAATCTTGCCAATTCTCTGGCAGACATTTTGTATATGGGTAAAGAAGCCGTCTATCGCAGACTACGGGGTGAAGTAGCTTTTACTATCGACGAAGTAGCCCTTCTGTCTAAAAAACTGGGGATTTCTATTGATCAGATTATAGGTAACCACCTTTCCAATAGAGTTACTTTTGATATGAACCTGCTGCATTCGCCCAACACTTTAGAAAGTTATTATGAGATTATCAGCCGTTATCAGCAGATATTCGATTATGTGAAAGGAGACGATACGACGGAAGTATATACAGCTTCCAATCTTCTTCCCTTCACTCTTTATTCATCTTACGAATACATGTCTAAGTTCCGCCTTTGCCGATGGATTTATCAGAACGGGCAAATGAAAACACCGAACTCACTGGCAGAGATGCAGGTAGAAGACAGAATCGTGAAAGCGCATAATAAGCTGAGTGAAAGTGTAAAGCAATGTCGGAAGACCTATTTTATCTGGGATAGCAACATCTTTCTTTCCTTTGTCAAAGAGATCAAGTATTTCGCAAGTCTGAATCTGATTACGGAAGACGACGTGGCACACCTGAAAGATGAACTCTACCAATTGCTTTCAGTCATGGAGACACTATCTGTTAAGGGAGAATTCAGTGAGGGGCGAAAAGTCTCTTTCTATCTCTCAAACATTGATTTCGAAGCGACTTACACCTACATAGAGAAACAAGACTACCAAGTCAGTTTGCTCCGGGTGTATTCCATCAATTCGATGGATTCGCAAAGTCCGCAAATCTGTCAGATACAGCGGAACTGGATTCAATCATTGAAACGACATTCCACACTAATTTCAGAAAGTGGAGAAGCCCAGCGTATCGAGTTCCTGCAAAAGCAACGTACAGTGATTGATACTCTCTAAAGTACAAACAGCCCGGATCATTATCGACCCGGGCTGTTCTCCCTTCAGGATATTACTATTTATCCTGTCCCACTAATAATAGTTCCCCACTATTCTTAGATCATTCTATTGATTCTCTTCCTGAATGCGATGCACCCATCCATTGACAACAATCTGTACAGCAAGCCATGATTCAGACAAGAAAAAGATTATATGATAGTTGCTCTGTCGATCCAGATATTCTTGTGTGCTCAGATTTTTACCCTCCGCATTGGTCATAGCAAGATAATCAATCAGATTTATATCGAACACTCTCTTTCCGGATGCTTTTTCAGTAAGCACCAAACGAGTTTTCCGGTCTTCCATCAGTCTCATTGTATTCATGTCTACATAGGCAGTCGCAGGATCCTTCTGTTCCATATAGTAAGGTCGGAAACTCAACACATCATCATCCAGTAATGAATTATCATGTCCCAGATGTCCATTAGATTCTATAATCTCATAGTCATAGTCATTCATATCCAGTGTCCAGCTGCCTGTATAAGACTGGAAGCCAAATCGTACGATTTTTGTATCTCTGATCAGATTTATCGTCTCAGTCTGGTGGACGGTCCCATCGAAGTTGACATTGATGACTTCACCATACCAGAGCGTTTCCATCCTTTTATTGATGATGAGAGAGGCTTCACGTTTTAGTTTCAATTTTAAATCCGTAAGAGTAGAGACACCAGGTGTCAATGAAGTGATATCATATGAATCACGTGCACCGGCCCATGCCATAAACTGATATTGTCCGACAGGAAGTTCAACTTCCATCAGATAATTGCCGGTAGACAATGCACTTCCCTCTTCAGCTTGTTTAAACAGATATTTCCCATTCTTATCAAATACATAAAGTTCTACTTTATCTACCTGAGCATGAAACGCATCCGCAAACTCCATGTTATAGTCATACTTGAACTTCACTGACAAGCGGCATTCCGGCAGGTCTTCATTAAAGCTGTCGCATGAAGCTACTATCCCGGAACTCATCAACAGAATACCTAAGGCAACGTAACATATAAGGCTTTTTAGATTCATATTTTCCTTTTTTTCAATTATATATAGAGGAAAAGAAATAATCTCTTTTCTCGTTATTTCCTAATTCAGAGGATAGAATACTTTATTGATTCCATCAAAAGTAATATCCCGAAATTTTAAAAAGTTTTCGGCAACTTTGAAAATATTGGGAGTAAAGTTGTGGGAGAGTTTCTCCCACAACTTTTATTTGAAAAATCTATTTCTATTACTAATTCCGAATTACATAATTTCCTCTTGAGTATACCAAGTCCAAGGATTAGGTATAATTTCAATAGACAACCAGCCTTCGTCACTCTCATCCGGCGTTCCTTCGTCCGGATCCGGAATAGCCGGATATCCTGGATTGTTAAACTTCTTAACATTGATATCGTAAACAGAGTTACGAACAACTCCAAATTCACCTAATTCATTTGTTACAGCACTGGTATCATCATGTTTGATCATAATTTTGTAGTAACTTACAGCACCTACATAATAAGTAAGACCTGTTACAGTTATAGCTCTGTCTTTAGCTGCAACATTTCCTACATTAGCTTTTGTTGCTTTAAAATCGTCAACAAGACTGGTAATAGCTGCAGCATCAGCTGTAGCAGGAAGGCTAATTTCACCTACACCAACAGCAGCTAAATATCTATTATACGCAGTAGTACGAGCTGTCGGGAATGTGGTAGGCTCTTTATCAGCATATTTAGCTTTCAATTCTGCCTCAATCCACTCCATTAATGTAGCAAAAGTATAGAAGCCACCATTGATTAACATCCAGTCACCGACAAGCTTTGGATCTGCTTCCTGAGCTGTAGATGGATTATTATTATTTGGCGCAGGTCTGCCATATTCAGACGGAATGAATTTAGCCTTCAACAGTACATGTGTAGTATAAGCATGTACATTATGAGTTGCAGTCTGCGTATTTTCAAGACAATATTCAGCAACTTTATTCACCGTAGTTGTAGGATCATTCCAAATTGAAGGAGCTGAAGTACTGGTATAAGCATTATAGTTAGCCAAAGCTTGAGTACTATAGTTAGGGTCAACTCTGTATGAACCGATCTTATACTGGTCAAACGGAGTAATACATGTACCACGAGCACCTAAAGGTTTTTTAGCAGGAGTCTCATTCCAAGTCAACGTTCTCTTAGATACAGGGAAGAATGTCTTGTTAGTAGCATTCAACACCCATCCCGCACCCGAAATAGTTGCCTTAGCATCAGAATCAGCAGTAACATATACACGAACTTTTGATACAACACGGTCAATTCTGATAGATATTGGATTATTAGTAGCTGCTGTCTCAGTTGCATAAAGAGATAAATCGACAGGTTCACCAAATGTTCCTGAAGCTTCATCTTCATCTGAAGGTTCCAACGAACCTTTGGCGTTAGACATCATAAATTTACCAGCAGTTGTCATAGAAGCCGAAGTATCGTCAAGAGCTGCATTTACTGTTGCATAAGTCGTTCCAACAGGCCATTTTTGATCTGTCTCACTAGCAGTCTTTGCTTCAAATTTAGGAGATGGATTCGCAATAATCAATATTCGTTTAGAAGTTGCAGGGACTTTAAAAGCCTTACCTGCAGCCCCACTAGGAATACCATTGGCATCAAGACCAGCTTCGTCATTATCCAATGTCAAGTCAGCAGTTACAGTTGCAGCATCCTCATTCGCATTTGCCGTAAAGAATATGGCACGTACTTTAGTAATTTTGGATTCGTCCTCTGTTGCAGCTTCCTGATTCGGATTATGTAATCCACGGGTCTGTACCGGAGTCTTTACAGCTAATGCCACCCATGCGTCTGCATTCGGATCTGTTACCAAATCATTATTGTTGCCCGGATTATCTACCGGCACCAAATCTTCGTTACTACAAGCAGCAAAAGCCACAGCAGCAAGCGCTAACATAAGAAAATTCTTCTTTTTCATTGTTTTTACAAATTAATAAAAGCGTTTGTAACTAGTTTATTTATCTCTATTTTCTTTTTTTCTTTTCTATTTCAGCTGCATTCTTTTTTTTCTTAGCCAGTTCCTCCAAATTCTGTCCGGCAGCTTGCAGACCCGATTTGGCTGCGGCTTTCAAATATTCTTCCGCATGTTCATACTCTCCTTTTAATAACATTAATACACCCATAGCATTGCTATACTCAGGCAGCTGCTTATTGACATTTACCATATTCAGATAGCGTTCCGCAGATACCAAGTCATTACGCGAAAGAGCAGCAGCGGCAGCATTAATACTGGCGATCTCATCCTTCGGATACATCCGGACCGCAGTCTCGAACACATCGATGAATTCCTGAGAACCCTTCGGATAGCTGTTGGCAACCATAAACATTTCATTCAGGCTCAGATTCTGAGGACGTGTCTTTATGATCTCTTTCGCTTCGTCCAGATTAAAGTTCTTAATCTCATAATTCACCTTACAAATAGCCACACGAAGACTTGGGAATATATATTTCAACATATATCGATAAGGTACTCCGCCACGAAGCTGCATCAACTTAGCTTCCCTACCTTTTTCAACAGGGATATCATTGATAATATTCAGCGCTTCATCTTTATATTCAAAATCAATCGTATCCAGCGCCTTCACCAGTCCATCCCAGTTTTCACCACCAAATATGATATGATATTGGTTACGCGGAAAATCATAACGAGATGCCAGATAATCGCGAAGAGCCATAGCACGTCCTTCAGAAAGACGTTTATTTGTAGCCAAAGTTCCTTCCGGAGAGGCATACCCGATGATATCCAGTCTATTTACTTTTATGCTGGGATCCAATTTCAAATCATCGATCATTACACGGATTTTTGCTAATTCCCGGGGATTGTTCATATATTCCGGACGAATATTGATTTTATTCACCTCAAAATCCAAAAAGCATTCAGCCTGTATCTCACGGCTCTTCACTACCTCTACCTTCGGCTCAACATAAGCAAAATGAGGATTCACAATGTAAGGAGATAAAATACGTTCGAGTGTCACTTGGTCAATCACAGGCTGCACGCTCATCAATGTACTTTCCCCACAGCCACATTCATCACGCTGCACATTAAGTTTCGCATCGGCCATCCAGGATTCGTACGGTAATACATACCGGTAACGTATCGTATCATTTGTCCGCTTATTACTCTTCTTAACCAGATAAGGTGCTACATGCTTTCTCTTCTCTTTCGGGCTCATCAATGAAAGCCGGCGTTCATAAGCCAGATATTCATCTTTTCCTTTAACCGATACTTTTGGAAGATTATATGTATTCGCCGGGGCAACCAATTGAGGAATAAAATCTACCCCATGTGCCGTCCTTACTTTCACATCTTTCAGAATAAAATTCATATCTATATAAAGAAAGTCTCCACTTTGCTCCAACCGTACAGGTTCAATCCCAATATCTCCACTATAAGAGCGGTTTTGAGCAAATGCCTCCTCTGTATTCAGGCATAAAGCAGCCAGTACCAATACGATGAATTGTATATTTCTTTTCATCATTCTATTTTATTTAATTACGTAAATAAGTGATACACTTGCTTTTGTAGGGCCAAAATAGTTCTTATTATCTTCTTTCTCCTTTGTCCCACATTGCGTACATGGATATTTATCATAAACAATACGTGCATAACCCACTCCGACAGATGCTTCAAGGCTCCAGCGTTTCTTCAATATCCACGAATGTCCAATAGAAACACCACCACCATATAGATGTCCCTGATAACGGTTATTCTGCATATTTTTACTGATAAACGACCAGTCCGGCCATCCTCCTACATTGAATTCGGCATAATGTCCGTGCAATCCCATGAAGGTACGGTTAAAACGCTCACAAAACCAATATCGAACTTCCGGTTGTACTCC
>OGZA01002422.1_pt1 | contig 11501 bp, 9 predicted proteins | sample 1576591 | NCBI WGS metagenome assembly OGZA01 (sample SAMEA3541565, study PRJEB24748) | human gut metagenome | biome: human gut; feature: human-associated habitat; material: faeces | place: China | collected 2012
AGGTCCTGGTCGCTGATTTCCAAGCCGTGGATGTAGTCGTACGAACCTTTCACGCCGATTTTGGGCAGGAGTTCGCTGCGGTTCAGTTTCACCTGCTGCTTGGCGATGGCCACTTGCTGGTTCAGTATGGCATATTCGGGGCGGGCGGAGATGTCGGCTGTTTGCAGCCGGATGTCCTGTGCCACTTCGGGAAAAGTATCGGCGGTGCGTATATCTGCCGTCAGCGGTTTGCCGATGTAATGGCAGAGGTTCATGGTGGCCAGGCGCAGCGCATTGTCGGCCTTGCGGATGTTGAGTTCGCTTTCGTTCAGCTTTACCTGCACTTTCAGTACGTCGTTCTGGGGCTTGAGACCGTGTTTATGGGCGCTTTCCACGTTCTTCATCAGTTCCGTGAGCACGGCATTGTATTTGTCGGCCACTTTCTTCATCTCTTTGGCTTTGATGACTTGTGCGTATGCCTGCTCTGTCTTTACAATGACTTCCGAGGCTGTAAGCGTCTCGCTCAACTGTGCCATTTCCTTACCCAGCAGGGACATTTTGTATGCCGCACGGATTTTACCGCCCATGTAGAGCGGCTGTTCCACTTGTATGCCGCCCATATATACCATGCCTATCTTGTAGTTCAGGTCTATTCCGGGGAAGTAGGCGAACCCCTTGTTGGGAAGGAATTGCCCCGTGGCATCGGGCAGGAAAGTAGGCAGATTGCCGCCGGCTATGCCGAGGCTGCCGTCTGATGTACTGTAGATACCCGTACCGCTGAGGCTGAAGTTGGGGAAGAAGTTGCCCTTATAGCTCTTTGCGGTGTAGCGTGCACTTTCCGTTTGTCTGGCAGCGGCTGCCATTTCTTTATTGTATTTCAGCGCCATTTCCCTGCATTGTTCCAGTGTCAGCGTCTCTTGGGCGGAGATGCAGGCAGCGGAGAGCAGGGCGGCGAGGATGAATGTTGTCTTTTTCATTATTGTTCGTTTTTTATATGAAAGAATAATGCGTATAGTACAGGGATAAACAGGAGTGTTATCAGCGTTCCGAATGTGAGGCCGCCCATGATGGAAGCCGCCAGCGAACCGAACATCGCGTCGGGTAGCAGCGGTATCATACCCAGAATGGTGGTCAGCGCAGCCATGGTCACAGGACGGAGACGGCTTTGGGCGCTGTCCACCAGTGCCGTAATGGGTTCTACCCCTTGGTTGAGCTGAAGGGTGATTTCATCCATCAGCACGATGCCGTTCTTGATAAGCATGCCTATCAGTCCCAGTGTACCCACGATTGCCACGAAGTTGAACGTCTTGTCTGTAAGCAGCATCACAGCCACCACTCCCACAAGCAGCATGGGCAGACTGCAGAAGATGATAATCGGCTTGCGGTAGTCCTTGAACAGCATGATAAGAATGGCAATCATCAGGATGATGGCAAGCGGGAAGTTCTTGAACAGATACTCCATGGACTCGTCGCTGGCGCTCTTCTCGCCCTGCCAATGCAGGGTATAGCCTTGCGGAAGCTCTATCTGTTCTATCCGGCGGGCGATAATCTGCCTTGCCTTTTCGGTCTCTATGCCGGGAGCGGGAGAGCATTGCACGCGCTGGCTGCGCTGTCCGTTATAGCGTGGAACGACGGGGTCTTCCCAGCGGATGTCGATGCGCTTGCTGATTTGTTTCAGCGGGGTGCTTCCCATGAGGCTTTCCACCAGTTCTTCCTTGCTCAGTGTACCTGCCTTCAGTTTCACCATGGTTTCCTCGTTCAGCAGTCCGTTCAGCGAGGGCAGGGCGGAGAATACCTGCGTATTGCCGAGGTCTTCTATCGGCTTTCCTTCCTCGTCCAGACATTTCAGGTAGATGTTGTCGCGGTGGATGCCTTCGTAGAAGAACCCGATGGGTATGCCACCGTTGGCGGAAAGCAGGGACATGCTTACGTCGTTGCGGCTGAGACCCAACGCGCGGGCGGCTGCTTGGTCGTACTCGATGGAGAGTACGGGTATTTGCGGTTCCCAATCGGTGGTGATGAGGCGGACCTCCGGCGTGTGTTCCATAATGTACCGCGCACTGTCGGCCAAGCGGTGCAGTACGGCAGGGTCGGGACCCATGAACTGCGCTTCGATAGGGTACTTCTTGAACATCAGGTTGTAGCGTTTCAGGTTGATGTAAGCATCCGGATAACGCCGTGTCAGGTATTCCTGTATCTCATCCATATTCTCTACCAGGTCGTCCGGAGAGGTGAAGTCTATAATCAGTTCGCCGTACGACAAGGACGGATTGGCGATGCTGCGCACCAGGTTGTAGCGTCCCGGCGTGCCGCCGACAGAGGCGGTGACATGGGTAATCTCCTTGCGTGTTTTCAGGTAGGATTCTATCTCCCTTAAATCGCGTGCCACGCGGGTGGAGTTATTGCCTTCGGGCAGCTTGTACTCCATGTAGAGCTGGTCGTATACCATATCGGGGAAGAAACCCTGCCGCATGTAGCCGTAGCCGAAAATGGAAAGTCCCAGCAGGGCGAGCATCGCCAGTACGACGCTCCAGCGATGTGCCAGTCCGAAGTAGAGGGCGGTGCGCAGCAGGGCATAGGTACGTCCCTTGTATTCGCGCTTTCCGGTGGCGCTGACTTCAACGGCAGGGTGCAGCTTGCGGTTTGCCATCAGCGGTACGTGCACCAGCGCCAGCACCCAACTCAGCAGTAGGGACACCGCCAGTACGATGAACAGGTCGCGGGTGTATACCCCGGCAGTGTCCGGCGACAGGAAGATGGGAAGGAAAGCGATGATAGCTATCAGTGTGGCGCCCAGCAGGGGCATTGCCGTCTGGCGGCCGATGGCTGTCATTGCTTCCATGCGGTTTTTGCCGGCTTTCAGGTCTACCAGTATGCCGTCTACGATGACAATGGCATTATCTACCAGCATACCCATTGCCAGCACGAAAGCGGCAAGCGATACACGCTGCATGGTTCCGTCCGCCGTGTACAGGAACAGGAACGAACCGAATACGGTGACAATGAGGCTGATGCCGATGATGATTCCGCTCTTGAAGCCCATGGCCAGCATCAGGATTACCACAACGATGATGACGGACTCTATCAGGTTGATGACGAAAGTACCCAAAGAGGCTCCCACACGTTCGGGCTGATAGAATACCTTGTGGCACTCCACGCCTGCGGGCAGGCGGCTTTCTTTCAGTTGCGCCAGTTTTTTCTCTACGGCAGCGCCCACTTTCACGATGTCCGAACCGCTGGAAGCTGCGATGAGGATTCCCTGCGCCCGTTCGCTGTCGAAGAACATTTCGTTGCGGGTAGGCTCTTCGTATCCTTTCTCGATGCGGGCGATGTCGCGCATGCGGAGCTGGTCGTCGTCATGCCCTTGTATTAGCATGCTGCCTATGTCTTCCACTGTCCTGAACTTGTCGCTGACGGTGACGCGGATGCGGTTGTCGCCATTGTCGTAGTAGCCGCTGTAGGTGGTCTTGTTCTGTCCGTTCAGGGTGGCGAGGACTTCGGCGGGCTTTACGCCGAGGTTTGCCATGCGGTCTTGTAGCAGGGAGATGTTGATGCATTCGGGACGTTTGCCGTATAGTTCCACCCGTTCCACGCCTGTCATGTCGCTTATTTCGCGCTTGATAAGCTCTGCATAGTCGGACAGTTCCCGGTCGGACAGTCCGTCACCGGTCAGTGCGTAGAACATTCCGTATACATTGCCGAAGTCGTCTTTCACGATGGGGGTGCTCGCTCCGTCAGGCAGCAGGGCGCAGGCGTCGCTCACCTTGCGGCGCAGCATGTCCCAGCACTGTTCCACTTCATCGTCCGGGGTAATGGTGGTGAGTTCTACCTGTATCAGGGAGAGGTCGTTGTACGAGTAGCTTTCCACATTATCTATATTGCCCATGCTGCGGATGCTCTTCTCCAGCACATCCGTCACTTCCAGTTCTACCTGGTGGGCGGATGCCCCCGGATAGGTGGTTACCACCATGGCGAGTTTCACTTTTATTTCAGGGTCTTCCAGCTTGCTCATCTGGTAGCAGGAGAGGATGCCGCCTACAAGCAGGACGGTCACCAGGAAGTAGACCAGATTGCGGTTTTTGAATGCCCATTTGCTTATATCCATAATTGCTGAGTTTTAAAGGAAAACAATGCTATAACAGTCCGCCGATGTTTGTGTCGCTGGCAGCAGGCAGAGGAGTCACGGTTTCTCCGTCCTTTATGTGATGTATTCCTGCCGACACCACTTGGTCGCCGGGTTGCAGCCCGTCGGAAGCGATGATGCTGCGTCCGTTACTCAGCAGGCGCACGAGGGTTACTTCGCGGCTGTGTACTTTGCTGTCGGACGGGTTGTATACGAATACGCAGGTTTTGCCGTCTTTTTGCAGGACAGCGCTGCCGGGTACGGAGAGGTTGCGTGAACTGTCATTGTCGCAAAGGATGGTAACCATGGTGTTCATGCCCGGAGAAGGAACGGGGCGGTTGTCTGTAATCAGTTGCAGGCGCATGGTGTAGAGCTGGTTCGCATTTGCCTTGGGGGTGACGCTGATGAGTTTCAGTTCATAGGTCTGTTCCGGATAAATGTCGAATGTACAGCGGTATCGGTCAAATTGCTCGCGCCGGATGTATTCGGCTGCCGGAAGGTTTATTTCCACTTCCGGAGCGCTGTTGCTTATCATGGACAGGACAGGCATTCCGGCCCCTACCGTTTCGTGCGCTTCAAACAGCCTTTTCTGTATATAGCCGCTGAAAGGGGCGTAAAGGCGGGTGTAGCCCAACTGGTCTTTGTGATGCCGGTATTTGGCGGTGATTTGTTTCAGTCCGTACACGGCCTTGTCGTTGGCACTAGGCGTGGTTCCGTTGTCTTTGTAAAGCGCCATTACGCGCTCCGCTTCTGCCTTAATCTGTTTGTATTCGGCCTCGGTGGCGTCCAGTTGCACCTGGTAGTCCGTAGGGTCCAGTTCGGCAAGCAGTTGTCCTGCCTGCACGCGGGCGCCGTCCTTTACATATATCTTCTGTATCGTGCCGCTCACTCTGAATGCGAGGCTGATGTCTTGTGCCGCTTTTACTTTTCCGGGATATTGCAGGCTGGTTTGCCCGCTGGCGGAGACAACCGTATCTGTTTTTACGGTCTGGTATTCTCGCGTGTCTTTAGCTCCGTTGCTACAGGATAGCAGCGAGTAGAGTGAGATGCTTGTTAAAATCCAATAAATTCGTTTCATAATTCAAGGTATATTAGTTTTGTGACAAAATTACTCAGTCTCTTCTATATATAAAAGGTTTATAAGCATTATAAAATGTTCTGTTTATGCCCTCTCTTTATAAAAAACGGACATTTTTCTGTCTATTGCGTTCTGGGGTGTCGGATTCGTCGTGTGGACTTTATACTGTGACAGTCGATATTCGGGTGATGAAAAGTTACGGAAATTGGGAATTGAAAAAGGTAATGAGATAATCTTTTTTCTATCTTTGCAAGTACATATATTTAATATCTTATACCGAATGAATACGCAAAACTCTTATCTTGCTTCAAAGCCGCATTACGAGATACTCGACGGGCTTCGTGGCGTAGCTGCCGTAATGGTAGTCGCTTTTCATCTGCTGGAAGCGCATTCCGGCGGCAATCACTTGGAACAAATTATCAATCACGGTTACCTGGCTGTAGATTTTTTCTTTATGCTTTCCGGTTTTGTTATCGGTTATGCTTATGACGACCGCTGGAGCAGGATGAGCATCGGTACTTTCTTCAAGCGGCGTATTATCCGTTTGCATCCTATGGTGATAGTGGGAAGCATAGTAGGTGCGGTGTTCTTTTATTTTCAGGAGTCGTCCTGCTTTCCTGCTATTCAGGATACATCGGTAGGGACTATGCTGCTGGTAATGCTGCTGGGGTGTACGCTGCTTCCGCTTCCTTTGAAATGGGACATTCGCGGCTGGACCGAGATGCATCCGCTCAACGGACCGGCGTGGTCGCTTTACTACGAATACATAGGCAATATTCTTTATGCATTGTTCATCCGTAAGTTCAGCAAGACAGCTTTGTCCGTTCTCGTTGTTGTGGCGGGATGTTTTACGGTGCACCTTTGTCTTACCGCACCTGCGGGTGATATTGTCGGCGGCTGGGCGTTGAATTGGGAGCAGCAGTACGTAGGGCTTGTCCGGTTGATGTATCCTTTCTTTGGCGGATTACTGCTGTCCCGTCTGGGGTGGCTTGTTCGTATTGAGAAGCGTGCGTTCTGGTGGTGCAGTCTGATGATTGTGGCAGTTTTGGCATTTCCTCGTCTGGGCGGTGAAAATCATTATTGGATGAACGGACTCTATGAGGCCTGCTGCATTCTTTTTGTCTTCCCTGTAATTGTGTCCATGGGAGCAGGCGGTAAGGTGACGGGTAAACGTTCTACCGCTGTGTGCAAGTTTCTGGGAGATATTTCGTATCCGGTATACATAACGCATTATCCGTTGGTGTATACCTACACGGCGTGGGTGTGCAATAATAATGCTACTTTAGCGGAAGGTATTCCTTATATGATACTGACCTTTGCCGGTGCTTTCATTCTTGCCTATGCCTGTCTGAAACTCTATGACGAACCTATACGCAAATGGCTGACAGACCGATTCCTGAAAGGAAAGAAAGCTGTTAAAAGTTAGTTCTCGTGTAGTGAGGTAAACGCATGTACAATGTAATACAGTTCCGGTATGATAAAAAAGTCCCGATGCAGTTTATTCAGAATCTGCACCGGGACTTTTCTCTAATTACCAGTTATCTTATTTTACGTCAATGAATCTTTTGGCCTTTTCTTTTTCCTGTTCGGAAAACTTCGGCAAGTCTACGTTCAATACGCCGTTTTCTACTTGGGCGGAAATCTTTTCTTTGTCTACATCGTCCGGAAGGATCATTGTCTGTTGGAATTTGGAGTATGAGAATTCGCGACGCAGATAGCGGCCTTCTTTCTTCTCTTCCTTGTTTTCCGTTTTCTTCTCCATGCTGATGACCAAGTTGTTTTCTTCATCGATATGGACGTTGAAGTCTTCTTTGGTCATTCCGGGAGCTGCCAACTCTACCTTGTATTCCTTTTCTGTTTCAAATACGTTGATGGCGGGAGCTGTTGCATTGGCTTTTACCATCCAATCGTTATCAAAGAAATCGTTAAAGATACTTGGTAACCAATTCTGAGTTCTTCTTACAGGCATCATAATCATAGTCTCCTATCTTTAAAAAGTTATACATTCGGTTTGTTCTGAACCTCGGCTTTCGATGTTCCCCGATGTTTACCTTTCGGCTTTCACCGTCTGTATCTTGAACCGTCGTTCACTTACTGTTATGGCAAACTGTATGCCAACAGGTTTGTACTCACTTTATTGACTAATTGTCATTGTTGGGCTGACTATTTTACCTGTATAATGCCAATATTGCTATCTTTTTATTTAAAATTGATTGAATTTCATACTAATTTAAAACGCATTCGCCAGCGCTTGCTTTCTTCGTCCCAGTCGTGGCTGATAATTTTGAAAGTTCCTATCTCGGAAGTGTTGGCAACGTGTGTACCGATGCAAAGGCATTCGTCATAATCACCGACTTTTACTATACGTACGGTTTCCGAAGCATCTTCGGGTAATCGTTCCAAATCGAACCGTCCTTTGGCTTCTGCCTGAGTGATGAACTCGGTAGTGACAGGCAGATGCCGTGCTATCACTTCATTTACCGCTTCTTCCAGACTCTTTATTTGTTCTTCCGTGGGGCAGGTATTGAGCCGGTAATCCAATTTACTTTTTTTACGTTCTATGTGAGCGGAGACAGAGCGGCCGCAACCGAATAATCTGATCATTGTCTGATTAATGATGTGTTCGGTGGTGTGCATAGGTGGGTATTCCTGTTTGTTGTGCTCATTGAGTTTCGTTTGTTGTTCCATAAGTTCTTCTTTTAAAATACTGTATACATGTATGTCCGCATATTCTCCCGAAGCCAATAACTCTCCGGCCCGTTCCGTTCCTTCAAGGCGGAAGCCAAGCCTGACGGGAATGCCGTTGCTTGCTACATTGCCCGTGGCACAACGAATCTGTATGCGTTTTATGTTTTTGGTTTCGACGGCCCATCGGCATAGGCAGCGGACACAATCGGTCATGATGCCCTGATGCTGGTATTCGGGCAGAAGCCAGTAGCCGATTTCTGTGCGGTGATTGGCAAAGTCGGAAAAATGAAAACCTATCAGTCCGCAAATTTCATTCTCTCTGTTCCAAATACCGAATATAGGTTCGTAGTTGTCGGCAGGGGCGGAGAGGACCCCTTTCAGAAAGTTTTCCTCATCGGCTACGGACTTCAGGTTGTCTACAAAAGGCAACCATGTCCGCATATAGTCGCGGTGGGTATCTATGGCACGATATATGGCAGCGGCATCTTCTACCGTTACTTCACGCAGCACAATATCCGGACGGATTTCAAAAGATACATTTAAATGGTTGAAAGGCTTTGTCTCTTTCTGCCTGCCTTGTATCCTTTCCTTGAGTTTGCTCCAGGCATGCGTGTCGAACAGGCAGCTTTCGCGCATGGTGTGATACATCTCCTTGAACCGGGACATCGGAATGGTGAAGCTTAATAACTCCGCCTCGAAATGAGGGCGGACAGACGGGTCGAAGAACCCCAAAAAGGTTCGTTTGCCTTGTTTCCGGTTTTCAAGGATAGTCTGAGTTACTACGGAACAACAGCCCGAACCGAAAGGAGCTGATACGGCATCCGCTGCATTTCTGTCGAAAAAAGCCCATGTGGCAAGTCCTGCCAGCATGTCCGGCGTGGCAAGAAACAATATGCCTTCCACTTTGTCGAAAGAACCAATCTTGTCGATTCGTGCAAAGTGCAGGTAGGCTTTTTCCGCTTTAGGCACTTGCAATTCCTGTATGAAGTCAACAACCATATCGGGTGTTTTCTTGTATTTCTCTTTCAAAGAGACGAAGCCGGGCACATGTTCCGGCATATCCGTGAAGCCTGTGTAGAACTTACCGCCTCCACAGCCTATTGTTTCGGCATTGAGGCTGATTGTTTTTCCGTTTCTTACTTGCGCCATGCTTTTAAAAAAGCACCCGTTTACTTTCTCTGCCGGAGCTTCCGGTTGGTCGGAGTACCAAAATACGATGGGAAGTTCGGCCTGCTGCCCGAAAGCTTCCCGATAATTGCCTATAAACGTATGTATATCCATTCCCTTCTATTTTTCACCAAAGATAATTAATATTCTGGGAATTTCTTTTCCGGTATGCGAAAATACGGTTTTATGCTAACCGAGCAGCGCCATATAAGCCAGTTCTCCGATGATAAACAAGCTGACTGCACCTATCAGAACCGCTTCGCCCAGCAAATACCCTAATGCTGCATGCAAAATTGTGCAGTGGTATTTGGATATTTCGCTATGATGCCGATGCCGCCAGGCTATCATTCCACACAAGGCGGGAGCAACGAACAGCAGGAATATGAATCCCGCTGTCGATGCTCCCGACCACATGCCGCTTATTCCTAACAGAATTTCCATGAGCAAAGTTCCGCAGATAAGAAAAAGCATGAATAAGGAGAATTTCGGAATGGCAGTTATCTGCTCTCTGCGCATTTTACGGATTAACCGTATGTAGGCTACTACTCCTGCAATGGGCAATGCAAGAAGAAAAATAATGATGATAGTGGCCGTTATATAGGACAAGATTATCTTCATTTTCGGTAAATATTATTTTTCTTTTCCAAACAGTAAGTACATATAATTAGCTAATGGCGTATTTCATTGATACAAACTGATTTAAACTATTTGCTTCTCTCAAATTAAAAGGTGCTGACGAGAACCTTTGATGCAAATATATAAGAAAGAAAATATAAAACCAAACAACCGATTGGTTTTTGAAAAATAAGAAAGAAAAACCGGAAAAGTGGCTGGAAAATTAATCAGGAGTGGACAGGAAAACCGGGAGTGTTATAATTGTTTCTGAATACGAGATACATTATTATTCCCGTTAAAGCATGCTATAAATAGCGGAAATGGTGGTAAAAGGCACTGCAACGTAAAAAAAGATGGTCCCGAAAAAGAAGAGGGTGAAAAATGTATGGGCATAAAAAAAGGAGTACCGCTGTACTCCAACCTTTGTTAACCTTAAATCTAATACTATGAAAAACACGTTGCAAAGATACGGACATTTGATAAATCTGCAAATTATTCAAGAAAAAAAGTATGTTTTATAACATTTATTATAAGATTGAACTTCTTTTTCGGACTTGTTTAAATTTTGTTCGGTATTCTTCTCAGAGCTGTTTTGCAGTTGTCTGAGGAGTATAACGAGCGATGTGACGAATAAAAACAAGAGAACAAGCCGGAAAGAGACTCGGAAGAAGCCTGAATAAAATTCTTTTTTAGCTTGTAAATGTCAGGGGAAATTGTGAATATTTGTATTATAAAAATCATAACTCTGCTAAGAGCGGTATATATTAACTGAATTATCGGCATATGATATGACAAATAAACAAATGAACCTGGAGAGCATTGACAGAATAGAACATAGTACTTATACGCCTCTGGAAAAGAAATATCTGAAAGTGCAGCTTGTCAAAGTGGCATTGATTTATCTCAGCCTTATGGCTGTTTCGCTTTTTCTTCTTTGTGCAGATGGGTTTGCCTACCGGTATGCCGCTACTATCATTGTTGAATGCGGTTTGCTTGTAGCATCCGTTGTTAATTTGCTAATTCTTCCCAAGGCATACAACTATAAAGGATTCGTTATTCGTGAGCACGATATAACTTTTCGCTCCGGGTTTATCTTTCCTTCGGTTATTACCGTTCCTTTCTGTAAAATTCAGCAGGTGAGTGTTTGTCAGAATCCTGTTACACGTCTGTTTGGACTGTATTCCGTTGACTTGGTAAACGGAGCCCAATTGTTGGCTACAATCAGAATTCCCGGACTGACGGAAGAGAGAGCAGATAAAGTGAAGGCGCTTGTCATAGAAAGTATAAAAAATGAAAACAAATGATTTCTCTGCGCCGAGGCGAATGAGCAAAAGCGCGTTCGTAATATTCCTTGTCAACAACCTATGGCTTTATGCGAAGTATTTTCTTTTTATAGTCATTCTTGAATTGTTTAATTCGGAAAAGAAATTATCTTTTATTGAAGCGGCTTTGGATTTTTTGGTTGTTTTGGCAATCTGTCTGACCTTGGCAGCAGTCATTGCTTTTATCAATTATTATTCCAAAAAGTATTATGTGGAGAATGGAAATCTGATTTTCATTCACGGTTTGGTACGTAAGGAAATTACCAGTATATCTTTGACGAAAATTCATTCTTTGCGTACTAAACAGGGCTTGATTTATCGTTTGCTGGATATGAAGGGAGTATCATTTGATACGCTTGCATCGCAATCGGAAGAAATAGAAATGATTCTTGTTTTATACATCGAAATTTGCCAGTAATTTGCCCGTATCTCTCGCCTGCCCTCTGGGGCAAACCTGCATACAAATGCCACAAACCGCCCCTCGCCCGATTTTTTGGTAGGCGGTTTTCATGTGTTGGCTGCACTTTTC
>OGZA01002425.1_pt1 | contig 11492 bp, 10 predicted proteins | sample 1576591 | NCBI WGS metagenome assembly OGZA01 (sample SAMEA3541565, study PRJEB24748) | human gut metagenome | biome: human gut; feature: human-associated habitat; material: faeces | place: China | collected 2012
CCGGTAGACATTCCGATCGACCATCCGTTCGAGGAGTGGCTGAAGCGGGAGAACCGCAGTCTGGACCGGTTGATCGGGATGATCCGGAACGGAACGATACAGGAACACATTTCAAGTACTGATCCCGAACGGTGATCAGATAAGAGATTACTTTTAGCCAAGTAAATTCCATTCGAAATCCAGGAATATAATCACATTTAAACATTGAACGACTTTTTACAAGTCCTTAACTTAATTTATTAACCTTTTAAAACTTCTATTTATGAAAAAACTTCAAAAAATTGAATTACCAAAGATGAACCTCCATCCGGAACATCGACTCTCTTACGAAGAAATGGAGCAGCTTCATGGAGGAGCCGGCTGCATTTGCCTGAGAAAAAAATATTATATGAATGGCACTTGTGCATGCGACAGAAACCCGTTCGGATTGTGCAAAGATGTAAAATGCAATAAAAATTATCAGAGCAGCTGCCCCTCTCATAGTTCCTATTAAGCATTTTGTTCTATTCCTTTATGAAAATGTTTTCAATACAAGGGGGAGATACCTCCCTCTTGTGTTTTCACAGTCAACACCCAATCTATCTTTACTATTTTAATTGACTACTAAACAAACAATAGTCATTCATGATGTTTCCTCACTATCTGCAAGCAGACGATATGGACTGTGGTCCTACTTGCCTCAGAATGATCGCCAAATTTTACGGGAAAAACTATTCTTTGCAAACTCTACGCAAAAATTGTCATATTTCCCGTAACGGGGTATCGATGTTGGGGATAAGCGATGCTGCAGAACAACTCGGTTTCAGAACAAGCGGCGTAAAGATTCCGTGGGAAAAGATGCGCGATGAAATTCCGTTACCTTGTATCGCCCATTGGGAGCAGGATCATTTTGTTGTGGTTTACGACATCAAACGGAAAAAGAACGGCAAAGATCTGATTTATGTATCCGACCCTGCCCAGATGCGGCTGGTTTATACAAAAGATGAATTTTTGAGATATTGGTACTCGACAGAAGTAAAAAATGAAAAGGTAGGAACAGCTTTATTGTTGGAACCTACACCAAAGTTTTATCTCGAAGACGATGAAAAACAACCCGGACTAAGGCTCAATTATTTATTACAGTATTTGCGGCCATACAGGAAATTTATTGTCCAACTGTTTTTGGCAATGATAACCGGAAGTATCGTCAGTCTGATATTTCCGTTTATCACGCAGTCTGTCGTCGATTTCGGTATCAATAACAGCAATCTGAACTTCATCGTTGCGGCTTTGATGGCACAAGTCGTTTTAACGTTAGGACAGACTGCCAACGGGCTAATTCAAGGATGGCTTTCCCTGCATATCACGACCCGCATCAGCGTTGCTTTCATATCCGACTACCTGAATAAACTGATGCGGCTCCCTATCTCGTTTTTCGACACGAAAAAACTGGGGGACATCATGCAGCGCATCGGAGACAATGATCGCATACAATCGTTTCTTACAGGCACACTGATCAGTATCATATTCGCTGTTTTCACATTCATCATCTATACCGTGATAATGGCTCATTATCACGCACACATCTTACTTATATTTCTCACAGGAAGTATTCTATATGCTCTTTGGGTCACAGTCTTTTTGAAACAGCGCCGCAGACTCGATTTCAAACATTTCAAACAAGCCGCTGACAATCAAAATGTTATTGTTCAGCTAATCAGTGGCATGCAGGAAATAAAACTGAATAATTGCGAAAAACAGAAACGTTGGGAATGGGAGCGAATACAGGCCAAATTGTATAAAATCTCTATCAAGTCCATGACATTGGGACAAACCCAAATGGTGGGTGGCTTGTTTATAGACCAAACAAAAAATGTAATAGTCTCCTTTTTAGCTGCTAAAGCCGTAATCGACGGAGATATGACACTGGGTATGATGATGGCCATGCAATACATTCTGGGACAACTGAATGTACCGATTTCTCAATTTATCGGATTTATTCAGGACGCGCAGGATGCAAAAATCAGCACCGAACGACTGAATGAAATCAATGACATGGAAGACGAGGAACCGGTTAAAGAAGATAAGATACAGGATATTCCCGCTCATAAGGATATTGTACTGAAAGACGTAATGTTTCAGTACAATGGACCGCATTCCGAAAGGGTATTGGACGGTATAAACCTGACCATACAGGCGGACAAAGTGACGGCAATTGTCGGTATAAGCGGAAGCGGTAAATCGACTTTGCTGAAACTGCTGTTGGGGTTCTACAAACCGGTCGAGGGTGAAATTACCCTGAATGATATTCCTTTGAACCGATACAGTGATTCCAAATGGAGACGTAATTGCGGTGTCGTCATGCAAGAAGGATTTATTTTCTCCGATTCGATAGAATACAATATCGGCATTATCGATGAAATCCCGAATCGAGAAAAAGTACAGGAAGCGGCCAAAACGGCCAATATCGAACCTTACATTGCACGGTTACCGCTGGGATACGACACATTGATTGGAGCAGAAGGACAAGGAATCAGCACAGGACAAAAACAGAGGCTTTTGATTGCAAGAGCTGTATATAAGAATCCTGCATATCTTTTTTTCGATGAAGCGACCAACTCTCTCGATGCAAACAACGAAAGGGTCATCATGGAAAACATGAATCATTTTTTTAAAAACAGAACAGTCGTAATCGTTGCACACCGTCTGAGTACGGTAAAAAAGGCGGATAATATTGTCGTTTTAGACAAGGGGAAAATAGTAGAACAAGGCAATCATGCCGAACTCGTAGCCCGTAAAGGCGCATATTATAATCTGGTGAAAGACCAGCTCGAATTGGGATATTAAGCGGAATAGTCATGCCGAGATCATTACACAGCGAAGAAATACAGGAAATCATGGGACGCATCCCCGGCTGGGTTGTCCGTTGGGGCATTTCGGTGATTTTCTCGTTGTTTGCCGTCCTGTTGCTTATATCTTTCTTTTTCAAATATCCGGAAACGATTGCTTCGTCCATTGTCATAACGACTTCGAATCCTCCGTCCGATCTTATCGCCCGATCTACCGGGAAAATCGAGTATTTATTGGTCGAAAATCAACAGGAAATAAAAAAAGACGATATTATCGCCGTACTATTCAACACGGCCGACTATCGTTCCGTACTGAAACTGGAGAAGCTTTTGACGGATTCAGTCGAATCGATACAGTCTGGTGCGACGATCTTAACAGAGGACATGGGTCAATTGGGTGAACTTCAGTCATACTATTCCGCCCTAAAAAAAAGCATTCAGGCATATACTCATTATATGCAGATGCAGGCTATCCCTTTGCAGAAACGGCATATCGAAAATCAAATCGTCATGTTGAAAAAAAGCATAGCGACACGAAACGAGCAATTGAATATCCTGCAAAAAGATAAAAATTATGAATTGGAGAATCTCAAAAGGGATTCTGTATTGTACCAAGCGCAAGCATTGACAGAAGCCGAATACGAAGCGACCCAACAAAAATTACTGCAAAAAGAGTTGTCGGTTACAAGTCAACAAGACGCACTGATTTCTGCCCAAAACGAGATATTAAGTCTGGAAAAACAACTGACGGATTTGACGATCCAATATGACAACGAACTGAATGATTTTCAGCTTCAATTCGACGAGCAAAAAAATCTGTTATTGGCTCAGATCAAGCTGTGGAAGGATAGTTACATTTTGTGTGCACCGAATGATGGGAAAGTTACATTTACAAAATACTGGAGCGTGAACCAGAATATAACGACCGGTGATCGCTTGGCTACGCTGGTCCCTCAAGACTCTTTACATATTATAGGGCGCATGATAGTCCCTTCCGCCGGGTTCGCTAAAGTGAAAATAGGTCAACAGGTCAATGTCAAATTAAGCGGCTTCCCGTACATGGAATACGGTCTGCTCAAAGGACGATTAGCCTCTTTGTCGTCCGTTCCTGAAGTAGACGAATCCGGCACAGAAGGATATATAGCAGAGGTTATATTCCCGGATGGTCTGATCTCCAGTTACAAAAACCGGTTCCGTTTTATTCAGCAAATGGATGGAACAGCGGAAATAATCACTAAAGACACCCGTTTGATCGAACGTTTCCTGCAACCTTTGAAATCTTTATTCGAAAACCATTAAACCTTTCCTCGATATGCGATTATCCGTTGCCATGTGTACCTATTTTGGGAAAGACTATATTCGGGATCAACTACTATCCATTCATCGACAAACCGTTCCTGTCGATGAAATTGTGATTTGTGATGACTGTTCGGAAGACGATACCGTAGAAATTATCAGAAAACTTACGAAACAATACGATCTTCCTGTCCGGCTATTTATCAACGAGTGGAATTATGGATATAAGAAAAACTTTGAACAAGCGATTTGCCGCTGCACGGGTGACATTATTTTTCTATCTGACCAAGATGACACCTGGATTCCGACCAAAGTCGAAACCATTGTAAATTATTTCGATCGGAATCCGGATAAGAACTTTGTATTTACGAACGCAACCCTCATCAATTTTTCCGGTGCCGAATGTTATTCCCAAACACTGTTCGATGCGTTAGGAATGGATAAAAAAACATTACATAGATTCGATCAAGGATATGTATTGGAAACTTTGGGAATTAATTGTCGGGTGACAGGAGCAACTGCTGCATTCCGGGCATCTTTGATCCCTTATTGTATTCCGCTTCCCATGAGCATCGTACACGATGAAGCCATTGCATTATCATCCGCATTTCAAGGGAAAATAGGATATATCAGTCAATGCCTGATAAAATACAGACAACACGGTGGTCAGACACTTGGAATCGCTCAAGCTCTGAAAAGACGGAAAATGCACTGGGACAATACGACAAACATCATGATGTGGCATAGAAATTTGGCCGAACCGTATGATCTGAGGACTAAAAACAAGTTGGATTTTATGTATCGGCGTTATTGGACCATACGCTCGTCATGGGCCATATTCAGGCTTTCCCATTTATATTTTCTGGGATTATACCGAAAATACGAAACTTATCCGCAGAGAACATTTTGGTGGGATATAAAATCGAGGTTCGTCTACCTTTTCGACAGATTAAAGGTATCGCTGGGGTTAATAACAAATTATTAATTATGAAATCAAGAATAGTCAAGATCGATAAACGTCGTTCAAATGCCATCTTCCTGAAATCTTTTGGCGGACGATATAAAATTTCAGTCGATGAATGTGCTGATTTGTCTTTTGTTTTAAAACGAAAACACCTTTTGAACGATCAATGGGTACTGAGCTTCGACTATAAAATCTCCTTTTATATTGCGGTTTTTATATTTGTCATCAATGGGGACGAAAGGATTCGGGTCAGGAATATTCTTTACTCTCCCAACTGGAATTCTTTTTCGATTGATTTAACGGAATATAAAGACTCGATAGCCGAACATATTTTGACAAATTACAGAGTCGCCATACATCTTTTAGTAGTACCTCAAAGACTATCCACAACATTCGAAATAAAAAACATCCGGTTACGGCCTCGTACCGAAAAAGAAGAAAAGAGAGCCGCTTCCCGTTCTTTTTACCTGACCGAAAGGCAAAAACAACATTTTTTCGATTTGCCGGCTTATCTGTATGATTATGCTTTTTCATCTCAGATCGTAAAAGTCAGAACATATGAAACCGAGATTACGATCGAGGGAACGTTTGGCGATAAAATGCCGAACGCCTCATTGTATCTTTGTGAAATACCCCTGTTTAAAGATTTGTCAGTCGAGTCATTGGAAACAATAAAAGAACTTACACCTAAAACCGGGCCATTTGAAATAACCGTACCACGAATTACCACGCAATACGGACAACCTTATGATCGAATTTATTCCAGATGGGTACTGGCATACCAATACAATGAACAACTTTTTATTTGTTCATCCGCCCGATATGCCGATACATTTCAATTAAAACGGCCCTCTTTCCCTCAATGGACGCCTAAAACAAAAAAAGGTATAGGTGGATTCAAATTCAATCATCTGGCATCCGATATAGAAGATCTGAACATTTCTTATATAACATTCAACATCCGGATCAATAATTTTTTAAGGCTCAATCCCGGACAGAATTGTATTCCATTCGAATATCAGGGAAAAACATATTATGCTGATAAACGAAAGATTGACAAATACGATCAAACGTTATTGTATGCCGCACAACATAATATTAATGTATCTGCAATCATCTTAGTTTACCCGGAACTATGGAGCCGAGACCCGCACGTCGGTCGAATACTCGAACATCCCGAATACCAACGTTCAGGAGTATATACTATGCCTAACATGACGAATATCGATTCGTTCAATTTGTATGCGGCTGCGATCGATTTTCTGGCAGCCCGGTATAATCGACCGGATGGTAGATACGGAAGGATTCATCGGTGGATCGTTCATAACGAGGTAAATTCAAATGGAATATGGGTCAGTGCAGGAAATAAAACGCCGATGGAATTTATGGATATATATATCAAATCCATGCGCTTGATTTATTATACGGTCCAAAAATACAATGATGACGCAGAGGTTTTTATCTCTCTCGATCATTTTTGGGCTATCAATTACGAAAAAGATACGAACTGTTATCCAGCACAAGAATTATTAGAATTGTTATTAGATTATTGTAAAGTCGAAGGTGATTTCAAATGGGGAATAGCAATCCACCCTTATCCGGAAGACTTGATCAACCCTCGTTCTTGGGAAGACCCCAAGGCCAAATTCTTTTTCGGTACTCCATATGTGACGTTTAAAAATCTGGAAGTCTTGGATAAATGGATCAAAAATCCCGATACGTTTTATAACGGACAAAAAAGGACCTTGTTTTTATCCGAACAGAATCCAAATTCGCTCGACTACACCGAAGCCGCATTACAAGAGCAGGCTGCCGGATTGGCTTTTGCGCTCAAAAAGGTAGAGGCACTCAGCGGTATCGATGCTTATATCGCACATAGTTGGATTGATGCACCTTATGAAGGTGGACTAAAAACAGGTCTAAGAAAATATCCTGACGATCCGGTGGACCCTTATGGTCGCAAACCGGCGTGGTTTGTCTTCAGGGACTGGGAAACACCGCAGGAGGATGAAACTTTCGAGTTCGCAAAAAAACAGATTGACATAACGTCATGGGATCAAATTTTCCATGACGTAAAAGACGAAGAACAACAAAACAAGATAAAAAAAGAGAACGCATTGAATGTATACATTTAGTTATCAGCTATGAGTTGGAGCCCCCTATTTACAGATACCCTGTGCGATTCGATATGGAAAAAGATACATGAAATCGCAAGCATTTTTCTTCATACAGACAGCTCGAATCCCTTTCTGATGCACGGAGATATAGGAGACATTCTATTTTTGTTCTACTATTGCTCAGAAACGGGAAATGAAGAATATTATGAAAAGACAACACGTCTTTTCTTCGATTGTATTGACAAACAAAAACCTTTACTTAAAACAGATAAGGATATAGAATCTTTATCATCGTTTGAAAACGGATTGAGCGGATTCGGCTGGAGTCTTACCCACTTTCAGGCGCAAGAAATTACATCCGGGGATGTATTCGACACAATGGGAACGGTAGATCCTCAAATTCTGCGTAGTATGATTTACCACGTACAGAACGATCGATACGGTTTTTTGCAAGGGGCGTCCGGAATAGCTCTCTATTGTTTAAATAAACCTGACAGATTTGCTAAAGAATATTTGAACCGTTTCGTATGGGAGCTTTATAAACGAATATGTTCGAACAAACTGGACGGCTCCGATGATTTCAGTATTCCTACAGGACTGGCCGGTCTTTGGTGCGTTTTACAAAAATTAGAAAACAGATATTTCCGCATAGAATATCTATCCGATATTATTGATTATCTTACAGATATATTTATTCAGCATAAGACGGTCGAACTAACTGCAAAAAAAGGAATAATACCCGGTTGGAACCAAAGCGAAGTCGGTTTGTTATGGACTCGCTTCCAAATTTCCCAGACTAAATCGCAAGCATTGGAACAATGGGAAGATTACGGGAAGCTATATTTAGATAATGACGATTGTTTTGAAGCTGGACTGTATGGTGGAAATTTCAGTCTGGGACACCTGTTCAACCGGATATATCAACAAACCGGAGAACTAAAATTCAAACATTTTGCCGAACGGTTCTTTTTAAAAGGGTTGCAGCATGTCAACTATACGGAACCTCAAACCGGGTATAACGTGTGGAATACCGGAATCAATAACGTTTATGGATTTCACAGGGGAGTGCTCGGTGGTTTGGCGGGTATCGGTCTGGCATTGCTCAGTACCGTATCCGATGAGTCTCCCGATTGGGATGAATCATTATTATTGTCATAGGCAGGAATAACCGATGAAACAGACGCTTATCCTTATATTGACCTTTATTATTACGGTTCAAACATGTTTTACGCAAAAGGTGTGGACTTTGCGGCAATGTATCGATTATGCGTTGGAGAACAATATAGAAATTAAGCAAACCGAACTGAATGGGCAATTGATCGAAAACAATCTCAATACAGTAAAGAACAGCAAATTGCCGGATTTGTCTGCCAGTTTAAGTCACACCAACTACTTCGGCCGTGGACCTTCCCGCGATGGGACTTATCAAGATAATAACCAAATGTCATCTTCTGCAAATGTCACCGCCAGCTTGACGATTTTCAGTGGAATGCGTATCAAACATGAAATTAAAAGTTATACACTCAATCTGCAAGCGGCATTCGAGGATTTAAAAAAAGCTAAAAATGATGTCGCATTGAATATAACGGCTTATTATCTGAAAACATTACTTTGTAAGGAGTTAGTTAGAATTGCTGAATCCCAAGTCGAGATCAGCCGTCAGCAAGTAGAAAGAAGCCAATTGTTAACGGAAAATGGGAAGAGTTTGAAATCCGAGCTGATGGAGAGTAAAGCATTATGGGCAAAAGATAAATTGAATTTAACTCAATGCAAAAACGATTTATCGAGCGCCATTCTTGAATTGAGTCAAGCTTTGAACAGAAAATCGTCTGCCGGATTCGATATTGAGGAACCGCAAAGCGAAATGCTTTTGGTCGAAGCACTAAATAGTTTACATAAATGCGATACTGCGGTTCTGTTCGCAGAATCCGATCATCGCCCAGAAATCAGATCGGCCAAGTTACAAATCCAAAGTAGCCGGCATGATTTACGAATAGCTCAAGCAGCACGATATCCGTCTGTTTCTCTGAGCGGAGGGTATAGCAATAGTTATTACTATTCGTTTATCACCGGCTATAATAACGCAGCCTTCCGTAATCAATTAAAAAACAATGGCAATGAATATATCGGATTAAATATTTCCGTACCGATTTTCAATAAGTTGGCTACTCGTAACCAGATCCGTAATGCACGAATCAATATCAAACTTCAGGAATTGAATTTAGAAAACGCAAAAATGGCACTGCGGAAAGAAATTGAAACTGCTTACCATAATGCAGAAACATCATATGAAAAATATTTATCTGCACGAGAATCTTTTGAAGCAGCCCGAGAAGCATTTCATTACGAAAACGAAAAAATTGCCGTAGGACGTTCTACACTTTTTGATTACAACGATGCGAAAACACGAATGGAAAAATCGGAATCTGAAATGATGCAGGCTAAATATGAAGTTATCTTCAATTGTAAGATCTTAGATTTCTATAATAGCTCTAAATTATAAAATGGAACCATTTCTTTCGTCTGTAAAATTTAGAGCCGGAAATAACAACTTCCCGGCTTTAGCCACAATTGAAAAAGATAAATCCCCTTAGTTTTTAATAGACTCCCGAAAAATCTTAGACGGCTTAAAAGACGGTATGCTGTGGGCAGGAATGACGACAGTGGTCTGTTTGGAGATGTTCCGAGCGACTTTCGATGCCCGTTGTTTCACAATAAAACTACCGAATCCTCTCAAATATACGTTCTCATTTTTACATAACGATTCCCGAACATTTTCCATAAAGGATTCGATTACAGCGCTGACTTCTTTTTTGTCGATACCGGTATTTTCGGAAACCTGTCTTACTATATCTGCTTTTGTCATAACAGGTGATATTTATCGTTTCATTTTATGGAATGTAAAGATAGATAATCTTTTCCGTATTTGATAAAAATCGGATACCGCGTGATTGGCTGCATCTTTATCTATATGAAAATTAAAGTATTACAAAATACGTTTTCATTCGTTCATTAAAAAGCTTTCCGATTTATTCCGTTCCTACGCAAAGGTCGTGAACGGCGACCGCCCCTGACAAGGTTGCCCTGCGGTTCGGGCGAAAAAATCGCCCCCTTCGGGTGTATTTTTTCGCCCGAAACCTTGCATGGGCGGATCGGGACCCGTTCACGGCCCTTGTCTTCGGAACGGAACCAAATCTAATAAAACGTCAAAAAAAGTTTATTGGTTTTTCTGTTCCATAGAATCTAAAAAACATTTGCTATGGAAAAGAAAAAGATCGTGAGGGGGATCAGTCTGATTCTCCTTTTGTCGCTGTGCGTCTATTATCGGCAACCGCTGCTGCACCTGCTCGGCTGGTTCCTTCTGGGAACTGGTCTCATCTGCTTTATTCTAAGACTGCTCTGGAGACGGCGCGGCCTGATTCTGGGCATCGCCATCGTTTATTTTCTGTTCTGTAACGCTTAACCGTCATTCCCATGCCGAACACCGACCGATATAAGAAAGCGGGGTATGAAACCCGCGAGGATTACCTGAACGACTTGGCCGTGCGATACTGTGTCAATCCGATGATCGTCTCCGGGCTGGCCGGGATTCTGGGAGACGAGGAAGACTTCGACGGACTCGTCTCGGCGATCGAAGATATGAGGGATATGATTCCGGCGGACTGATCCCGCACTTCATACGAATAACATGAAGACCGGCCCGAAGCCGGTCTTCGCCATTTCATAACCATTAACAATTAAAAATCATGGCAACAGGAAAAGAGAGAAAACAGGCACGCGCCGACCGCTACCGGGAACGCGCATTACAGGCGAAAGCCGGTTCTACCGCAGCTTACAGGCGTTCGGAAGAACTCACGAAGAACATCCCTTCCGGACAGCCGATACTCGTCGGGCATCACAGCGAAAAAAGACACCGCCGGGCTCTCGAATGTTCATGGAACGCTTTGGGGAAGAGCGTCGAACTGGAGCGGAAGGCGGATTATTACGCGGCGAAAGCCGAGGCTGCCGAGCATAACCGGGCAATCTATGCGGAAGACGATGACGCCGTCGAGAATCTGACGGAGAGAGTCGCAGCGTTGGAATCTCTTCAGGAGCGTATGAAAGCGGCCAACAGGATTATCAAAAGTCTGAAACAGACACAGGAAGAGAAGATCGAGGCGCTGTGCAAGCTCGGCTTCGAAAGACGGAACGCCGAAGAGCTGTTCGTCCCGAATTGTTTCGGACAGATCGGTTTCGCCGACTTTACGATCCGGAACAACGGGGCCAATATCCGGCGGCTGAAAAAAC
>OGZA01002426.1_pt1 | contig 11489 bp, 7 predicted proteins | sample 1576591 | NCBI WGS metagenome assembly OGZA01 (sample SAMEA3541565, study PRJEB24748) | human gut metagenome | biome: human gut; feature: human-associated habitat; material: faeces | place: China | collected 2012
GTAAATTTTTCTACCCCTCAGAATTAAAATGTCCTTGACATGGGGTACACTTCAAAGCGAGGACGGAGAGGGGAAGCAAGGGTGCAAGACCCTCTCAGTCACCTGCGGTGACAGCTCTCCCAAAGGGAGAGCCAAGGGGCTGTACCCACATGTTAGCACGAGAAATGGGGGGTATCTGTACGGATACGCTCTATTCACCGCCTTACGACCACCCACCAAAGCGGTGGGGCAGTTTTGTGCGTTGGCATCCTTAAGAATTTCTTTGCCCGGTAAAATAAATGTTTACCCTTTGGGAAATTCGTGTTACAATATGCTTTACGATTCAACTGTTAAGGGGGAGTCCCTGTGAAGCGAACCGGCAAAAAATTCCGGTGGAATTATACGGCGCTGGCCTTTGCCATTCCCTGCGTGGGAATGCTGTTTGTCATGCTTATCAGCAAATACGAGCCGTTCGGCAAGTATTCCATGCTGTATTCCGATATGTACCACCAGTATTATCCCTTCTTTGTGGCGTTCCGCCGCGCGATCCGCAGCGGGAGCGGGCTGCTGTACACCTGGAGCGTCGGCATGGGGATGGATTATCTGGGGCTGATCTCCTACTATCTGGCGTCGCCGCTGAATCTGCTCAGCGTGCTGGTGCCGGAGGTGTGGCTGCTGGAGTTTTTCTCTCTGCTGGTGCCGGTGAAGCTGGGATTTGCGGGGATGTTTTTCGCCATTTTCCTTAAAAAGCTGTTCGGCAAAAACGATGCGTCCATTGCGGTGTTCGGGGGCTTTTACGGGCTGTGCGCCTGGGCGCTGGGGTATCAGTGGAACGTGATGTGGCTGGACACCTTCGCCCTGCTGCCCCTGGTGGCGCTGGGGACGGTGTGTCTGCTGAAGGAGAAAAAGTGTTTCCTCTACACGGTGACGCTGTTTCTGTCCGTCTATTCCAATTATTATATCGGGTTCTTTACCTGTATTTTCGTTTTCCTGCTGTTTTTTGTGTATGAAATCTGCCGCTGGGGCGGATGGAAGAAGCTGTTTGCGGATTTTGGGAGAATCGCCCTGTTTTCCCTGCTGGCGCTGGGAATGACTGCCATTCTGACTTTCCCGGCGCTGTCGGCCCTGCAGACTACCCAGTCCAGCGTGAACAATTTCCCCACCGGCTTCCGGCTGAACATCGCCAAGGAAAATACAATCAAGGGGCTTCTGGACGCCATGCGGCAGGTGGCGGGGAACATGGGCGGCAGCATCGAGCCGACCTTCAAGGAAGGACTGCCCAATCTTTACTGCGGCATTTTCAGCATCCTGCTGATGTTCCTGTACCTGATGGCGAAGGACATCAAGCGCAGGGACAAGTGCTGCGCCGTGATCCTGTTGCTGTTTTTCAATGTCAGCTTCATCATCCGGCAGCTGGATTTCATCTGGCACGGCTTCCATTTTACCAATATGATCCCCTATCGGTTCAGCTTCCTGTACAGCTTCGTGGTGCTGTACATGGCCTACCGCGCATGGCTGATGCGCAGGAAGTTCCGCCCGGTGCAGATCGTGATCGCCGGGGCGCTGACTGCGGGGGTGCTGGCCTGCTCCAATGAGCTGTTCGAAACCGTGCCGCTGGAGCTGGGCAGCCTGACGCTGCAAATCCCTCTCTACTTTATATATAATCTGATTTTTCTGGTGCTGTATCTCACCGTCATGCTCTACGGTCAGCTGGAAGTGCCGGAGGGAACCACGGAGCGTCAGAAAATGCGCGCCCGCGCCAAGCGGAACCGTCAGCGTGCCCGGATTCGGATATTGGCGCTGTCCGTCATGGGCGTGGAGCTGATCTCCACGCTGGTGTGCTTTGGACTGTATTTCACGGGTACGGGTGTGTCCAATTATCCAAAGGGAACCACCTACACTGCCTCCGTCATCCGCTATATGTACGAGCGGGAGGACGATAACCTCTTTTTCCGGGCGGAGACCACCCATTCCCAGACCCTGAACGACGGTGCCCTCAACGGCTACAACGGCATTTCCGCCTTTACCAGTTCCGCCAATGTCAAAGTCACGGAGTTCATGCGGGCGCTGGGCTACGGCGCGAAGAACACCTATAACCGCTACTGCTTCGAGGAAAGCTCCCCGGTGGCGAACCTGTTTCTGGGCATCAAGTATATGATTGAGCGGGACGGGAAGGACAAGTCCAGCACCTATTTTGACGAGGTGAACCGCTTCGGCGTGGCGTCCCTGCTGGTCAATACCGCGTATCTGCCGCTGGGCTTCCTGACGGAGCCGGCGCTGGCGGAACTGGACTTTTCCGCCAGCAGCGGAACGTTCCAGTTCCAGAACGACCTGTTCACTGCCGCCACGGGCATTGACGAGGAGGTCTGGCACAAGCTTCAGGGCGAGAATCTGACCATCACCGGTAACGGTGCGAACATCACGGAAAGCAATTCCACCGGCTACTGCAAGTATTCCGACTGTGTTTCCGGTGCCAACGTGACCTATACCTACACCGCCGACCGGGACGGCTTTGTGTGCGTCCACCTGAATCTGCCCAAGCGGAACGATTTCTACGTCAGCGTCAATGGCGTGGAGCTTTACAAGGAGACCATCAGCCTGTCCCAGATGATCGCGGTAGGGGATGTGAAGACCGGAGATACGGTGGACATCCGCATCGAGTGCGACAAGGACGAGAGCAGCACCATGACTGTCAGCGCCGCCGTTCTCAACGGGGAGCGGTTCGCGCGGGGCTATGAAATTCTGTCGGCGTCCCAGCTGAATCTGACGAAGTTCCGCTCCACGCTGGTGGAGGGAACCATCGACTGCGACCGGGACGGCCTGCTGTATACCTCCGTTCCGCAAAACGGAAACTGGAGCGTCAAGGTGGACGGCAAGCCTGCCGAGATCAAACTGGTAGGGGACTGCATGGTGGCCGTGAATCTGACGAAGGGCGTCCACACCGTTCGCCTGATGTATCACAACGCCGCGTTCAGCCTTGGCTGGAAGATCAGCCTCGCCTGCGCCGCCGTTTTCGGCGGGCTGGCATGGAGCGTCTACAGGCCCGACAAGAAGTACAAAAAATAACAAATACGCTGCCATCTCCCAATCGGGGATGGCAGCGTAAACTTTATCGGATTGCTTCCGTGATGGTGCCTCCGCCGACCACCAGATCGCCCTGATACACCACCACCGCCTGACCGGGGGCGACGGCGCGCTGGGGGATGTCGAATTCCACCCGGGCAAAGCCGTCCGCTTCGGGGTAAATGGTTCCGGGCTGTTCCGTCTGGCTGTGGCGGGTCTTGACCGTCACTTTAACAGGCTCGGTTAGTTCAGGGAAGGGATACCAGACCCAGTTGTTTCCCCGCAGCGCGGAGGAAAACAGCGCCTCATTCGGCCCAACCGTGACGGTGTTCTTCTCCATATCCTTTCCGCAGACGTACACCGGCGCGCCCATGGCCAGACCCAGCCCCTTGCGCTGTCCCAGCGTGTAGCACACCGCACCACGGTGTTTGCCGACCACGCGGCCGCTTTCGTCCAGAAAATCCCCGGCGGGGTAGTGTTTGCCGGTGTAGCGTTCCAGAAAAGCCGGGTAGTCACCATCCGGCACGAAGCAGATGTCCTGAGAGTCGTGCTTCCGGGCGTTGATAAAGCCGTTTTCTTCTGCAATGGCACGTACCTCCTGCTTGGTCAGACCGCCGAGAGGGAACTGAATCCGGGAAAGCTGCTCCTGATTTAAACAGGCGAGAAAGTACGTCTGGTCTTTGGCTTTGTCCGCCGCCTTATATAATAGGTATCGGTCGCCGGACTTCCTTACTTGCGCGTAATGCCCGGATACCACGCAGTCGCACCCCAGCTCCAGAGCGCGGCGGAGGAGCCGGTCGAATTTCAGATACCGGTTGCAGTCGATGCAGGGGTTGGGAGTGCCGCCGCATTCGTAGCAGCTGACAAATTTCCGGATGACCTGCCGCTCGAAATCGTCCTTGAAGTTGAACACGTAGTGGGGAATTCCCAGACGTCTGGCCACGCTGCGGGCGTCCTCCACGTCGTCCAGACTACAGCAGGTGTGTCCTTTTTCCAGACCGATCATATCATTGTCGTACAGCCGCATGGTCGCACCGATGCACTCGTAACCCGCGCGGAGCATCAGCAGCGCCGCCACGGAGCTGTCCACGCCCCCCGACATGCCGATCAGCGCCTTCTTGCCGTCCATGAAATCCCTCCCGATGACTTTTTTTGAGTATATCAGCGGAAAAGGAGAATGTCAACGGAGAAAACCTGACAGGCAGGAAAAAAGAATGACATTTTTTGCGCCGAAAAATGGCATATTTCCCGTATTTATGACAGAAACGGTATACAATACGGGGAGAAAAGGGAAGAGAGAGGTTCTTGGTAAAACAAACTGTAACAAAAATGTAATTTTTTTCAAAAAAGGGGTTGCAATTTGTAAACACCTCTGTTATAATATGGCTACTTACATAAGAGCAAAGGAGTAAGTAGCTATGAAAAAGAGAATTGTGTGTGTATTATTAACTCTGATCATGCTGGTCAGCCTGGTGCCCGCCACCGCTCTGACCGCGTCTGCCGCTTCGCTGAAGACCAGTGAGGCCGCGATCACGATCATGAAGAAACTGGCTATTTTTAGGAAGAACTGCTATCAGGTAACCGGCACCAATGAATTCCGCATTGGTTACGGCACGGTGTGCTCTGAGAAGCATGAAACAAAGTATGAGGGCGGCAATGTTGTCAGCAGTGATGCAGGCAAGCACTCCGTCACGCAGGCGCAGGCTGACCAGGCTCTGCGCAAGCTGATTCTGGATCTGGACGCGAAGGTCAACTCCTTTGCTTCCGCCAACAGCCTGACGCTGTCCCAGTGCCAGCATGACGCTCTGGTTCTGTTCACCTTCGACGTGGGCGATTCCTGGATGAGCGGCAGCGGCGTTGTCAAGAGTGCTATCGTCAGCAAGGCCAGCACCAACGATCTGCTGAAGGCCATGAGTGACTGGGCGGGCGATCAGGATGATTTCCGCCGCAGAAAGATCGAAGTCAACATGTACAAGAACGGGATCTACTCCGATGTGACGCCCAGCAGCTTTGGCACCGTTACATATAATCCCAACTATGGTACTCTCCCGCAGAACGGCACGGGCACCTACAGTGTACTTTTTGACACGACGAAGACCTCTGCTCACATTCCTTCTCCCACCCGCTCCGGCTTTAAGTTCATCGGCTGGTATACGGCAAGAGAAGGCGGCGAACGGGTTCCCGCTCTGACGGCAAGCTGCAACGGTAAGGAACTGTGGGCTGCATGGCAGGACACTTCCCTGACAGCCAACAACGTTGACAGTGCAAGCTACGTACACGAAATCAGTGAGACGCTGAAGGTTTCTCAGCTGGCATCGCTGAACGTATATTCTGTTCCTACTACCAAAAATGTGAAGCCCTTCCGTACCATTAAGAAGGATATAACCACTGTTTCTGTAATCAAGGATTTCTTTGACGAGAACGGCAACAGATGGTGCAAGCTGTCCACCGCCGGAGACGGATGGGTCCTGCTCAAGTCCTCCGGACAGAGCGACAGCGGCAATACCGAATACACCGGCGGCAAGATCAATGTGACCGTTACGGTTACCAACGCCTATGTTAACAGACGCGCCAGTGACAGCGCTTCCAGCGCCAAGAACGGTGTCTACACCGCCGGTACGAAGCTGAAGATCATCGCTACCAACGAAGCCAAGACCTGGGGTCAGGTGGAGGAGAACGGCGTGGCCGTGGGCTGGGTCGCCCTGATGTACACCGACTGGAGCACCGTCTATGACGGTTCTAATCCCAGCGACGCCAACAACACCACCCCCATTGCCACGGCGACCGTTACCTACAACGGCTATCTGAACGCCCGCAGCGATCCCGGTGTGGACAACAAGATTGTCGGCGGCTTTGCAAAGGATACCACGGTCAACATCTATGAGATCCGTACTGTCAACGGTCACCGTTGGGGCCGTACCTCCTCCGGCTGGATCTGCCTGACTTACACCAGCGTAAAGATGCTCACCGATAAGAATGTTTCCGATAAGGGTGTTCTGGATTACGCTTTCGAGGTCACTATGGTGAATTCCGGCGCTGATCTCAAGACCTATGCGGAGCCTTCTGCCAATTCCATTGACAGCGATACCATCAAGGCCGGTACGACGGGCCTTAAGATCACCAACGCGGCAGTTGCTGACGGCCTGATCTGGGTGAAGGCACACTGGACGGTCAAGGAGACTGACAAGAACGGTAAGACCAACGTGATTGCCAAGTCCGGCTGGGCGACCTACAATAACTTTAACCTTGTCCCGACCAAGTTCACGGTTGTCAGCGACAGCCTGAACATCAGAAAGGCTGCTGGCAGCGACAACGAGTTCGTATTCAAGCTCACCAAGGGCGTGGAAGTGGAAGTCCACGAGATCAAGCTTGTCGGCGAGGAAATCTGGGGCAGGATTGAGGGCTACACCTCCGGCGGCGTTAACTATGACGGCTGGATCAATCTGGCATCCAACTATGTCAAGCGTTCCAGCAAGATCACCATTGACGGCGGCACCAAGGGCGCTATCGGCACCGGCACCGTTGTGAACGCGGATTCCGTCCGCATCCGTATGACCGGCGCTCTGTACGGTCAGGTTCTGGGCAGCATCAACCGCGGCACCAAGGTGGCCGTTCTGGAAGAGAAGGACGGCTGGTACAAGATCGACTTCGACGTCGACAACAACAAGGAGACCGACAGCTGGATTTACAGCCAGTATCTGGAGGTCAAGATGGGCGTCGTGGAGTCCGGCACCGGCAGCACCGGCGGCACCGGTACGACCCAGAAGACGGACGGCACCGGCAAGGGCATCATTGCCAACACCTACGCCGGCGTAAATGTCCGCAGCGGCGCAGGCATCGCCAACGCCATCGTGGGCAAGATTCTCAACGGCACGGAAGTGACCATCCTGGAGGTCAAGCTCGTCGGCGCCGCCAAGTGGGGCCGTGTGAAGCAGGGCTGGATCTGCATGGACTATGTCACCATGATCTCCTACGACGAGATTCCCGGCAACAACAGCAATAACGGCAGCAGCGGCAACAAGGGCACCGGCGTTGACTCCTTCGACGAAGCTGAGAGAACCACCACCACCGCCGTCTACACCGGCTCTGTCAAGGCCGATACCATCGTTTACAAGACGCCTAACCCGAACCTGCAGGATAATACGGTTCGTTCCATCGGCAAAGACGAGAACATCACCATCCATGAGCTGACGGCTGTTACCCTGGAAATTTACGAGGGCAACAAGACTGAGGGTACGGACAAGGATGTTGAGACGGTCGTGAAGCAGACCTCCTACTGGGCGCGCATCAACGACGGCTGGATCAAGGACCCTGAGACGAACATCCAGCTGAATGCTCTGGACGAGAAGGTTCACACCGTGACCGGCGCTTCCGAGCTGCATGTGCGCAAGGCTGCCGGAACCGGCAATGACAGCATTGCCAAGCTGAAGAAGGGCGATCAGGTTCCCGTGACCAAGCTGGAGATCGTCAAGGATTCCGGCACCAGAACCCTCACCGTCTGGGGTCGTGTGGAAACCAGCGACGGCATCGTGGGCTACTGCGACCTGAGCTACATGTCCGAGGGTGCTCTGTACGAGAAGAAGGAAGAGCCTACGACTCCGACAACTCCCTCCGCGCCCACCATCGGCAGCACCGGCAACACCGGCGACGGCGGCTTCGTGAACAACAAGGGCGGCTACAAGTACACCGGCAAGGTCATCAACACCGAGTCTCTGAATGTCCGCGTTACCGCCTCTACCGGCGCCAAGAAGGCTACCACATTGAAGAAGGGCGCCAACCTGGTGATCTACGAGACCAAGATCTCCGAGGATATGGCATGGGGTCGCTGCGACGCAGGCTGGGTCTACCTGTACTACGTTGACCTGACTCCCGCCAGCGGCAGCGCCATCGACGCCCGCGTGGTGTACAATGACAACACCATCATCTACACAGATAACGCCGCGTCCTCCGTCGCAGGCACCTATTCCAGAATGTCCGTCATCGACATTTACGAATACGTTGGCGACATGGCCCGCACCGATCTGGGTTGGGTCAGCACCGGCAATCTGCTGTAAGACAGTATCCAGAATCTCCCCACGGGAAACCGCGGGGAGATTTTTCTTGCCAGCGTGGCGGGAGTGTGGTATGATACTCCCAACAGAAATCGGGAGGAATCCAACATGAGCTATGCTGACGAGCTGTATAAGAAAACGTGCCGGGACATTCTGGAAAACGGCTTCTCCGATGAAAATCTGGAAGTTCGTCCCCACTGGGCGGACGGGACACCGGCGCACACCATCAAGAAATTCGGCGTGGTGAACCGCTACAACTTAGCCGAGGAATTCCCCATTATGACCTTGCGGCGCACCTATTGGAAAAGCGCCGTGGACGAGCTTCTCTGGATATGGCAGAAAAAGTCCAACCGCGTCGCGGATCTGGGCAGCCACGTCTGGGACGAATGGGTGGGGGAGGACGGCACCATCGGCAAGGCTTACGGCTACCAGCTGGGCATCAAGCACCAGTACAAGGAGGGCATGTTCGATCAGGTTGACCGGGTGATCTACGACCTGAAGCACAACCCCGCCTCCCGCCGTATTCTGACGAACATCTACAATTTTGAAGACCTGCACGAGATGAACCTCTATCCCTGTGCCTACTCCATGACATTCAATGTTACCGGCGACACCCTGAACGCCATTCTCAACCAGCGCTCTCAGGATATGCTTACGGCCAACAACTGGAATGTGGTGCAGTACGCCGTGCTGACCCACATGATGGCGCAGGTGGCGGGGTTAAAGGTGGGCGAGCTGGTTCACGTCATCGCCGACTGCCACATTTACGACCGGCACATTCCCGCCGTCAAGGCCATGCTGGAACTGGACGGATACCCCACGCCCACCTTCCGGATGGATGAGAGCATCACCGATTTCTACGCCTTTACCAAGGACAGCTTCTCCATGGAAAACTATCAGTTCCACCCCTTTAACTTTGAGATCCCCATGGCGATCTGAGGTGGGACGATGGAACTGATCGTTGCGGTTTACGACGACTGGGGAATCGGCCGGGACGGGACGCAGCCCGTCGCCCTGTCAGCCGACCGGAAATTCTTCCGGACAACCACCCGTGGGGCAATGGTGATCGCGGGGAGGCGCACCATCGAGGATTTCCCGGGAAAACAGCCCCTTCCGGGGCGGGTCAATGTGGCGCTGAGCAGAAGCGTGACGGCGCTTCCCGGCTTTACCGTCTGCGGCAGCGCCGAAGATGCGGCGGCGCTTTCCCGCACCGCTGAGCGCTGCTTCGTCATCGGCGGCGGGAGCGTTTACCGGCAGATGCTGCCCTTCTGCGACACCGCTTACGTCACAAAGGTGCATGTGACGCCGGAATCCGACACCTTTTTCCCAAATCTGGACGAGGATAAGGACTGGTATCTGGCGGAAACGCTGCAATCCGGTGAGGAAAACGGCATTGCCTACGAAATGTGCCTGTATAGAAGAAAGTAAAAACACGCTGCCACTTGAGACAAACCAAAGTGGCAGCGTGTTTCTTTACTTGGACGGCTTGCGTTTTCCGTTTGCCTGTCCCGGCTTTTTTCGCACGGGACGGGGCGGCGCGGAACGGATGAGACACTTTGCACCGGAACCGATCAAATCCTCCCGGTGCGCCTTCACCAGCGCTTCCCGCACGAGGGCGTAGTTTTTCGGGTCGCGGTACTGAATCAGCGCCCGCTGCATGGCCTTTTCGTGGGGGTCGGTGGGGACGTAGACCCGCTCCATGGTGCGGGGGTCGAGGCCGGTGCAGTACATGACGGTGGACAGCGTGGAGGGGGTGGGGTAAAAGTCCTGCACCTGCTCCGGATTGTAGCCCATGTCCCGGATGTACTCGGCCAGCTCCACGGCCTCCTTGAGTGTTGAGCCGGGATGGCTGGACATGAGGTAGGGGACAAGATACTGATTCATATTGTACTGCCGGTTCAGGGCAAAATATTTTTCCACAAACTGGTTGTACACCGCGTTTTTGGGCTTGCCCATCCGGGCGAGAACCGCGTCGGACACATGCTCCGGGGCGACTTTCAGCTGACCGGAAATGTGGTACTGCACCAGCTCCCGGAAAAAGGTGTCCTTTTTGTCCGCCAGCAGATAGTCGAAGCGGATGCCGCTGCGGATAAAGACCTTTTTGACGCCCGGAAGCTTCCGGAGCTTCCGCAGGAGCGCCACATAGTCGCTGTGGTCGGCGATCATGTTTTTGCACGGCTCCGGGAACAGGCACTGCCGGTTCGGGCAGGCCCCCTTCGTCAGCTGCTTTTTGCAGGCGGGCTGGCGGAAATTTGCCGTCGGGCCGCCCACGTCGTGGATGTAGCCCTTGAAGTCCTTCTCGTGCGTCATGGCCTCGGCCTCCGCCAGAAGGGATTCGTGGCTGCGCGTCTGGATGATGCGCCCCTGATGGAACGTCAGCGCGCAGAAGCTGCACGCGCCGAAGCAGCCGCGGTTGGACGCGAGACTGAAGCGCACCTCGGAGATCGCCGGAACGCCGCCCTGCTTTTCGTAGGACGGATGATACGTCCGGCAGTAGGGCAGGCCGTAGACCCGGTCCATCTCCTCCTGCGAAAGCGGCTTCTGCGGCGGGTTCTGGACGACGAATTCATGCTCACCATACGGCTCCAGCAGCCGCCGCGCCGAAAACGGGTCGGTGTTGCAGTATTGCAGATAGAAGCTCTCGGCGTATTTTCTGGGGTCCGCCGCAAGGCTTGCATAGTCCGGCAGCCGCAGGCACGGCAGGTTCGGGTCTGGCTCGCGCACGCGGAAGACCGTCCCGTCGATGTAGGTCACGTCATGGATGTCCATGCCGTCGTTGAGCGCGTCGGCGACCTCGACGATGCTGCGCTCGCCCATGCCGTAGAGCAGCAGATCCGCCTGCGCGTCGAGCAGGATCGAGCGCTTGAGCTTGTCCGACCAGTAATCGTAGTGCGCAAGGCGGCGGAGGCTTGCCTCGATGCCGCCGATGATGATGGGTGTCTTTTTATAGGTCCGGCGGATGAGGTTGCAGTAGACGGTCACGGCATAGTCCGGCCGCTTTCCCATCACGCCGCCGGGCGTGAAGGCGTCGGTCTGACGGTGCTTTTTCGAGACGGAATAGTGGTTGACCATCGAGTCCATGTTGCCGCCGGAGACGAGAAAGCCGAGCCGCGGCTCACCGAGGGCGGTGACGGACGCCGGGTCCCTCCAGTCCGGCTGGGAGAGGATGCCGACCTTATAGCCTGCGTCCTCCAGCACGCGCGAAATGATGGCGTGACCGAAGGAGGGGTGATCGACATAGGCGTCGCCTGAAACATAAACAAAATCGGGCCGCTCCCATCCTCTCTGCTTCATCTCTTCCATTGTGACCGGTAAAAATAAATTCATCTTTCAACCAACTTTACGATCTAAAATTTGATTGCCACCGCCAATACACGGGCACAGATGCGGCAGCTA
>OGZA01002428.1_pt1 | contig 11486 bp, 14 predicted proteins | sample 1576591 | NCBI WGS metagenome assembly OGZA01 (sample SAMEA3541565, study PRJEB24748) | human gut metagenome | biome: human gut; feature: human-associated habitat; material: faeces | place: China | collected 2012
TCGCTCAACGCAAGAACCGCGACAAGGCCCGCGCCGCCGCCAACGCCGCGAAGAAGAATGAGAAAAAATGACGGGTGTATCGACTGATACACCCGTCATTTTTCGTTGTCACTTAGTGAGCAGACCGCCCACCAGCACAAAGTAGTCCGGCGCTTTGCCATCCCTGCCCCACAGCATGGGCAGGTGGAAGTAGTGCTGCAAACAGCCCTCCACATCGCCGCCCAACGCCTCGATGGAGTAGCGCAGCAGCTCCGGTCTGCCGCAGGGATGTCCCTGTACCTTTTCGCACGTCTCGCACTGGTCGCAGGTGCCCGCCAGCAGCATCTGGCTCCCCGGCGTTTCCCGCTCCCACCGCTGAAGCTCTTGCCGGTACAGACGCTTTTCCTGTTTCAGTGCCGCCACCGCCTCGTCCAGCGGCTGCTCCGGCACATCCGCCTGTAAGATGCGGGCATACAGCCGTAGTCCCCTGTAGCTCTGCCAAATGGTCATGGGGTCAAAATCGAAAGGCGGGCACGTCCAGCGGGTATCGTAGCTGCCGCACTGCTGGCAGAAAGGCAGGAACTTCTCCACATGGACAAAGTGCGTCACGAAATCCTCTGCACTTGTCTCCACCGTCATTTCACGGATATGGTATTGGAACGGCATCTCAGACACCTCCTTGGCTCGATGCCGACAGTATAGCACATGGCATGATCTTTGTCATCTCGCGTCATGGGCAGCGGAGATCTGTTTTGTGGTCAGTTCTGTCGGATGCAGCAGCACCAGCGACTTGTGCTGCCCCTCTGCGTAGACCAACGCTCTATCCTCCGCACTGCTTGTGGCCGGTATGTCCGTATCGTAGACGCACAGCACCACATCGGCGAGGTCGATGATCTTCTTGTAGGCTTGGAGCTGCGCGCCCGGTGCGCCAGCTTCGCACACAGCAGACAGGTAGGTGCAGGTGGTCAGCATATCGAAGTACCGTTCCCGCAAATAGGGCGCCCATTTTGTCGCCTGCTCCTCATGGGGCGTGTAGCAAATGAGCATCAGGTCATGGTCGGTCGTTGCCCTCAGACCGTTGACGATCTCAGCGGCGTACAGTCCCACACCGCAGTCACAGGCCACAAGGAACTGCGACACACCATTCTGGCGCAGCACCATGATCTGCTGCGCCAGTTCCATCTTCATTTTGCCGCAGGACTCATCTTCTTCATCGAAGCCCCACGGAAAGCGCATAGGATGCTGCCCGATAATCGCACAGCGTATCGGTTTGTCCATCGTCTCACCCGCCTTGTAGTCTATCAGCTTATATTTGATATTCTATCAGTCGCTATTTTTCGCGTCAAGGAAAATGTAAGCTATAAGCGTATAAATAAAACGCTTTAGGCATACAGACGGAGGCAACACATGGATAAGAAGCTGCTTGGCAAGAGGATCAATATGGCGCGTAAGGAGCGGGGCTGTACAGGGGAACGGCTGGCTGAAGCGTGCAGCATCAACGCCACCTACCTGCGGCAGATCGAGACAGGCTCAAAAGTTCCCAGCCTGCCGGTGTTCGTCTCGCTGTGCGCGGCGCTGAATGTCTCTCCGACGTATCTGTTGGTGGAGGTGCTGCCGCAGCAGGGCAATCAGGACATAGATGCGCTGCTGGAACTGCTGCAAACCGCCACGCCGAAGCAGCTGAACATGATGGTGTCCATGCTCCGCGGCGCTTTGGAGGCATCGAGGGAATAACAGAAACCCGTCTCAAATTGAGACGGGTTTCGACGGCTTTTGCAGGCGCTGGAGCCAACAGCGCGGCGGCAAACGATGCAAGTATCGTTTGAGGGCATGAAAAAAGCAGGGCAGGGGAGTTTCCCCCTGCCCGCTACTATTGCTGCGCTTCGTATTCTGCTTTCCACTCATCGATCACCACTAAAATCTGAAAATCTATTTCATTTTTCAAATCCAATTTATGGCATCATCATTTCTCCCTTTGAGATGATACCTACGTTCGCTATTCTTCTTTTTCCCTCTGCGAGCATCGTTCCGTGTAAATTCTCCAATCACCAACGTATCACCACCAGCCTCGTTTGGCTCTCGATACCTATCATACAACACAATCGTTCTATACGGAAGCGAATAAATACTATATAGTGTCGCAGGTATTCCCAAAATTGTCCCAATAATTGCAATTTTATTTAAAACGTCCCATATCATCGTAGCATTTCCTCCAGCTTATTCATTGTTATGCTTATTTGGTAATAGAGTCCACTTATATATTGGGAATTATAGCATATTTATGGCCTATATTCAATTGAACGTCCATCTTTCAGCTTTCTTTTTCATACCACACCGGCCTTGCGGCTGTCTCGAAGCCAGTTCGGCGGAAGATCGCCACGCCGTCCGTGCTGGAGGCACAATGCACCACCAACAGGCGCCCCAGCCAGTCGCGGCCTGCGGCGATGCCGACGTGTTCATCCTCCGGATAGAACAGCAAGTCTCCCGGCTGCACCTCGTCCCACTCAATATCCACGCAGTTGGCGTGCTGCTCCATGGCTCCGCCGCCCTGCCCGATCACATACTCGCCGCCGCTGGCGTTGTAAAACGCCCAATCCACGAAGCCGGAACAGTCCAAACCGTAGGGCTGCTCCGTGCCGGTGCTGTCGCTGCCCTCGGCTGTGACCTCCGTCAGTTCGCCCCAGCGGTCGTCCCAGCCCAACACCAGCGATTTGCCGCCCCAAAAGTAGTTCACCTTGTCCACCAGTGCCAGCGCGTAAGTGACGACCATGCGCCGTTCCATGGCAAGATCGTCCGGCAGGCGTTCCCACACCTCCATGGCTTCGCCGGTGGGTTCCATGGTGTGACTGTCCGCAAGGATGCCTGCCGGAGACAACGCTGCCGCCACCGCGATTACCGGCAAAGCCAGCAGCAGGAACAGCACCACACCGCCGCCCGCTGCGGCTATCGCCTCAATACCGGCGCGGACGACCTTGCCCACCGCCTGCGCCATCTGCTCCAGCCGCTGCCCCGCTTTGCGGGCGGCGGCTTTCGTCTGCTGGAGCATCTGCCGCTGGGCGGCGCGCTGGGTTTGCTGCTTCGCCCGCTTCTGGGCGGCGGTCATCGCTGGCGCAGGTGGTTTTGGTGCTGGTTGACGCGGCACTGTGGCAGTGTGCTGGGCTGTGGTAGTCCTCTCTGTTGAGTGCCACATATCCCGCTGTCGTACCTGCACCGCCGTTGTCTCCTGCCGCTGCCGTACCTTTTGGGTTCGGTATTTGTGCAGAACGTACTTCCGCTGAAGCTGCTGTGTAGCGCGGAAGGTCAGACGGGTGACCTCCGCCGTCCCCTGCTGCACCTGCTCCGTGGCGTACTCCACCGGCTGACGCTGGTGCTGGGTCTGCCGTTCCTGCTTCTGCTGGGCGTAGTGCCGCTGCAAGATACGAACCGCCGTGCGGGGTATGGCGTTTTGCTGCCGCGTTTTAGGCTGCTCCATGGCGGCACGGGTCTTGACGTCACGCATTTTGCTCCCCCGGCTTGGTGGTCATCAGGCGGTACAGCTCCGTGTCGCGGGGCAGCTCATTGATGAACGGCACAAGGCAAGAGCCGACCTTGATAAGTCCGTGTCCTGCCGGGGCGTCACTGACGTAATCCATCTGCGCGTCGCTGGCATCCAGCAGCTTGGCCAGCTCCGCACGGTCGGTAGGTGCCTGGTTCAGCAGTACCAAGAACTCGCTGTTGGCGAACATCAGCCGCGCCGTATCGGACAGCAGGCACTCCTCCACGTTCTGCGTAATACCGGTGAGGGTGGCGTAGTATTTGCGGAATCGCTTCCAGCATTTGTAAAGAAATTCACTGGAATAGTTGTTGATGGCGCTCTTGCCGCCCACGCCGGGGCTGGCAAAGAACAGATAGATCTCGTCGATATAGACGTGGGTATACCGACCCTGCTGTCGGTTGCGAATGACGCGGTTGAGGATGCTGTCCAGCATCACCAGCAGGCCGATGGGCTTGAGATTTTCACCCAAGTCCTGAATGTCGTAGCAGATGATACGGTTGCGGGTGTCGATATTGGTCTGGTGGGCAAACACGTTCAGGCTGCCGGTGGTGAACAGCTCCAGTGCCAGCGCAATTTCATGGGCGACAGGCTCCTTCTGCCGCATAAGGTCGTCGTAGAGATCTTTCAGCGTGGGCGGATCGCCCTCGTATTTACGGATGTACTTGCGGTAAATATTGGCAGTGCAGCGGTCGATGATGGACTTCTCCTTTGCGCCGATCTCGCCCGCGCCCATGAGCTGTTCACACAGAGACATGATGAACTCGCTTTTCAGCACCAGCGGATTGCGCCCGTCGCCGTACTCCTTGGAGATGTCCAGTGCGTTGACATAGCTGCCGTTGGAGGCGGAGATGGTGATGACCTCGCCGCCCAGGGCACGAATCAGCGGGCCATACTCCCGCTCGGGGTCTACCACAATAATATCGTGGTTGGTATTCAGTCCCACGAAGCCGATCTCCTGCTTGGCCATCATGGACTTGCCACTGCCGGACACGCCCGTATACAAGCCGTGTCCGTTGAGCATCGCGTCGCGGTTACAGATGATGAGGTTGCGGGACACGGCATTGACGCCGTAGTACAGGCCGCCCGTGTCCATGATCTCCTGCGTCTTGAAGGGCAGCAGCACGGCGGTGCTCTCCGTGGTCAGCGTCCGCATGGCGTCGATACGCCGCAGGCCGTAGGGCAACACCGTGTTCAGCGCATCCTCCTGCTGGTGCTTCATAGTGGCAAACTGACAGCCGTGGGAGCGGCCAATGGCGGACAGGGCCTCCGTGTCCTGCTCCAACTGTTCCTCATTGTCGGCAAGGTGGGTCAGCGTCACCAGCGCGTACATCATCCGCTGGTCGCGGGCGGTGAGGTCGTCCAGGAACTCCCGTGTCTCCTTCCGCATTTGCTCCAAATCGTAGGGGATGTTGGCGGAGAAATTGTTATGGTGGTTCTGCCGCTGCTGCCAGCGGGTGATGTCGCTCTCCACCGCCATGATGCGCCGGTGCATCTCCGATACAGCCTCATCAGTGGCCACCGGTACGATGTCGATGGATAACATCATGTTCCGGGGGTAGTCCATCAGCTCGGTGATCATGGTGTCCTTGATGAAGCTGGCGTACTCCCGCAGGAACAGGGTGCGGCCTACACGCTCGCCCACGGCGTAGTGGTCGTGGAAGAATTGCAGCGTTTCCGGCGCGATGGCGTCGCGGAAGTCGTGGCCGCGCCGCTGGGCGGTTTGCAGGTCGAAGGCGAAGGCAGATTCCTGCCCCACGCGGAAGAAATCGTGGAACAGCCGCAGACGCTCGTTGAGGGTGATTTCCCGTATGCCGGAATCCATACGACCGAGGCCAGCGGTCAGGTCAGTTCCCACGCGGGCGAAGAAGGTGCGGGCCTCCTCGATACTGTGCTTGGCAACGGACACGGTGATGTACTTCTCCTGCACCAGATTGTTGCTGCCGCTGGCCTTGTCCAGCAGAATGCCGTTATATTCGCGGCGCATATAGTCGCGGCCATCCTGCCGGTAGGCCATCAGGAGATTCCGGCTGAACTCCTGCCGGTTGAGCTGGCGGTTCACCAGCGTCAGCTTAATACCCGCGTCGATAGGCAGGCTATTGAGGACGCCGCAGTAGCCCAGAAACAGCTCCATTTGCTTTTCCGGCGAGGCCACGGCGTAATTGATGTCAAAAAAGCGCCAGGTCTTGGAAAACCTGCCGCTTACCTGAAAAACGCCGTCCTTATAGATGCGCTTGATGGGGATAGACTGCTGCACACTGCGTGGGATGCGAAAGGCGTCCCGTTCCGTGCTGCGGCCCTTGAATAGTTTTTTCACTTCTTGTCCTCCCAAAGGTCATATAGGTAATTCTCGCTGTGCCACAGCCGCCGACCGGCCAGCAGAAAATTGGTCTTGCACCACGCCCACAGGAATTGCTCCAGCGTCAGGCCGTTGTAGTGAAAGAAGCCTGCCGCCGCCACAGGCGCAGCGCCCACGATGCACAGCCAGCCCAGCGTCTCGCGGTCTAATACGCCCCGCAGGGCGAAGTACAGCCCCACCGCCGTGCCCACGGCCAGCAGCGAACAAATGAGCTGCCGCGCTGTCAGGCCGAAGTAGACAGTCTCCTTGTAGCTGCGTATTTCTTTGTTGATTTTGATTTCCATGTGTTTCCTCCTTTTGGGCAAAAGAAAAGCACCGGAAACCGGTGCTTTTCTTCGTTGTTACCCTAATGCATACGATATTGTCAGAGTACAAACTCATATAAAAGGAATTTCCTCGGTATTCCGATGTCCACATATGTGATTTCGACAGTATCTACATAGGCAAATCCAAACGACATATACATTTTCTGTGGAATATCATTTCCCTCTATGCAGTCAAGGCGAATGGATTTCAGCCCTCTTTCTCTTGCGGTATCGATTGCGTGCTGCACCAATTGCTTGGAATACCCGCGACCGCCATATTCGGGAAGCACTCGCAGAGCATGGAGAACGACCATCTCTTTGTCTTCCGCATCTGTCAGCCATCGAACTGTGTGGTAAGCCTCGTCGCAGTCATGATTCATGATATACGCGGCAACGATTTGGCCATCTTCTATGCCGATAAACTGATCCTTCTCTGCAATCGCATTTTTGACCATTTCGTCCGAGGGAAAGCCTCCCTTATCGCCTTCCGGCAGAAAGTCCTTTTCTCCCAGAACCTCACACATACGGTCATAAAACTGCCGTAGTTCCCGAAAATCTTTTTCCTCCGCACATCTGATTAACACGATGACAAGCCCTTTCGTATATCAATTTGCTTTTTTCTAATTGTACTACTCAGCAGAATTGTTTGCAACCCAAAGATACGGCGCCGTTCCTGCTAATACCAAGGCAGAAATTAGCAAGAAAGTATAGGGCGATATTTTCTCACATCCCAAACATTTCCCTTACCACGCGGTCGGCACCCTTCACCAGTCCTACCAGCACCAGCATATTGAAGATCACCTCGCCCAGATAGCCCCACACCTGCGTGACTACCGAGCCGCCGCCCAGCACTACCGTGTCGCTGGCGGCGAAGGCCGAGAACACGATACAGGCCAGCACGATCACCGCGCCCTCCAGGCATACGCCCATATAGCTTTTCAGAAAGGCACGTCCCATCTGGGACGTGCCTTCTCCCGCAAAGGATGCCAGCGCCACCGGCGACAGCGCGGCGTACAGGTACAGCTTAAAGAACCGACCATACACGGTGAGGATCATCAAAAACGCCAGCACCGTAATGACAAGACAGCCCAGCAGCGTTACCAGCCACAGTGGAATGCTGGCGAGGAAACCCACGTCCTCGATGGCAGTCGCCATCTCCGCAGGCAGTGACACCGTTGCCCCGTCGATACCGCCCACGCTGCCGGCAGCGGCGGAGATGATACCGGCGCAGACCATGAAAATGTCCACCATCAGGTCGATGCCGTAGGTAACAGCCAGCTTCGCCATGACGAAGTAGATAAAATGCCGCAGGACGTGTTCAGGCCGCTGGAAGTCCCGAAAGCTGGCGCTGCTGCGGAAGATGCCGATGGCCAGAAACAGCACCAGCAGGCCGTAGCCGATGCCTTGCATGGCTCCGTTGACGGTCTGGATCGTCTGCCAGATGGTGCCGCCCTTAAATGCCTGGGGTGATTGGGTCAGCAGCGACCACATCTCCGTCAACTTGTCGTTCCATACGCCAAAGGCATAGTTAAGGTTGTCAATGATCCAGTTGTTGTCCATACCTTACACCGCGCCGATCAGCGTCAAGATCTCCTTGGCGAAGGTAATAAGCAAGCCACCAAACAGACACAGCAAGCCCTGCGTCCGCTGACTGGCGTCGTGGCTCTGGATGCTCATGCCCACCTGCACGATGCCCCAGCCGAGAATAATGATGCCGATGGCCTTGATGACCGAAAAGATGAAGTCGGACAGGTTGTTGACGATAGTCAGCGGATCACCGCCAGTGGCGTAGGCCGGCACAAAACAGCAGAGAGTGAGTCCCGCGCCTGCACACACGGCTCTTACAATGGTGTTAGGTTTCTTCATTTTCATATTCGTCCTCCAAAAATGTATAGTCGTCCAATGTGCGAAATTCATAAGGCAGGTCGGGCAGCGTGTAGTCCGGTACAGGCGGGTTGTGGATGTAAGGCTTCGCCCGACCATCCGCTGTGCGGCGCACATTGGGGTGTTTCTTGATGTCGTACTTTTTATCCCGCACCGGCTTTTCGCCGCGAATGAACAGCAGCGCATCATTGGTGGGTAGCATCCGTATTTCGTCAGGGGTCATCAGATCGCGTCCGGTCTGTTGGAAATTCATAGAGCTGGAGCCGCTGCGTCCCTTCGTCTGCCCGCGTGTGCGGGTATGTACTGTCTCTTTCCCCAGCAGCTTCGACACAAATTCCAGTGATGTGGGCTCGTTGCCGCCGCCGAGGAACAGGAGAGTATCACAGTTTCCGATGATACCCTCCCACTCGTCCTTATACAGTGCCTTTATGCTCTGAATATTCTGCACGATGATGTTGATGCCGATATTATAGCTGCGGCAGGTAGCCAACACCTTGGGATAGCTGTCGGGCTGGGCAACGTTGGCCCACTCGTCCTGTATCACGCGCACTGGCACCGGCAGCCGCCCGTTGTACCGCTCGTCCGCCCGCAGGTAGAGCTGCTGGAAGCACTGCGTCAGCAGCATACTGACCAGATAGTTCATGCTGCCATCGTTGACGGGAATAACGCAAAAGATCGCGCTTACGCTCACCCATCGAAGCAAAATCCATCTCATCGGTCTGCATCATGGCGGCATACTGCGGAAAGATAAATGCTGCCAGACGCACCGATGCCGTCACAAGAATGCTTTTTGCGGTCTTGCCCGCCGCCTGCTTGTAAACCTTATATTCCCGCACGGCGATATGTGACGGGTCGCGCTCCTCCAAAGTTTGGAACAGCAGATCCAGTGGACTTTGGTACTGTTCGTCCTCCTCCATGACTCGCGCACATTCCAGCATGAACATCAGCATTTCAAAATTCTGTTCCTCCACAGGTGCCTCATAGAGCAGATATAGCATCAGCGCAGAGTCCAGCGCGATCTCCGCCTTTTCCCAAAACGGATCGTTGGATGCACCCTTGGGCGGTGTGGTGTTTTTCACCAGATTGTCCATGAGCTTCAGCACATCCGGGTCGTCCCGAATGTAGGTGAAGGGGTTATAGCCGTCCGATTGCCGGGGGTGGATGAGGTCAAATACCTTAATGTCGTATCCCTCGTCCTTCAGAAGATACCCGGTACTGCGAAGCATCTCTCCCTTTGGGTCAACGATCAGATAGGAGCAGTTGACGCTCATAATGCCGGGTTTGCAGAAAAATCGCGTCTTGCCGGAGCCGCTGCCGCCCACCACAAGGATATTGAGGTTGCGCCGATGCTTGTAGCCATCCAGCCCAATGGAAACGCGCTTTGTGAGGATAACGTTTTTCCTGTCTCGGTCTGCGTACCGCTTGTTTAGTTCGCGGGCATTGCCCCATTTGGCTGATCCGTATTCCTCGCCGGGGCGGCGGTTTTCATGATCAGCGTAGTATAAAAGAACACCGCCGCCGTAGAGCAGCAGAAACACCAGCAAAAAACGCGGCGTATACGCTGTCCATCGCAGCAGATCGGGACGCCTCACCATAGCGCTGATGCGCTCCAAGAGTGCAAAAATACTCTCTCCGGGGATATAGACGCTGGCGGTCACCATTGCGAAGTACACAACCGGAAGGCAGAGAATTGCCCAAACAATGGGATGCATCTTCTTCATGGCAACACCCTCTCGCAATACACCACATACCGCTGTCGCCCACCGCTGGCGTAGGGGTGGCAGGTCAGCAGCGTCAGCAGGTCGCGGCTTTGCTGTATCTTGATCTTATCCACCTCATGGGGCTGGATGATCTGGATGTCGGCCACCGTGTAGGTCAGCGTTTCCCATAAATTTGTGACTTGCACGGTATCGCCCGCCTGCAAGCGGTCTATATGCCGGAAGTAGTCCGCACCGCGCCAGCCCCGGTGTCCGGCAATGACGCAGTTGGTGTTATCCCCGCCGATGGGCGCTGACGTGCTGCCCAGCACCGCCGCGCCTGCGGCGAGGTGAGCGTCGGATGCACCCAGATAGACCGGCATGATAAGCTCCATAGCAGGTATCTCTAAGACACCTATGATCTCGTCAGCTACGCCGTAGGTGGTCAGGTCGGCGGCGGGTTCTTCGCAGGCTTCGAGGTCAACGAGGTTACACTGCTTTTCGGCATAGATACGCTGGTTGTACTCCCGTAAGGCTGCCAGCAGTTCGGGGTACTGCTGTTCCGGCTTCCGTTCTTCGAGAAAATTCTGCACGGCCTCATCCGTGTTGGCTTGCAGCCTGTACCCTGTAACCACCGGCCACAGCATGACGCAGATACCCGCCACAGTCAGCAGCATCGCCAGCACAAGAGATGTCTTACACATGGTGAAACCTCCTCACTAAAAAGTAACCGCCGCCGACCACGGCCACCACACCAAGACCGATACTTAGACCGGTGAAATAATGCTGCGTCCACGAGGATGCCGCTGGTTTTTCCACGGCGGCAGCGGTTGCCTGTTCGGGTGTGTACGGAATGCGGTGGCCTCGCACCAGCAGCCTGTGGGTGTTGACGCCAAACGGCGTGCAGGTCACCAGCGTTACATAGTCCTTACCGTCCTCGATTTGCAGCAGACTCGTGTCCGTGGGCAGCACCGTGTGGATGCTGTCCACTTCGTAGACCAATGTGTCGCCCAGTACACGGATGTAGAACACATCGCCCACTGCAAGCTGGTCGATGTCCGAAAACAGCTTGGAACTCGCCAGTCCACTGTGCGCTGACAGCACTGCGTGGGCGCTGCTGCCGCCTACCGGCAGAGATGTGCCGACCACATGGCCAACCGACTTTTCCAGCGTGTCCGCGTCCGTGCCGTGCTGCACCGGCAGATATACGTTGATTTTGGGGATGTCCACATAGGCCATGACGCCGCCCACGGTAAGCTGCTCCGCATACGGCAAGGGAGGGGCGGAAGCCCCTCCCTCAGTGATAGCTGCGCCGGACAGCATGGCGTTGTACTGCTGTGCCGCTTCACGCTGAACGGTCAGCTCGGCGTCATCGGTGTCCGCGATAACTGCGGTGTAACTGGTCTCTATGTCTGAATGATACTTTTCACTCAGAAGTTCTCCCACCAGCGGATAGAGAAGTAGCCCCAGCGCCACAACACCGAAAGCCGCCGCCAGTAACCAGCGGTTCACCGCTCGTTCTTGTGCTTACGGCTGCGGATCACGATAAACGCCGCTGCGCCCAGCAGCAGAACGCCTCCCACCGTATACATCCAAACGCCGTAGCCGCCGGTTTTGGGCAGGTCGAAGCCAGGGTTGTTGACCACGGTCAGCGGCACAATGGCGTTGCCCTCGCTCATGGTGACATCCTTGCCGTTGACGGTGGCGGAGGCGGTCAGCAGCTTCGCGCC
>OGZA01002444.1_pt1 | contig 11426 bp, 10 predicted proteins | sample 1576591 | NCBI WGS metagenome assembly OGZA01 (sample SAMEA3541565, study PRJEB24748) | human gut metagenome | biome: human gut; feature: human-associated habitat; material: faeces | place: China | collected 2012
GTGTGAAAGGGAACCGTCAGGGTTCCCTTTCGCGTTCAATCACCCGCCGCAGCGATCAAAATCGCAAAATAAAATATTGTTTTTTATTTTGCAATTTTGCCTCAGCTTGTCAAAAAAGTCCGAACGGACTTTTTTGACAAGCTGGGAGAACCGCCCGATGGCGGTTCTCTTTTTTTATTTCTCCTGTTCGGCCTTGCACTCCATGGCCTCCTGCTGGTAGTCCAGCGCCGCCTGGCGCAGCTCGGCAATGGCTGCCTCGTCCAGTGCGGAGCGCACCTTGGCGGGGGAGCCGAAGGCCAGCGAGCCGTCGGGGATCACCGCGTGCTGCGGCACCAGCGCCCCGGCGCCGATGAGACAATTGCTGCCCACCTGCGCGCCGTTGAGCACGATGGCGCCCATGCCGATGAGCGTGTTGTCGCCCACCGTGCAGCCGTGGAGGATGGCGCCGTGCCCCACCGTCACATTCTGCCCGACCACCACCGGGTAGTCGTAGTCCACATGCACCACGCAGTTGTCCTGAATGTTGGTGCCGCTGCCGATGGTGATGGGCGCTCTGTCGCCCCGCAGCACCGCGCCGAAGAACACGCTGCTGCGCTCACCCAGCGTGACGTCGCCCCGGACGGTGGCGTTGTCTGCCACAAAAGCGGAGGAGGAAATGGTGGGATTTTTCATGGGAAGCACCTCGCTGCAAAAATTCCCCCTCATTTTACCACACTTGTCAGAGAAAATCGACAACCAGATAGAATTTTGGGCTTACATTTTTCGACAGCATGTGGTATAATGAAACAGAAGGGGGACGCATGGCCAGTATGCCGTGTGCTTTTTTGTGTCAGTGTGTTGTGTGCGAAAAGGAGTGTGCATGATGTTTGCAGTAGGCGATCTGGTGGTATACGGCGGCGAGGGTGTCTGCCGCGTGGAGAGTATCGGGCCTTCCGGCCTGCGGTACGACGGCGGCGACAAGACCTATTACCATCTTGCGCCCCTCTATCGCAGCGGCACCGTCATGACCCCGGTGGATACCGCCGTGATGATGCGCCCCATTATCAGCCGCGACCGGGCTATGGAGCTGATCGCCGCCCTGCCGCAGCTGCCGCCCCAGCGCCCCGCCGAACGGGGCATGCGGTTCGCCAAGGACTTTTACCACCAGCTGGTGCTGCGGTGCGACTGCGGCGAGCTGGCGGCCATGATCCACGGCATCTGCCACAAGCGCGCCTGGGCGGTGCGCCACGGCAAGAAGGTCAGCCAGATGGACGAGCGCTATCTCAAGCGCGCCGAGGAGCAGCTGTATGGTGAGCTGGCGGCGGCGCTGGATATGCCCCGGGATCAGGTGCTGCCCTTCATCCGCCAGACATGGGAGAAGTGGCCGGAGCAGCTGCCCAAGCAGGAGCAGGAAAGCGCCCCCGCCCAGGAAGCGGCAGAAGCAGAATAACAAACAGGGACGGCGCTGCCGTCCCTGTTTCGGTGTGTCGATAAACCCACGCCCCTGTCATTCCGAACCAGTGACCGATGTCACTGGTGTGGGAATCCGTAACCTTTTAGCTGGGAATCTGCGGAAAAGTGCAGGAATTATGCGTTTTGGAAACGGATTGCCACGCCAGTGTGTACCCCAAGGGCACTTGCTTCGCGGCGCGCACTGGCTCGCAATGACAGGCTTTTTTGACAGACTGAGCAAGGCAGCCAGCGGCTGCCTTGCTTTTTTCTGCGCTATTTCGGTTCGCGGGCGTCAGTCGCCCTCCCGCATGCGGTAGCCCACGCCCACCTCGGTGAAGATGTACTGGGGGTTGCCGGGGGTCGGCTCGATCTTCCGGCGGATGTTGGCCATGTTCACCCGGAGGATCTGGTTGTCGGTCTTGGCCTTGGGACCCCACAGCTCGCGGATGATGAAGTCATACGTCAGCACCTTGCCGGCGTACTTGCCCAGCAGCGCCACGATCTTGTACTCGTTGACGGTCAGCCCGGCGTTCTGACCGTTCATCAGCACCTGATGCTTGTCGTAGTCGATGGTCAGGTCGCCGGTGACGAACTTGCCGGACTGGGCGATCTGGGTGTTGGACAGGGTGGTGCGGGTGTGGCGGATGGCGGTGCGGATGCGCGCCAGCAGCTCGGAGGTGCCGAAGGGCTTCACCAGATAGTCGTCGGCGCCGTAGTCCAGCGCCTCCACCTTGTCGTGCTCGTGGTTACGGGCGGACACCACCACCACCGGCAGGTTCGACCACTTGCGCACGGACTTGAGCACCTCCATGCCGTCCATGTCGGGGAGCCCCAGATCCAGCACGATCATATCGGGGCAGTGGGAGGCGATCATGGTCAGAGCCTCCTCACCGCTGCGGACAATGATGGTATCGAAGCCGTTGGCGGTGAGGATCATGGAAATAAAGTTGCTGATGGACTGCTCGTCCTCCACGATCAGGACCTTGTCTTTAATCTTCATCGCTTTCTCCTTTCATAGGCAGCGTCACGGTAAAGACCGCGCCGCCCTCTGGTTTGTTGTCGCCGCGGATCACGCCGCCGTGCGCCAGCACGATGGTGCGGCACACGGACAGGCCGATGCCCATGCTGCGCTGGCCGTCCCGGCTGCGGTCGCTGCGCGCCGAGCCCTCGAACAGCTTGGGCAGCAGGTGCTGCGGGATGCCCCTGCCGTCATCGGACACGGTGATCACCGCGCAGCTGCCCTCCTCCCGCAGGCTGACATCGATGTGATTCGTCTCGCCGTGTATCACGGCGTTTTCCATCAGGTTCACCAGTACCTGCTCTATCAGCAGCGGATCCATGGGCACCATCATCAGCTCGTCGGGCAGATGGACGCGGATGTCCACCTCCGGATAGTGCTTGTGGGTCTTGGCTACGGCGGACTCGATGACTTCCTCCGCCGGCTCCGGCAGCTTTTTCACCCGCGCCTCCTCCGAGCTGATGCGGGTGATGGACAGCAGGTTCTCCACAATGCGGATGAGCCACTGGGCGTCCTCGTTGGTGGAGCGCAGCAGCTGCTCCCGCTGCTCCTGCGTCAGGGTGCCGTCCTGCTCCAGCAGCACATTGGTGGCGCCCACAATGCCCGTCAGCGGTGTGCGGATGTCGTGAGACACGGCACGCAGCAGGTCGGCGTACATCTTTTCCCGCTCCGCATCCCGGCGGATCTGCTCCATCTGCTTGGCGCGGCTGGTGACGGTGGCCGTCAGGATGGAGATGGTCATCATAACCAGGAACGTCAGCGGAAAGCCGGTGAGGGTAAAGCTGATGTGCCAGAAGGGATAGGTGAATATGTAGTCCACGCTGAACACGCCCACGACAGCCGCGATAATACCCAGCAGATAGCCGTCCGTCCAGAAGGCCGTCAGGAACACGTCCAGCAGGAAGATCATGGCCACATAGCTGGTATCGTTGTGCATGTCGAAGCTGCGCAGCAGCAGGCACCCCATGACGGACATCAGATACATGCCCAGCGCCTTGAGCGTGTCCACACCGGAGAAATGCAGCCCGATGGTGCGCAGCAGCTTTTTGCGCCGCGCGTCTTTTGCGGTCATAGATGTCCTCCCCTCGTTTTGATGGTGCCATTGTACCACATTCCGCCGTTAAGAAATCGCTAAGAACGCGTTAAGATTTGAGGGGCAAATCGTTAAAATTGCAAAAAAACAGAGACGGCACCGCCGTCTCCTCTCGTCTTTGCTCCCGGTACGCAGGGATGGGTCTTGCTGTCTATATGAACGGGGCGAAGGCCGTCGAAACGGCTCGAAAAGATCCCCATAAAAAGCAAAATCCCACGCACATGGCGTGGTGTTCTCATCGGTGGTCGTTACCGCTGGCTGATCTCCCAGTCACAATCGGCAAAGATCATATCGTCCAGGTCGCCCCAGATCCACGTTGTCGTCATAGTGCTATCACGCTCCTTTCTTTCATTTTTACACCCTTATTATATGCAGTTTCAACTTGTTTTGCAAGAAGAAAATTGGATGTATTGTATAAATACTGTGTAAAGTTTTTGTGCAGCTTTAACAAAATCGGGCGGATAATATCTCTTGCGCCAAGGCGCGGTACGGGGTATAATAAAGTGTTAATGCAGGCGAGGTGAGCGCGTATATGAGAGAATTTCACGGCGGAAGCTATGACATGGCGGTGATCGGCGCCGGTCACGCGGGCATCGAGGCGGCGCTGGCGGCGGCGCGGATGGGCATGGAGACGATATGCCTGACGGTCAGCCTGGACGCGGTGGGCAACATGCCCTGCAACCCGGCCATCGGCGGCACGGGCAAGGGGCATCTGGTGCGGGAGCTGGACGCGCTGGGCGGCGAGATGGCGCGGGCGGCGGACAAGGCGTGCATCCAGTACCGGATGCTGAACCGGGGCAAGGGCCCCGCTGTCTGGTCGCTGCGGGCACAGGCCGACCGCAGAAAATACCAGCAGATCATGAAGCACACGCTGGAGCTGCAGCCCCACCTGACGCTGCGGCAGGCGGAGGTCACGGAGATCCGCTGCGAGGATGGCCGCGTGACCGCCGTGGTGCTGCGCACCGGCGCGGTGCTGGAGGTCAGAGCCGTGATCTTGTGTACCGGCACCTATCTGACGGGGCAGACCATCGTGGGCGAGTGTATCGAGTCCTCCGGCCCCGACGGGCTGCACCCGGCCAACGCACTGGCGGACAGCCTGCGGGCGCTGGGACTGCCCCTGCGCCGGTTCAAGACCGGCACGCCGCCGCGCATCCACCGGGGCAGCGTGGATTTCAGCAAAATGGAGATACAGGAGGGGGACGCCTCGCCCCTGCCCTTCAGCTTTGAGACGGAGCGCGCGCCGGAAAACCGGGCGGTGTGCTACCTGACCTACACCAACGGGGAGACGCACCGGATCATCCGGGAGAATCTGGACAGAAGCCCCATCTACTCCGGCGTCATCGAGGGCATCGGCCCCCGGTACTGCCCGTCCATCGAGACGAAGGTGGTGCGGTTCGCGGACAAGCCTCGGCACCAGCTGTTCATCGAGCCTATGGGTCTGGACACGGAGGAACTGTATGTGCAGGGCTTTTCCTCCTCCATGCCGGAGGAGGTGCAGATACAGATGCTGCACACGGTACCGGGGCTGGAGCACGCGGTGATGATGCGCCCGGCCTACGCCATCGAGTACGACTGCATCGATCCTCTGGCGCTGCGCCCCACGCTGGAGGTGCGGCAGATCGCCGGGCTGTACGGCGCGGGACAGTTCAACGGCTCCTCCGGCTATGAGGAGGCGGCGGTGCAGGGCTTTGTGGCGGGCGTCAACGCGGCGCTGAAGCTGCTGGGGCGGGAGCCGCTGGTGCTCCGCCGCAGCGAGAGCTACATCGGCACGCTGATCGACGATCTGGTGACCAAGGGCACGGAGGAGCCGTACCGCATGATGACCAGCCGTTCGGAGTACCGGCTGCTGCTGCGGCAGGACAACGCCGACGCGCGGCTGTGCCCCATCGGGCACGCGCTGGGGCTGGTCAGCGACGAGCGGATGGCGAAGGTGCGTGCCAAGTATGACGCGGTGGCGCGGGAGATACGGCGGCTGGAGCGCACCGGCGTTGCCGGCGGCGACGGGCTGAACGCGCTGCTGGCGGAGCGGGGCACCGCCCCGGTGGACAGCGGCAGCCGCCTCATCGACCTGCTGCGCCGCCCGCAGCTGGGCTACGACGATCTGGCGCCCTTTGACCCGGAGCGCCCCGACCTGCCACAGGACGTGCGGGAGCAGGTGGCCATCACCGTGAAGTACGAGGGCTATATCCAGCGGCAGCAGCGGCAGGTGGCGGAATTTGAGAAGCTGGAACGGCGGCTGCTGCCGCCGGACATGGATTACAGCCATATTCAGGGTCTGCGTCTGGAGGCGCGGGAGAAGCTGGACGCCCTGCGCCCGCTGAACGTGGGGCAGGCCGGGCGCATCTCCGGCGTGTCGCCGGCGGACGTGGCGGCGCTGATGATCTGGCTGCAAGCACACGACAAGGAGGACAGGGACAATGGGTAAGCTGCGGTTTCTTTTCGCCCTGTGGATGGCAAAGCTGTCCATCCCGGCGCTGAAGATCACACGGCACAACGGCACGGATTTCCCCGGCAGTCTGGCGGTGAAGCTGTGCCCGGACTTTCTGAAATACATCGGCCGGCCGGACACCATCGTGGCTGTCACCGGCACCAACGGCAAGACCACCGTGGCCAACATGCTGGGCGACGTGCTGACCGCCGAGGGCAAAAGCGTCCTCAGCAATCGGGCGGGCAGCAACATCATCTCCGGCGTCAGCACGGCGCTGCTGAAGGGCTGCGATCTGCTGGGGCACATCCGCCCCGGCTACGATCTGGCGGTGCTGGAGGTGGACGAGCGCTCCGCGCCCCGGATCTACCCCTATGTGAAGCCGGACTATATCATCGTGACGAACCTGTTCCGGGATTCCATCATGCGCAACGCCCATCCGGGCTACATCGCGGATATCCTCACCCGGTCATTCCCCAGAACCAGTAAGCTCATCCTCAACGCCGACGATCTGATCTCCGGCTCCGTGGCGCCGGAGAACCCGCGGGTCTACTTCGGCATCGACCGGCTGCCCACGGACGTGACGGAGTGCGAGAATCTGCTGAACGACATGCGCATCTGCCCCCGGTGCGCCGGAAAGCTGCGGTACGAATACCGGCGCTACCACCACATCGGCCGCGCCGTGTGCGAGAGCTGCGGCTTCCACTCGCTAAGCAGCGACTATCTGGCCACGCAGGTGGACGTGCAGAGCCGCACCATGTGCATCCGCGAGGCCGGGGAGGACTATCCCTACACCCTGATAACGGACAGCGTCCACAATATCTATAATATGGTCACGGTCATCGCCGCCCTGCGGCAGCTGGGCTACGACCACCCGACCATTGCCCGCGATCTGGCGCAGGTGAAGATCCCCGCCAGCCGCCTGTCGGAGGAGACCATCGGCGGGGTGAAGGTCATCATGCAGATGTCCAAGGACAAGAACGCGCTGGCGTGCAGCCGGAACTTCGACTATATCCGCTCCAAGCCCGGCAAAAAAGAGCTGCTGGTGATGATGAACTGCATGGGCGTGGCCAAAAGCTGGTCGGAAAACCCCAGCTGGATGTATGACACGGACTTTGAGTTCCTCAACAGCGATGACGTGACGTGCCTTGTGTGCGCGGGCCCCCGCGCCTACGACTACAAGCTGCGGCTGCTGCTGGCGGGCATCCCGGAGGAGAAGATACGGCTGGCGGAGGATGAATTCGCCGCGCTGGAGCTGCTGCCCCTGACGCCCGGCGAGGATGTGTATATCCTGTACGGCGTGGACGGCATGCCGCTGGCCTTCCGGGTGAAGGCAAGGCTGAAGGAAATGCTGACGGCAAAGGAGGGCGCGCGATGAAGGTGGAAATTCTGTTCCCGGAGGTCTGCAACCTGTACGGCGATCTGCAGAATGTGTACTATCTCCGGCGCTGCTGCCCGGAGCTGGAGATCGTGGAGACAGACCTTCACAGCAAGCCCCGGTTCCTGACGGAGGACGTGGCACTGGTGTATATGGGCAGCACCACGGAGCAGGGGCTGGCGCTGGCTGCCGACGCCCTGCGCCCCTATACGGCGGAGATGGCGGCGAAGCTGGACGCGGGGCAGCTGATGCTGCTCACCGGCAACGCGCCGGACGTGTTCTCTGACGCCATGGACAGCGACAGCGCCGACACCATCAAGGGGCTGGGCATTCTGCCCGGCCGGGTGAAATACACCATGATGAAGCGGCACAACAGCTTCTATCTGGGTACCTTTGAGGGCATGGACATCGTGGGCTTCAAGAGCCTGTTCGGGTTCCACTGCGACGCGCCGGAGAGCGGCGGCTGGTTCGACACCGTCCGGGGCGTGGGACGCACGCCGGAGACGAAGGTGGAGGGCTTCCGCCGGGGCGGGCTGATGGCCACGGCGCTGATCGGCCCCCTGCTGATCCTGAATCCCCCGCTGTGCAAGTGGCTGCTGCGGCAGATGGGCGCGCCCTCGGACGCGCTGGCCTTTGAGGGTGCCGCCTTCGCCAGCTACGAAAAGCGGGTGGCGGAGTTCAGGGAGAGCGGCCGGAGTTGGCAGTATTCGTGACAAAACACAAAAGAGGCAAAAAACCGCCCGCGGCATAGCCGCGGGCGGTTCCTGTTATTGCTCGATGATGCGGAACAGGCGCTTGCCGTTTTCCAGCGTGGCGTGCTCCAGCTCCTCCGGGGCGATGTCCTTCCACTCCGCCAGCTTTTCCGCCACCAGACGGACGTAGGACGAGTCGTTCCGCTGTCCCCGGTAGGGTACCGGCGTCATGTAGGGGCTGTCCGTCTCGATAAGCATCCGATCCAGCGGCGTGACGGCGGCTACCTCCGGGGCGCGGCGGGCGTTCTTGTAGGTCACGGGTCCGTCAAACCCCAGATACCAGCCCATGTCCAGCAGCTCCTGCGCCATCTCCGGGCTGCCGGAGAAGCAGTGGAACACGCCGGTCACGTCCGGGAATTCCTTTACGATGGCCAGCGAATCCCCGTGGGCGTCCCGGTCGTGGAAGATCACCGGCAGGCGCAGCTCCCGCGCCAGCGCCAGCTGGCTGCGCAGCACCTGCTGCTGAAGCTCCCGCGGCGGGTTCTCCGCCCAGTAGTAGTCCAGCCCGATCTCCCCGATGGCCACCACCTTGGGCTGCTGCGCCAGCTGCCGCAGCGCGTCCATGTCCGCCGGGGTAAAGCCGCCGCAGTTCTCCGGGTGGATGCCCACGGCGGCGTAGACGTGGGGATACTCGGCGGCGTAGGCCACCGCCTTGCGGGAACTTTCCAGATCACAGCCGGGGTTCACCACCAGCGCCACGCCCCGCTGGGGCAGGCTTTCCAGCAGCAGCTCCCGGTCGGGGTCGAAGGCCTCGTCATCGTAGTGGGCGTGGGTGTCAAACAGCATGTCTCACGCCTCCAGACGAACCTTGCCCAGCGTGGTGCTGTCCACATACTGCTCCTTGATGGCGCGCAGCTGCTGCATGTGGGGCTGCTGCATGTGGACGCGCTGGTGCCCGGCGCTCTGCCAGCGCTCGATCAGCAGCAGCTCGTTCTCGTCCTGGGCGGAGAAGTAGTAGTCGTAGGCCAGGCAGCCCGGCTCCTGCCGGATGAGGGTCAGAATGCCCTTTTCCACGATCTGGCGGACGAACGTCTCGCGGCAGCCGGGCTTGGCCTGATATTTCACATATAGGATCAATTCTTCCATGGAAAACACCTCCGGGGTTTTTCTCCATTGTAGCACGTTGGAGGGGAAGGTGCAAATTTTTTCCTCCGGCGGGCAGAAAAGCATTTACAAGTTGTATAATATAGGATATACTTTACGGGCTGTATTATGAAAGATAGGGTGGGAGAGACATGGCAACGGATTTTTCCAGAACGCTCAGCCTGCTGCGGCAGGAAAAGGGCATCAGCCAGCGGAAGGCGGCGGCGGCGCTGGGCATCAGTCAGGCGCTGCTGAGCCACTATGAAAACGGCATTCGGGAGCCGGGTCTGGCTTTCGTGACGCGGGTCTGCGATTTTTATCATGTGTCGGCGGACTTCCTGCTGGGGCGCAGTGCCAGCCGGGATGGGTCGATGATCGACTCCGAGGAGCTGTACGACGGCAGCGCGGAGAAGGGTTCCCTGCGGGGCAGCATCATGGCCACGCTGCAAAAAAAGCTGGCGGTGAACACCACGGGGCTGCTGTTCGACCTGCTGGGGCGCACCAACAGCCGGGAGGCCATCACCGCCGCCGGGGACTGCATCGGCGCCACGCTGTATGACCTGCTGCGGCGGTTGTACCGGAACAGCGGCGGCAACGAGGATCTGTTCGCCACGGACGCGGTGGACTTTGACGGCGGCGCGGTGGACGCGGCGCTGCTGCGCAGCCGCGCGGCGTACATGAAGGCGCTGGCACAGGCGGGGGAGCTGCCTCCGCTGAACTCCGACGCGCTGACGGCGCTGCCGGGCATTGGCCAGAGCACGGCGCAGGTGATCCACAACGTGGACGAAAGAGCGGGGAAATAAGGAGGCTATTCTATATGTTCGACCAATCTCATATTCGCAATTTTTCTATCATCGCCCACATCGATCACGGGAAATCCACGCTGGCGGATCGCCTGCTGGAGAAGTGCCACGCTGTGCCGGAGCGGGAGATGGAGAACCAGCTGCTGGACAACATGGATCTGGAACGGGAGCGTGGCATCACCATCAAATCCCGCGCCGTCCGCATTTTCTACACGGCGCAGGATGGGGAGACGTATGCCCTGAACCTGATCGACACGCCGGGTCATGTGGACTTCAACTACGAGGTCAGCCGCTCGCTGGCCGCCTGCGAGGGCGCGCTGCTGGTGGTGGATGCCACCCAGGGCGTGGAGGCGCAGACGCTGGCCAACACCTATCTGGCCATGGATCACGATCTGGAGATCCTGCCGGTGTTCAACAAGATCGACCTGCCCGCCGCCGACCCGCTGAAGGCCAAGCAGGAGGTGGAGGACATCATCGGCCTGCCGGCGCTGGAGGCGCCGGAGATCTCCGCCAAGCTGGGCATCAACATCGACGCTGTGTTGGAGGACGTGGTGCAGAACGTGCCCGCGCCCAAGGGCGACCCCAAGGCGCCCCTGCAGGCGCTGGTGTTCGACAGCCAGTACGACCCCTATGTGGGCGTGGTGGTCTACTTCCGCATCAAGCAGGGCACGCTGCGCAGGGGGCAGACCATCCGGCTCATGGCCACCGGCGCGGAGTACACCGTGCTGGAGTGCGGCTATCTCAAGCCCATCGGCAACGAGCCGACGGATGCGCTGCAGGCCGGCGAGGTGGGCTATTTCACCGCCAGCATCAAGAACGTCAAGGACACGCAGGTGGGCGACACCGTCACCGACGCGGCGAACCCCGCTGCCGAGGCGCTGCCCGGCTATCGCCCGGCGCAGAGCATGGTCTACTGCGGCATCTACACCGAGGACGGCAGCAAGTACCCCGACCTGCGGGACGCGCTGGAAAAGCTGCAGCTGAACGACGCCAGCCTGACCTTCGAGCCGGAATCCTCCGTGGCGCTGGGCTTCGGCTTCCGCTGCGGCTTTCTGGGCATGCTCCACATGGAGATCATCCAGGAACGCCTGGAGCGGGAGTTCAACCTTGACCTTGTGACCACGCTGCCCAGCGTTATCTACCACGTCTATAAGTCCGACGGTACCATGGTCAAGGTGGACAACCCCCACAACTACCCTGACCCCTCCCTGATCGAGCACGCGGAGGAGCCGTATGTGAAGGTGTCCATCATCAGCCCGCAGGACTATGTGGGCAACATCATGCCCATGTGTCAGGAGCGGCGCGGCGAGTTCAAGGACATGCAGTATCTGGACACCCATCTGGTGGAGCTGCACTATCAGATGCCCCTGAACGAGATCATCTACGATTTCTTCGACACGCTGAAGGCCAACACCAAGGGCTACGCCAGCCTGGACTACGAGC
>OGZA01002449.1_pt1 | contig 11413 bp, 5 predicted proteins | sample 1576591 | NCBI WGS metagenome assembly OGZA01 (sample SAMEA3541565, study PRJEB24748) | human gut metagenome | biome: human gut; feature: human-associated habitat; material: faeces | place: China | collected 2012
AGCCATCGTACTCAAGCGATAAGGGTCTTCCATCTTCAATGTCTCTTCCAGATGCCGGGCAAGTGCCAAAGTGTTTTCATAAAACCCGTTGAGCCGTTGTTTCTTCACCCGATACTGCAACTGAATGACAGCTTCGTTCATATACCCCCACATAATGACAGAAGGATGGTTGTAATGCTGACGGATCATTTCGCGCAAGGCGCTCGTAGCATTCGTGCGAAACTCGTCACCCAAAGCAATCAAATCGACCACTGGAATCTCCTCCCATACCAGCATACCGAGTTCGTCGCAAGCACGCAACACGGCATCATCCTGCGGGTAATGTGCCAAGCGGACAAAGTTTGCACCCATATCTTTCAGCAATTGCATATCCCTGCGATGCATTTCATCCGAAAGCGCTATCCCCATCGGCATCTGGTCCTGATGGCGACAAGCTCCTATCAGCTTCATTGGTTTCCCATTCAATTTGAAGCCTTCCTGCGCATCCATGCTGAACCAGCGAACCCCCAAAGGAACGCGCATCTCATCTTTCAACACCTTGCCACGTTCATCTTTCAAAGAGACTTTCACACTATACAGATAAGGAGATTCGGGCGACCACAGTCGCGGATTTTCCAATTGCAACCGTTCTTTGACAGCAAATGTCCCTTCCGCATCCAACCTGATATTACGCAAAGACTGAACCACGGATTTTCCATCGGCATCCAGCACTTCGACATTCAACTTCAAAGCAGCACGCTGTACATCACGATTCACCAAAGTCCCGCGTACACTGATTTCTGCCTTCTCCTCACTCACGAAAGGCAAATCGACATAAACACCTGGAGAGGCGTAGTCGGTGAGGCTGATGTGTTGTTTCCCGACACTGATGAGCCATACATCGCGATAAATACCGCCAAAAATCGTGAAATCGCCAGATAAAGGAGGTATCTGATTGTTCTGATTATTGACGTGCACCATCAGTAAATTGGAGACATCGTTCCTTACTTTATCTGTAATATCTACAATAAAAGCAGAATAACCTCCCTTATGGGTCGTGAGTAGCTCGCCATTGAGATATACATCTGCCAGGGAGTTGACGGCATCGAATTTCAGATAAAGCTGCTTATCCCACATCTCTGCGGCTTCCAGCCGGAACTCTTTCTTATACCAGGAAGAAGCCCTGCGATAGTTACGGGTGGAATAGGCATCCGTATTCCAGGTATGTGGCAGATGTACCTGCTCCCAACCTTCCTCATGACATCGTACTTTCTGGAACCGATTGTCATTATACGCAACATAATACCAGCCGTCATTGAAACTCTGAACCACTCGCCCGGCATTGACAACCGGATACATGGCGGACAGACACAATATTAATAAAAATATTTTCTTCATGTTTTTCAATAGATTATATTATCTCACACAAGTCAGGCAAATACTACAAGAATATTGCAAAACGTTTGCAGTGAAAATGCAGACAATATGCAGCAACAATGCCATCTCAACGCAGTGGCTCGAATGCTGCATATTGCCGTCTTGAGAATCAGTTAGAGTAACTTGAACGCTGCTTTCTTTACGTCCTGGCTATTTCTGCCAATCATCACCTCAAAGTCACCGGACTCGCATACAAAATCAAGATTGTAGTTGTAGAACTTCAGCAATTCGGGAGTAATCTTGAAAGATACTTTTTTAGATTCACCGGCTTTCAGGAAAATCTTCTCAAAGCCTTTCAACTCTTTCACCGGACGGGTTACACTTCCCACAAGGTCACGAATATAAAGTTGAACCACTTCTGCACCGTCTCTCTTGCCGGTATTGGTCACAGTCACGGTAGCAGTCAGTTCGCCCTTATCCGTCATGCTAGTCTTGTCCAAAGACACGTCGCTATAAGAGAATGTGGTATAGCTCAAGCCGAAACCAAAAGGATAAAGCGGTTCATTGTCTATGTCTATATAGTTGCTGCGGAATTTCTGGAACCATGCACCGTCGGCAAGAGGGCGACCCGTGTTCTTGTGGTTGTAGAACAAAGGAATCTGTCCCACGCTCTTCGGGAAAGTCGTAGTCAGCTTCCCACTCGGATTCACATCACCAAACAGTACATCACCGATGGCAAAACCTGCCTCACTGCCCGCAAACCATACATTCAGAATGGCCGGCACGTTTGCCTGCTCCCAGTTCAGTACCAGCGGACGACCGGTAAACAGTACCAGTACCACTGGTTTTCCTGTTTTCAATAATTCTTGTAACAGCATGCGTTGGGTGTCGGTCATTTCAAGATTCGTGCGGCAACTGCTCTCTCCACTCATTTCCGAAGACTCACCGAGCGCAGCCACAATAACATCCGATTTGGCAGCCACAGCAAGAGCCTCGTCCAGCAACTCCTTGTCCGAACGATTGTCACGGTGTAAAGAACGTCCGAACATAGTGGCACGTTTCTCATATTCGGCATCACTCATCAAATTACAGCCTTTCGCAGTCAATATTTCGGCTTTATCGCCTGCTACCGCCTTCAAACCTTCAGCCAAAGAAGTTGCATTCTTCAATACAGCAGCCACACTCCAAGTACCCGGCATATTACTGCGGCTGTCTGCCAACGGACCTACCACAGCAATAGTGCCTTTTTTGGCCAGCGGAAGCACATTACCCTCGTTCTTCAACAACACCAAGCTCTCCGAAGCAATCTTACGCGCAACAGCACGATGCTCTTTGGTAAAGATTTGCTTCTTGGCACGCTTCACATCACAGTATTTATAAGGATTATCGAACAAGCCCAACTTGTACTTAGCTTCCAAAATACGGCGACAAGCCGCATTAATTGCTTCTTCTGTCACTTTTCCTTCTGTCAATGACTTCTTGAGCGTACCTACAAATGCATCGCTCACCATATCCATATCCACACCTGCATTCAGTGCCAAGGCGGCAACAGTCTGCGTATCGCCCATACCGTGGTCGGTCATCTCAGCAATTCCAGTATAGTCTGTCACCACAAAGCCGTCAAATCCCCACTGCTTACGCAGTATATCCGTCATCAACCACTTGTTTCCAGTGGCAGGAATGCCATCGACCTCATTGAAAGAGGCCATCGCACTGCCCACACCGGCATCAACCGCCGCCTGATAGGGCAACATGTATTCATTGAACATGCGCTGATGACTCATATCTACTGTATTATAGTCACGTCCTGCCTCACCGGCACCATACAAGGCAAAATGCTTTACACAAGCCATGATTTCATCATTACGGCTCATATCCTTTCCCTGATAACCACGTACCATGGCCTGCGCAATGGCTGCTCCCAGAAACGGGTCTTCACCGTTGCCCTCGGACACACGCCCCCAACGGGCATCACGGCAAATATCCACCATCGGACTGAATGTCCAGCAAATACCGTCAGCACTGGACTCAATGGCTGCAATACGTGCCGATTCTTCAACCGCCTTCATATCCCATGTACACGACAGTCCCAAAGGAATGGGAAACACCGTTTCATATCCATGAATAACATCCATACCAAATAAGAGAGGAATACCCAAACGACTTTCTTCAACCGCCTGCTTCTGTACATCGCGGATACGTTCCACGCCTTTCAGATTGAAAAGCCCGCCCACTTCACCGGCACGAATACGTTTGGCCACATTACTACTTTTAGCCTGACCGGTCGTAATCTCACCGGTAACCGGCAGATTCAACTGACCTATTTTCTCTTCCAGGGTCATCTTCTTCATTAAATCGTCGATGAAACGATTCATATCGACCGGAGATTTCTGCGCATACGCACTAACGGCAGTAAACACCAACAAGACTAAAAATGATTGTAACTTGAAAAGTAAATGCTTCATGTCTTTCATGCTTTTAATTTATAGAAATATTATTTTGCTGCAAATAAAAGAAAAGCATGCGACAACCTCCACATCTCGCACTACAACAAAAGTACACCCATCACTAAGAAACAAAAGAGGAAGTACAATATTAATACTTCCCCCATTAATATTCCACTGTAAAACAGTTATTTAAAATTTATAAGGAAATCAGTCAGACTTTCTTCCGGAAGCAGATTGAATTTCTTGCGCAACCGGTATCTTGCAGCATCAACCCCACGCGTGGAAATGTTGAGCAACTTCGCTATCTCCTTTGTCGGCATATTCAAGCGAAGCAATGCACAAAAGCGCAAATCTCCTGAAGTCAAATCTGTATATTGAAGTTTCAGATTCCGGAAGAAATTTTCATGTATACGGTCAAAATTAGCTTGAAACATTATCCAGCTCTCTTCATCAGACACTATATTATTGTTAACCAAAGCGAGAAGCTTATCCAAATTCTTACGACTATGCTGTCCGGACAACTTTTGCTTCTGTATCTCCTCTTTCAATGAAGTCAAAAACTCCTGATGAGCGATATTCATCATTACCACGCTGGACAATTCTTTGCTTTTAAAACGCAAATCGGCCTCAAGCTGTTCCTTTTCCAACTCGATAATCTTCTTCTCTTGCCGTTCAAGCTCTGCCTGATGGGCTACACGCTGCTGCTCAATCACACGATCCTTCTTTTTCTTCACAAAACGATAAACAATATATTGCAGCAAGGCCAGCAGGCACAACCCTATCAGAATGTAGCTTCCCACAGCCCAATAAGACAAATACCACGGAGACAAAATCTCAAAGGGAAACTCTACCGATGCCAAAACTCTACCAGTATCATATATCTCCGCCCGAAAAACATAACTTCCATAAGGAAGACGGGCATACTTTTTCTGCAAATTGCGTCCATCGGGTATCCACTGATCAGAATACCCTTCCAACCGGTATCTTACTTTATAAGTATAATCGTTATAAACCGGATAGCACAATGTAAAACTCACTGTATTAAACTCATGTTCGACCTTGACTCCCGACTGCACGACCAATGTTTTCCGTTTATCACTGAATTCCTCAGTAACCTGCATCTCTGAAATCCATAAAGAACGCCTAGTCTGAGATTTATATAACGAGGAACTATCTGTTTCAATACGGGCAATAGCATTATTCAAGCAAAGATAGGAATGATTATTTCTCTTGTCATAAACCACGCTTCCTCGTTCTTCCACAGCCAGACCGTCAAACAAAGAATATGGAATCCGAAGTTCGATATTGAAAGTATTTATCGCACACTTCACCAAATACACAGTCCTGTCGCCCACAAACCAATAGTAATCTCCGTTCGCATGACTCACAGTCTTGATTCCCTTCAATTCCATCAATTGTTCATTCATTGTTTCATAGGGAACAATCGAATCAGTCATATCTTCGTAAGTATAGAAATATTCCCCATTAGAAAAAACTACCCGACCATTGATTTTGAACAAAGTAAAACTCCCACCTTTCACTTCTCCCAAACTCTCATACTTCCGCACATCCTTTACCTGCTTCATATCCGAATCAATCCGAAAGCGATACAAACCATTCCTTAAATGTTTCGCCCAAATATTCCCTTGATGGTCCACTTCTATATGACGAATCATGTGACTGAACCCACGTAAGGACCGAGTAAAGCAATACTCTCCCGAAGCAGTCTCCGTATATAAATTCAGAAGCGCATAAGCTCCCTCCAACAAAAAAGATTGTTCCTTCAATTCAATCTTTTCCATACACATCCCTCCTTTTACATCAGATGCCAGCTTTGATTTCAGTCCTGATATAAGGAAAGTTCCCTTGTTGTGCCCGCAGAAAATCTGTTTTCCCCATTCATCGACGAACCACGCTTGTTCTTCCAAACCCGGAACTAATTCAGTCTTTCCATCCCTAAGCCAATAAAGTCCTTGATTAGAAGCAATATAAGCTTCATTTTCCCTTACCAAAACATCATATACCATGCCTATTTTACGAAATGGAGGTTCATAATAATAGATTAAAGAATTGTTGTGTATATAGGCAATACCTTCATCCAAAGCTGTCCATATATTGTTGTCATCATCACAATATAATCTCAAAACAGTATTGTTCTGTAGTTTATTATCCGTATTGACCTTCCAAATCAGCTTTCCTTTTTTATCCAACGCATATATACCATCGGATATTGTGCCAACAACGTAGCAACTGTCTTTGGTCATCACCGCACGATTAATGGTATGCTTCCTGAATATATCATCACATTCGGTTTCCCATTTTTCTACCCTCCCATCTCGATAGAGGAGAAAACCTCCCTGATTACGGGTAAGCATTAAAACGGCATCATCATAAGGAAGCCCAGCCAAGACATCGCTATTTCCAAATACCTTTCTGGGAATAAGTTCTTCCATTTTCCTGTCGGAAAAGACACAAAGTCCACCATTTATTCTTTGAGAATAAAAAGTATTTCCAACCTGGAACAAATTCAGTGGAAGGTTCTTCATTCGAATACCTTCTACCGAATTTCCATTATAAAAAAAGAGAGAACCGAATGATTGAAATACAATTTCTCCTTGAACGCAAGCAATATCCCAGATTTCGTCATTATGAAACGCAAAATCTTTCACCTTATTTTTCAATGAATGATATTCAAGAGTGTCATAAGGAGTACGGACAAAATAACCGAATTCTTCGTAAGAGCCTACATAAATTCTTCCATCTTCACTGATATATATAGCACGCACAATTCCTTTTGTCGGTAATTCATACAGCCGCCAAGCACTTCCATCAAATTCCAACAGCCCACTGTTATTACCGAAATACATCACTCCTCTTTCGTCCTGAGCAATGGCCCAATTCTGAATACCAGCATTATAATCCGACACTGAATAGCTCCTCACTATAGGAGAAAAAGGTATGGGTGAAGCTTGCAGCAAACTACTGAAAACCAAAGACAAGAGAAACGTTATTGCAATTCTCATGAGTACTGTTTATAGGTATTTACCAGCAAAGATAAAGCTTTTTGCGTTTTCGTAAAAACAAAATCGCAGATTATCCTCTTTTATAGAAAGATAACCCACGACAACTGACAACTCACTTTATAAGATTTCAGCAGCTTTCTGTTTCCCCAAAGGAATAGAAACACCCAAGTAAGCATTGACATTCTTCGTATTCTTACCAAAGAACATATAGTCTGTTCCCGCAAAGAAAGGACCCAGTTTCAGTGCCAGACCGAAGGTTTTACCGGCTCCTTGAAGTACGGAATAGCTGGCAGCTACATTGAAAGCATTCGTCGGACGGATGCAGGCAGAGAAAGTCAGCTCATTCAAAGTTTTCGGTTTGGCAAAACGACCGGTATACAAGGCACCCACTACCAGCCAATCATTCAGTAAGGCATATTCAGCGCCAAGAACCATTGTAGAAGTCAATCCACAGGTACGGCTCTTCTCAGAAGCCTCCTCCGTCTTGAGCTGCAACATGTCATAGTTAAGAATCTCGCCGCTGTTCACAATATCCATGAACTCCTGTTGCGAGGCCGGGTCAAGAAGATCATAAGTCTGCTCTGCATTGGCTCGCGCTATACTGGTATTCGATTTAGACCATTTGATAAAGCCCAAATCAAGAACTGAAGCAGAAAGTGTCAATTTATCCAGTAACTTGTAAGATACTCCCAAATCAATAGCCCCACCATATCCGGCAAAACCAAAACTGCCAAAATCAATTTCATCGATATAATCACCATTCTCATTCTCGGGAAGTTCTAACAGCTTTGACGAGTTCTCCAAAGTTGCATCCACTTGAATGGAAGCTTTACTCGTCACTCCTGAAGAGCCGACAGAAGGAGTTTCCACATGAATCTGGTTGATGTTCAGCTTTAAGTTACCGATACCCAGCAGCATCTTCACCTTACCACCTACAGCCAGTCGGTCTGTGATATTCCTTGCAAAGCCAAGGCCGACTTCCGCATAGGAATTTATCTCAAGCTTCTGTCCATTAATGGTTTCGTTAATACCCCAATAGTCAGAAATATTGTCGCCGAACTCCCGGCTGCTCATGTTATTCATAAACTGGAACATGGTTTTCGGTATGGCGGCACCGATATCATTACGCAACCCCACATTGACTGACCAGAAGTTCTTTCCTTTATACCACCCGGCAGACAGAATGTCGGTACTCAAATTCACATTCAAGTTATTGGTAGCATCCAGTCGGTTCATAAAGTCATTGCTCATGAAATAGTCGCTATCATCACTGTTCTCAATAATGTCCATAATATCCCTATACCCCAGGGAACTGGAGTTGACGGTAGCATTCAACGAACCTATCACGGGAATATTCAGATAACCGCGTCCCGGCATCAAGGCCGGATTGAGCTGCATACGCTGGTTACTTCCTTCCATAAAGTAGGAAGTGCGCAGGAACTGGGCTTGTCCGGAAAGAGAGAAGCAAAGCAACAATACCACAGACAGCCATACTTTCAGAGAATTCAATTGTTTCATAACCTTGTCAATATTTTCATTATCACCTGCAAAAATATAAAACAAGTTAATACCCTACAAACAACTTAACCGAATAGCCGTGTATAAAAGGCTTATACAGAGACTATCCGGTATAAATTAAGGAGCAAATAAAAGAATCCTCTTAAGAGTGTCCTTATACTATTTCATCATAAACATGTTCATTTGCTCTCGTAGCGGTACTCAGAAAAACCGGGGCTGTCTCCTTTCTTTGTTGCAGAGACATTGACGTCACTGCCGGAGCACTCAACATTTCCTTATATTTTTCCGGAGCAGTCAGTATCTTTACAGCCTCTTTCAAATCATCATCATCTTTCAACTGCTGGATAATGCTTCCACGCTGGAAATAATAACGTTTGATGATTTCTACCGCAATCATGCTCTTGATGTCCTTGGAGAAATGGTCAAGGTCACGGTCCAGATTATGCGACAATTTTTTCTCCAGCGCTTCAAACTCTTTCGAAGCATCAGTCAGATAGCCCTCAAATTCGGCCATCTCCTTCAGGTTCTTCAGCATCTTCTCTGTCTGCTGGTCGTATTTGAAGTCCGCCTTTTTCACCATCGCCTTGAAGTCCGCATAATCGGCATCTGTAATTTCAAACTTCTCTGCTGAAGGGATGGTAGGATGTTTCAGGCAATAGTCCGTGGCATAATTGAAAATAAGATTGTCATTGACAAGATAGAACAGAATGTTGGGCAGCTTCTCCTGCTTCACCGCAATGTCCGGAGTCACGCCTCCGCCATCCCGCACTTCACGTCCGGCAGCCGTATGGAACACGGTAGTAAGGCTGTCCGGAATACGTCCCACACTGCCGTCCTCATTCCGGTGCTTGTAGTCGATAGCCTGCACACAACGGCCGCTGGGAATATAATATTTGGAAGTCGTCAGCTTCATGGTACCACCGTACGGCAACGGACGGGTGGTCTGCACCAATCCCTTACCGAAAGTACGGTTACCGATAATGACCGCACGGTCAAGGTCCTGCAAAGAGCCCGCAAGGATTTCTGACGAAGAAGCCGTTCCGCCATTGACCAGAACAGCCAAAGGAATTTCCAGATCCAACGGTTCACGCAATGTCTTGTAGGTATTGCTGGCTTGCTTAATCTTACCCTTTGTCGTCACAAGTGTTTTTCCGCGAGGCAGAAAGAAGTTGGCTATCTCTATAGACTCATCCAGCAAGCCACCCCCATTGTTCCGCAAGTCAATCACCAACGAAGTCATCCCCCGCTTCTTCAAGTCCAGAAAAGCCTGCTTGAACTCCTTGGAAGGATTCCCCGAGAAGGTGCTGAGATTGATATAACCTATATTATTATCCAGCACCGTATAATAAGGTATGAACGGCAATTGGATGGAACGGCGCACAATGTCGAAATCCAACGGTTTCTCTGTACCGGGACGTTGCACTTTCAGCTTGAAGCTGGTACCCACTTGTCCGCGAAGCATCTCGCTGACTTCTTGGTTGTTCTTTCCGGCAAGGTCCTTTCCGTCAATCTCCATCAAAATATCTCCGGCTTTCAGGCCTACATCGGCAGCAGGCATATTCTCATATGGCTCAGATATCATGGAACGTTTTAGTTTCGGATTCCAAGTAATCACAGAACCTATACCACCATAGGAATTCTTCAGCATCTGCTCCAATTCGCTTTGGTCATCTTCCGGATAATACTCCGTGTAGGGATCCAGCGAGTAGAGCATGGCATCAATGCCTTCACGGATAGTCTTGTTCGGATCAATCGTATCCACGTAAAACATATCCAACTCTTTCACAATGGAATTGAATATATCCAGATTCTTTGCTATTTGGAAACTGCGGCTATCACCACTCTTAAACCCCCAAAAACAAACGGCTCCCGCTACAATCAGCAAGGTAACCATCCAGCGTATCTTTAAAATTCTTCTCATAATTATGATAATGTGCTAATATGCCAATGTGCCAATGTGCTAATAACCTGCAGCGTAATAGCGAAACAAATATTGCGCAGCCAATTAGCACATTGGCACATCAGCACATTAATTAATTAATAAAATTTCTTCCTTGATTTTTTCCCATTGTGCAGCCTGAAGCTCCGTACCCACCACTTGTATCACATCTTTGGAGAGAAGGGAGCCTATCTTGCCACATTTCTCCAGCGAGTAGCCACACGTCAGTCCATACAAGAAACCTGCCGCAAAATAGTCGCCAGCTCCTGTAGTGTCCACCACTTTCTCTACCGGAGCCGCTTGTACCTGCACCATCTCTGTACCTTTACGAATCAGAGAACCATGGGCACCCACCTTTACAATGGCTATGCTACACATTTTGGCAATGATGTCCAATGCTTCCTCCGGTTCCTTACCCGTAAAAGCCTTTGCCTCTTCCTCATTGGCAAAAACAATATCCACATATTTGTTGACCAACAGAGAGAAAAATTCAAGGTCTCCTTCTACTATATTGTAGCTCGCCATGTCCAAACATACTTGTAAGCCGGCCTCTTTAGCCAGCTCAATGGCACGGAGAATCATATCATGGTCTTGCACCAGATACCCCTCTATAAATAGGTAAGCATATCCTTTGAACATATCCAGCGAAAGATCTTCCGCCTTCAATGTAGAAGCCGCCCCCAAATAAGTGCCGAAAGTGCGCTCTCCATCAGGAGAAATGAAAGTAGAGGCTACACCGGACGGAAGGGTAGTGGAAAGCAATAAATCCGCCTCTGTCCCATGCTCCAGCAGACTATCCCGGAAAAAGTTACCATAAAAGTCATTGCTTACTTTTCCGATGAATCCCGTACCCGCACCAAGGCATGCCATTGCCCGAATTGCGTTTCCGGCAGAACCTCCGTTAGCCAGATGCGTCTCCATCCGGCTGAAATACTCACTAATTTTCAAGAACTTATCTTCATCAATCAGCGTCATGCTTCCTTTCGGAAGCTGCATCTCCGTCAAAATATTATCATCTTCAATGATTGCCAGCGCATCGACCAAAGCATTGCCCAACCCAATTATTTTATCCATCTTCGATATTTTTTTTGCAAAGATATTGCATATTTCAAAATATCCTATTACTTTTG